>Ga0210408_10003640_pt1 | contig 14133 bp, 11 predicted proteins | sample IncBWH4MmetaG_FD_155471 | JGI IMG/M metagenome (GOLD analysis project Ga0210408, IMG submission 155471) | Forest soil microbial communities from Barre Woods Harvard Forest LTER site, Petersham, Massachusetts, United States - Inc-BW-H-4-M | ecosystem: Environmental > Terrestrial > Soil >...
GGAGGGCAAGCTCAACGCTCTCGCCATCACCAGCGGCGCACGGTCGCGTTTCCTCCCGAGCATTCCGACCTTCGCGGAGCTTGGTCACGGGGAATTCACGACAAATGTCTGGTTCGGCCTCATGCTTCGTGCCGGCACCCCGCCCGACGTTGTGGCGAGCCTGCTGGAGGCGGCCAAGGCTGCGCATGCGGACACGGACGTGAAGGCCAAACTGGAAGCTCTTGGCCTCGAGGTCTCGGGCGAGACCGGCCCGGAATTCGCGGCCGACATCAGGAAACAGGCCGCGCGGTGGGCGCGCCTGGTCAAGGCCGCAGGCTTCAAGGCCGACGGTGGATGACGGCGATGCAAGAGCGCCGCAATGGTCCGGATGTGGTGGGCGGCGGATGCCTGTCCGTCTAAGCGGTGGCGCCACCGGCATTACAGCGAGATGCAGCACCATGGGATGCGTTGCGACCGTGAAATGCTTCACGTCCGTAATGTCTACTGATTGAGGTGCTGTGCGCCTCGCTCGGGCAGGAGCTGTGGCTGCGGTACAACGTTTTGAGAGATACGCCACCGAGCTCTTAGACAGCCGTGTTCTTAGTCCCCCCTGAAAAGCCGTGAGGCACGAGACAGTTAATATCTTCAATTGAATTGTTACAAATTCAAACTGGCACAGTCGAGATTGATTCCAAGGAGATCTGAGAGACACAGCCGTCAGCCGTTGTTATGATTTTCTTGGGGGCGATTATGACCAAGGATCGTTTGTGCCAACGGACTAGGGTTCTCACGAAGGCAGCCCTCGTCTCAACTGCCTATTTAGCACTCGCTGCGGCGAGTCTGAATGAGGTGCGCGGGCAGGCATCGGCGCCGGCACAGCAACCCACGCGGTCGGACGAGTCTCCAGCAGCGCCAAGCACTTCAGCACCAGAAGGTCCTTCTTCGCAACCGGACGCTTCTTCTTCGAACCCCGTTACGCCAGCCCAACCGCGGCCTGACGCAACACCATTGCCCCAGGTTACCGTCGAGAAGCTGCGCTCACGGCCGCGCTCTACAGCGACGGGAGCGCAGACGGCGGAGCGGAGTGCGCCGCCGCCGAGCGAGCCGCCCAGTGGGCCACTGCAAAGGATACAAGATCCGAGCGCGGCGGTTCAGGCCGCTTGGCCCGCGAGCGGGACACAGGATGCACGGACAGGGACGCAAGGTGTCTATGCGAACAGCACGTCAGTAGCAACGAAAATCAATACGCCCCTGGTCAATATTCCTCAGTCGCTCAGCGTCGTGACCCGGGAGTTCATTTCAGACACAAGCTTCCAGAATCTCACGGACATCACGCGCTACGTTCCAGGCGTTGATGTGCACCAGGGGGAGGGTAACCGCGACGAGCTCATCATTCGCGGCGTGGATTCGAGCGCCAATTTCTTCGTCAACGGGTTCCGGGATGACGTTCAAATATTTCGCGATCTCTACAATGCGCAGAGCGTCGAAGTGCTGAAGGGACCGAGCGCAATTACCTTCGGTCGAGGCGTGGGCGGCGGTCTCGTCAACCGCACGTTGAAGGAGGCCGACGGCCAGAGAATCTACGAAGCGACGATGCAGACAGGATCCTTTTACGACCGACGCTTCACCCTCGATGCCGGTCAAGCCGTGAACGAGAACGTCGCTGCGCGTCTCAACGCCCTGTATGAAAAGAGCGATACGTTTCGGCAGTTCGGTTGGCTTGAGCGCTACGGGGTGAACCCAACGGTAACGCTGAAGGTCGATGACGCCACCAAAATCCGATTGAGCTATGAAGATTTCCACGATGAGCGTATGGCAGATCGCGGTAACCCGTCTCAGGGGTGGAGTTCCGTGCCGCCCTCATCGACCCGCCTCAATCCGGCTTTTCCATTCGCTCCTAATGGAGATCTGACTGCTTTCTTTGGGAGCCCGGATTTAAACGTCGCGCGGGCTTCTGTGCAGACCTTCATGGGGTTTATCGATCACGATTTCCAAAACGGATTGACGGTGAAAAACGGAACCTACTTTGCGGACTACAAGAAATTCTACCAGAATGTTTATCCCGGCATCGGCCCGCTGTCCGGGGCGGTAAACCCCACTGATACTGCATTCAATCGCGCAGCCTACAATCACACCACCAACCGCGCCAACACCTTCAACGACACCGACTTCATCTACAAAGGCTACACCGGGCTGCTCTCTCACACTATTGGGTTCGGGACGGAGCTTGGCCGACAGGCCGGCATCGATGTCCGCAATACCGGACTATTTCCAAATGGGACCGCTACGGAGGCAGACAATCCGTTTGCGCCGACTTACTTTGGGCCGATCTATTTCGTTCATCAGTTCCCGGGGTCGTTCTTCCCCGGCGTCACGACCGCCGACTCCAACAGCAAGTACGCTCTAAACACGCAGTCAGCGTATGCGCGCGACACCATCGAGATTACGCGTTGGCTACAAATCATCGGGGCGGGCCGATACGATCGCTTCGACCTGTCGGCTCTGGACATGAACACGACGATTAACCAGGCGCGGGTCGATCGCTTCGTGTCTCCGCAAGCAGCGGTGATCGTAAAACCGGTGGAGACTATGTCGATCTACTGGGCGTACATGGTCTCATACCTCCCGGCCTCGGGCGACCAGTTCAGCGCACTCACGGCTGGTACAGTCATTCTCGCTCCCCAGAAATTCGTGAACAAGGAAATCGGTATCAAATGGAATATCCTGCCGCGGCTGCTCTTTTCTGCTGCGGTATACAAGTTGGTAAGGACGAATATTCCCCTGCCCGACCCGAACAATCCAGGTTTTTTCATCTTGTCGGGGAGCAACACAATCCACGGTCTCGAAACTGAGCTGAAGGGGTATCTAACCGACAAGTGGCAGTCCTGGCTCGGCTATGCGTACACCGATGCTCGGGTCTCCGGTGACACGTCGGCGACGATCCAGGCAGGAAACCGCATTCAGCTTGTTCCTTTCCATCAATTCTCGTGGTGGAACAAGTATCAGATCACCCCAGTCTGGGCCGCCTCCCTCGGGGTCATTTACTTCTCGGACTCGTTCACTTCGTCCGACGATACCGTGTATCTGCCGGGCTTCGTTCGTTTCGATGCCGGCCTGTATGCGACCATCAACCAGACTTGGAAAGCACAGGTCACCGTCGAAAATCTCCTCAATAAGGGGTACTGGGCCTCGGCGGATGGCAATAACAACATCTCACCAGGTCAATCGCGGACCATCCGCCTGAAGGCTACCGCTCGCTTTTGAGGTAACGTCCGGTTATGGCACGAAGGAGCAGTGCCGGCCTCGCGTTGCGCGGCTCATCAGACCTACCTGTCTGGAGGAGATCAAGCGCGCTGTTGCCTGCGTCGCCCTGTGCTCCGCTTCGTGTCAATACACGCCATATAGTGAGGCCTACGCGCGACTGACCTATTTCACGCTGATGCCGGCAGCCTTGATCACCGTGCCCATCTTTTCGGTTTCGTTGGCCAGAAAGTTGCCGAACTCCTCGGGCGACATCGACAACGGAATGCCGCCGAGGTCTTCGATCCGCGCCTTGATCTTGGGATCGGTGAGTGCGGCTCTGATCTCCTTGTTGAGCGTCGCGACGATCGCGGCGGGCGTACCGGTCGGCGCACCGACGCCGTACCACTGAGCCGATTCGAATCCCGGCACTGTCTCGCCGACTGTCGGAATTTCGGACATCGATTCTAGGCGCGTCGCCGATGTCACCGCAATTGCGCGCAGCGTGCCGGCCTTGACGTACTGGATCGCCGACGGAATGGTGCAGAACACCATCTGCACCTGCCCGCTGAGCAGGTCCGTGAGCGCAGGAGTCGTGCCGCGGTACGGCACGTGCGTCATTTGGATGCCGGTCATCAGTTGGAGCAGCTCGCCCGAGGCGTGGTCCGGTCCGCCCGCGCCGCCGGTGCCCATGTTGACCTTGCGCGGATTGGCCTTCGCATAGGCTATGAATTCGCGGACGTTATTGGCCGGAAACGCTGGATTGACCGCCATGAAATACGGAAAGCGTCCGATGCCAGCGACTGGCGCGATGTCGCGGATGAAATTGAAGCTGAGACTTTCGTAGTAAGTCGCGTTGATCGCATTCGCCGCGTTCACCAGAAGCAAGGTGTAGCCGTCTGGTGGCGCACGTACGACCGCCTCTGTTGCGATATTGGTTGCTGCCCCGGTGCGGTTCTCCACCACGAATTGCTGCTGGAGCCGCTCTGACAGCCATTGGCCGATCAGGCGCGCCGCGATGTCAACGCCGCCGCCAGCAGCATAGCCAACCAGGATGCGCACCGGGCGCGACGGATAGGTTTCCGCCCAGGCGAATTGCGGGCAGGTCGCGACGGCAGCAGTGGCCGCCGCAAGGCACAACAGTTCGCGTCGGTGTATCGCCATGACGTTTCCCTCTGCGTGCACAGCAATGCGCACCAGTATGGTGGGTTTGGGTACCCTGCTACAAGCGGTAACGCACACCGATGTGGCTGACCAAATTTCTGTGCTTCACCAGTCATAATGCGGCCCGCTTCGAGAAGCTTATAACCGGCAAGCTTTTCGTTTTCGCCGGGGTTGACGCGTGGGCATGAAGCATTGCGACCTCGGCATTGCAGTGGTGGGCGCGGGGCGCATCGGCACATTGCGCGCGCGGATCGCGGCCAAGCATCCGGCGGTGCAATTTCTGGCCATCTCCGATCGCGATCCCACGCGAGCGCGCTCGCTCGCCGAGCAGGCCGGGGCCGACCTCCACTCCGGTGACAATGAGGAAGTCATCCGCCATGCTAAGGTGACGGCGGTGATTGTCTCCACTCCCGAGCAGCTGCACACCAAGCCGGTTCTGCGGGCACTGGAATTGGGCAAGCCTGTGCTGGTGGAGAAGCCCATTGGCTTCTCTCTCACCGAGGCGGATGCGATCCTCACCACCTTGCGCGCGACCAACGGTAAGCTCTGCGTCGGCTACAGCCGCCGCTACAAGGAGTGCTTTCTGCGCGCGAAGGAGCATATGCGTCACGGCAGGCTTGGCCGGATCGTCGGCGCCACGGCGCGGGTCTACAATTCGCGCGCGCAGGCCTTTGCCATCCTCAAGCGAGATCCGCACGCCACGCCGGTACTCGATGTGCTTACCTACTATGTTGATCTCATGTGCTGGTTCCTGGAAGGCAACCGTCCGGTCGAGGTGGTGGCGCGCGCCCAGCACGGTATCTTCCGGCAGGCCGGATACGGCGCAGATGACGTGACCTGGGCGATCGTGACATTTGCCGACGGCGCCGTCGTCAATCTTGGCGTGAGCTATGCGTTGCCCGCGAATTATCCGACGCAGGGGCAGTCCGACCGTGTCGAGCTGCTCGGCAGCGAGGGCACCATGATCATCGACGACGACCACTTGGATCACCTGTTGTTCTCGGACAAAGGCATTCCTCACCCTTATGTGCCGGGCCACACGGTCAACATGGCATTTCTCGGCAGCAACAGCGCGGGCGACTGGGCGGTCGACGAGTTCTGGGGATCGCTTGGCAATGAGACTCGCGCCTGGCTCGATCATCTCGCGACCGGGGCGCCGACGGTGCATACCACGCCGGAGCAGGCCCGGATCAATCTGGAAACGACCCTTGCCATCGAGCGCGCGGTGGAATCGGGCCACTCGGTGCGCCTGCCGCTGCAGGCGCAAGAGTAGATGAATTGTGGAAAGCTCTTGACGAAGCGTCTTACGGGAGTGCCGTTCAGGTCCGGCTATTGCGCAATGACGACCCCGCATTGTGCTGCTTCCGCAACACGTCGGCTGAGCGACAAACCACTTCGGAAAGTTGCAGGAGCTGTCTGGCCAGAGGACTTTTCTTGCGCCAGATCATGCCAATGGTTCGCGAGGGCTGCGGATTTTTGAAGCGAGCGACCGACACTGACGCCGAGCGTGCCTCCACCGCCATGGCCATTTCGGGAATCAACGTTACACCCATGCCGGCGCTGACCATTTGGACAAGTGTAGATAGAGAGCTCGCGTCCAGCATGTCCCGGGGCAGCGACGATTTCATATTGCAGAACGACAGGGCCTGATCGCGAAAGCAGTGCCCCTCTTCCAACAGAAGCAGTCTCATTTCGCGCAGCATCTTGCTACTGGGCACCGGCTTCCCGGTATCCTCGCGCGGCCGGACCAGCAGGAAATTCTCGGCGAACAGAGCCACCTCGGTAAACGAAGGCTCGGATATCGGCAGAGCAACAATTGCGGTGTCCAGTCGGCCTTCCGCAAGCTCTTGTATCAGCTTCGACGTCAGCGCCTCACGTACGTAAATGTCAACTTCGGGATGCGTTCGAGTGAGGTTCTCCATAAGAATAGGCAGCAGATAGGGTGCGATCGTTGGGATCATGCCGATGCGCAGGCGGCCGGAAAGCCGATCCCTGGATGCTCGCGCGAACTCTCCCAGCTCATCGACCAAGAGCAGGATGTCGCGGACGCGCAGGGCGGCCTCTTCGCCAAACTTGGTAAGCCGGACCTGTCGAGCGCCTCTCTCCATGAGCACGGCGCCCAGAGTCTCCTCCAGTTCCTTGATCTGCATCGACAAAGCCGGCTGCGAGATCGCACAAGCTGCCGCCGCGTGTCCGAAATGGCTATGACGTGCCAGGGCATCGAAATAGCGAAGCTGCCTAACGGTCATTTGGCTCATCAGAATATCTTATCGCTGCGATAAAAATAGTCAATTTTACCTGATGATATCACCCTGGGTAAACTGCAGGCAACCCGAAAGCATGCCACGCCGACAGGAGGAGAGAATGGACGACAGGACCAAGTGCCCGTTCACGGGCGGAACCCGCGGGCACATGAACCGCGACTGGTGGCCGAACCAGCTGGACCTCCAGGTCCTCCATCGTAACTCCACTTTGTCCGATCCCATGGGCGAGGCGTTCGACTACGCCAAGGAGTTCAAGAGCCTCGACCTGAACGCCGTGATCAAGGACCTGCATGCGTTGATGACGGACTCGCAGGAGTGGTGGCCGGCCGACTTTGGTCACTACGGGCCGTTGTTCATCCGCATGGCATGGCACAGCGCGGGCACGTACCGCATCGCCGACGGCCGCGGCGGCGCCGGCGGCGGCCAGCAGCGCTTCGCGCCGCTGAACAGCTGGCCGGACAACGCGAACCTCGACAAGGCGCGCCGGCTGCTGTGGCCGATCAAGCAGAAGTACGGGCGGAAGCTCTCCTGGGCCGACCTGATGATCCTCGCCGGCAACGTCGCCCTCGAGTCGATGGGCTTCAAGACGTTCGGTTTCGGTGGCGGCCGCGCCGATGTCTGGGAGCCCGAGGAGCTCTACTGGGGTCCCGAGGGGACGTGGCTGGGAGACGAACGCTACAGCGGCGAGCGGCAGCTCCAGAATCCGCTCGGCGCGGTGCAGATGGGCCTGATCTACGTCAATCCGGAAGGGCCGAACGGCAAGCCGGATCCGGTCGCGGCGGCCAGGGACATCCGCGAAACGTTCTTCCGCATGGCGATGAACGACGAGGAGACCGTCGCGCTGATTGCCGGCGGACACACCTTCGGCAAGACCCACGGTGCCGGCGATCCGTCATTTATGGGCCCGGCGCCGGAAGGCGGGGAAATCGAGGATCAAGGCCTCGGCTGGAAGAGCAGGCATGGCACGGGCTTCGGGGCCGACACCATCACCGGCGGCCCGGAGGTCACCTGGTCGCAGACGCCGACGAAGTGGAGCAATCACTTCTTCGACAACCTGTTCCACAACGAATGGGAGCTGACCAAGAGCCCGGCCGGCGCATTTCAGTGGAAGGCGAAAGGCGCCGCCGCGACGATTCCGGACGCGCACGACAAGTCGAAGAAGCAGGTGCCGACCATGCTGACCACGGACCTGTCGCTGCGGCTCGACCCTGCCTACGAGAAGATCTCGCGACGCTTCTACGAGCATCCGGATCAACTCGCCGACGCGTTTGCCCGGGCGTGGTTCAAGCTCACGCACCGTGACATGGGGCCGATCCATCGTTATCTCGGCCCGCTCGTTCCGAAGGAGACGCTGATTTGGCAGGACCCGATCCCTGCGGTGAACCATCCGCTGATCGGGGAGCAGGACATTGCGGCTCTGAAGGCGAAGATCCTCGCGTCCGGACTGTCGGTGTCTCAGCTCGTCTCGACCGCATGGGCCTCGGCGTCGACATTCCGCGGCTCCGACAAGCGTGGCGGAGCGAACGGCGCGCGAATTCGCCTCGCGCCGCAGAAGGACTGGGAGGTCAACCAGCCGGCTCAGTTGAAGACGGTCCTGCAGAAGCTCGAAGCGATCCAGAAGGAGTTCAATTCCTCGGCCGCCGGCGGCAAGAAGGTCTCGCTCGCCGACCTGATCGTTCTCGGCGGCGGCGCGGCGATCGAAAAGGCCGCAAAGGCGGCCGGGCAGGACGTGAAGGTGCCCTTCACGCCGGGCCGCATGGACGCGTCGCAGGAGCAGACCGACGTCGACTCCTTCGCCCCGCTCGAACCGCTCGCTGACGGTTTCCGCAACTATCTAAGCGACAAGCACCAGTTCATGCTGCCTGAGGAGGCGTTGGTGGATCGGGCGCAACTGCTGACGCTGACAGCGCCGGAGATGACGGTCCTCGTAGGCGGCTTGCGGGTCCTCGGCGCAAACGCCGGACAGTCCAGGCACGGCGTCTTCACCAAGAAGCCCGAGACGCTGACGAACGACTTCTTCGTCAATCTGCTCGACACGGGCACGCAGTGGCAGCCGGCCGCCGGCTCCGACGGCGTGTACGAGGGGCGCGACCGCAAGACCGACGGGCCCAAGTGGACGGGCACCCGCGTCGACCTGATCTTCGGCTCGCACTCGCAGCTCCGCGCTCTCGCGGAGGTCTATGCGTGCGCGGACGCGAAGGAGAAGTTCGTGAAGGACTTCGTGGCGGCGTGGACCACGGTGATGAACGCGGATCGCTTCGATCTCGCCCGGACTCTGCAATAACGTTTCGAGGGTTGACAGCGTAGCCGCCATCGAGCATCGGGTGATCAGGGCCGGATCGAGGCTCGCGAATCCCTGAGATTGGGTCCGGACCAAACATTGGAACTCCGACACTTATGGTGTCGGTGAACGGTCGCCTGTGGAAGCAACGCTGGTGCATGTGCTTCCCTGAAAATGCTTGTAACGCCCCATTATTGCCGCTGATTGTTGATCTTATTATCACCTTCGTCGGAACGGCTCGCGCCGCAAGCTCGGATATCCTGCGCAAGGCAGCAATCAATTCGCAGCTTTCATAGCTGGAACGTTCAGAAGTCTACTGAGTGTAAGCCCGCATAGTCCCAAACGGATGGCAGCGCATGACGTCTCGTTGCGTAAACTTGAAGCACAAGCAGAGAGGGCTGTGGTCCGCGCATCTTGTCATTGCGGGTTTGGCGGCGCTGATCGTAGCGGGAGATCATGCGGCCGCCAGAAGCGCCCGGACGGAAAACTCGGTCGAGTCTATCCAGTCGCGAATCGCCGGTGAGCCGATCATGGCTATCGTTTCGTTGCGCGACCAGCGGATCACCCTCTACGATGCTACGGGTTGGATCCTGCGGGCGCCAGTGTCGAGCGGCCAGAAAGGACGCGAGACGCCTGCCGGCATTTTCAGCGTCATTCAGAAGGAGGCGGAGCACTATTCAAACCTTTATGACGATGCGTACATGCCCCACATGGAGCGCATCACCTGGTCGGGCATCGCACTCCACGGCGGGCCGCTGCCGGGATTTCCGGCGTCCCATGGCTGCATCCGGGTGCCGTACGACTTCGCCGCACGCTTGTTCGACCTAACCCGGCTGGGGATGCGGGTGATCGTGGCACCTACCGATGTGGCGCCCATTGAGATCGCCCACCCGGGTCTGTTTATGCCGAAGCCGGGTGCCGACGCCTTGGCCGCCGCGCGCACCGTGGAAGCCGAGGAGACGGCCAGGAAGGCTGCTCAGGCGAGACAGGCCGCCGTGACAGCCTCCCGGGAGTCGGGGCGGGCGATTATGGCGGTACGCGCGGCCGAAAATCTGAAGCTCAGAGCGGAGGCACAACTGGCCGCCGCCGAGACTGCGCTCGGCTCCGCAATCTCGCCCAAGCAAAAGGAGCGGGCTACGGACGCTAGGGCGAAGGCAGCCGCCAAGATCGAAGAATTGCAGGCGCAATTGGCCGCTGCCAACGCCGAGCTGCAACCAAAGCTCGATGCAGTCGCGCCTGCGCGCGAGGCCGCTGTGACCGCAGAAGCCGCTCGGGTCGTGGCAGCCGAGGCCGCGCGCGAGGCCGCGCGTGCGCTCCAACCGGTATCGGTGTTTATCAGCCGCAAGACTCAACGTGTGTATGTCCGCCGGGCCTTTCAGCCCATCCTGGAGAGTTCGGTCACGATCCTCGAACCCGAACGTCCGATCGGCACGCATGTCTTCACCGCCATGGAGCGGACCAACGGCGACACCGGGATGCGATGGAGCGTCGTCTCCTTAGACGGCGGACGTCCGCACGGCGACGTGGTCGAGCCGCATGCGGGGACGGGCGAACGCCCTGAAGTCGAGCCGATAGCGAAGGAGCCGAGCGACGCGAAAACCGCGCTTGACCGGATTGTGATTCCGCAGGACGTCCACCGTATCGCCGAGATGGCACCGGCGCGATCTTCCCTGATCATCTCTGACGAGGAGTTGAGCTCGGAGACCGGCAAGGGCACGGATTTCGTGGTCCTCTTGAGCGGCGAGCCGCAAGGAGGAATCGCTATCCGACGCCGCCGCCCGGCGAGCGAAGCATGGTACGAGCGTCCACGCTTTCGCCTGCCTTTTTGGCGCTAGCACAGGATGCCGCCGAGCAGGGCCGCCGAAGCCCCGCCGAGCTGATGGATCGCCGTTATCCACCCGTACATCATTCCCGTTTTTTCCGAACCGAAAGTATTTGCGGTCAGGCGGATAGTCGGCGGCACGGTCGCGATCCAGTCCAGACCATAGAACACTGCGAAGAGCGAGAGACCATAGAAGGACACGAACGCAAACGGCAGATAAATCAGAGAAAGACCGCGCAGCCCATAATGCCAGGGTTGATGCATCGAGGGCGTTGCCAGCACGCCGACGCCGATCGTCGTGAGTCCTCCCCGCGTGGTTCGGCGCAAGCCGAAGCGCTCCATCAGCGCCGCAGCGAATGGACCGCTCAAGCCGTAGAGAAATATGTTGATGCCAATGGCCAATGAGATTGTCGCCCGCGACCACCCAAACTCCGTTCAAGCGGAACGACCAGAATCCCCTGGCTTCCCCTTACTCCTCCGGCGACCAGCAACGCGGCGAATGTCACGCCTGCGACAACCCCAGGCGTAGTGGAGGCCGTAGATTTTGCCGACTCGCACGCTCTGCCCACCTGATCTGATCAGGGTTGCTGCACACGAGCAGACATCGCCTTATCGGCGCGGGCGAGCAGAATCGGCGAGCGGTACCGTGACCTCGCGCCCGTCGGCCTCGTTCACCAGCACAAGCTGCCCGCCATCGGCCGCTCGCAGCTGTTCATTCGCATTGAGGAGCTCAATGCCATAAACCGAGCCGTCGGGGGCAATGTCCACGTTCAGCTCGTCACTGACGCGGATGGTATCGACGCCGACGGCCTTCGGCCGAAAGCGCAGATAGGCGACATTCCGATCACGGTCGTAGCTGAGCTTCATCGTTCATCACCTTCAAAAATACTTTACCAGAACAGTGATAACCAGCCAACGTCCGCTTTCTTCGACAGCAAGGGCTTCGATTTGCTTTGTACTATATCGTTTACCACGCCACATGCCATCGAAAGCGAAATTCCTTCGGAACCCCGTTCGGCCGAACTTCGCCGGAAAGCGCTCTCCGCGTTCGACTGTCGCGATGACCTCGGACTCGGTTGCGCCGCGTTCATCCGCACGTTCTCGAGCGTGCGGATGAAGCTCAACGACTGCACCATTCATCGCCTCACACCTCGACATTGCGCGCGCCCATGCCGGGGATACAAACGAGTGCATCATGACCGCTGCTGCGCCTTGATCTCGTTGTATTTCGCCAGCGCCCGCTCGAACTTGTCGTTGAAGAGCCACATCGCATCGAGGATTTCGCGCAAGGTTGCAGATGTTTTGGCCCTGTCAGCTTTTCCAAAAGTGAAGACACTGTTGTTGCGCAAATATCCCATGATCGTCGGATCGGAAATTCTGTGGCCGGTCAAGTTGCCTGAATTGAGAGCCGCCTTGGTCGGACTGGGAATGATCTGGATGAGCTCGTAAAGCTTCATCTGATCGATCGCATTTGGCAATGCCTTCACAATCGCCGGAATGCGCAGGAAAAGCTCGGCGTGTGCGTTCATAAGGCCGTCTCTCACGGCGGTCCAGTGATTGAAGCGATGGTCTGAACCACCAACCCGCGCCTCTTCTTTGTCGTCGCGTGAGATCAATGCCGGATCAAAAGCTGCGATCGATGTTTTTATTGCTGCCCATTTCCTTTGCCCATTTCGATCTTCGGATGGGCCTGTTTGCAAGCTTCCCTTGTACGTATTCGAGCGTGCATTCCCGATGTTTTGATTGCCATTCGTCTCGGCAAAGAAGAGCCCCAGGCTGATGCAACCTGCCAGCTCGGCATTGGTTCGATCGAGACCCTTGGCTCGTGCGATTGCCGTTGCCAAGTCAACAACGTCCTTGAACGGAGTGGCGGAGTTTTGCGCGTTGACGGGCGGCGCCTGCATGACGCTGAAGACGCTTGCATACTCGTCGAGAAGCGGCTCGTTGTCGGCATCGAAATACGCCGGGGGGATGGCGAATTTATTCGGTCTTCCGATTTTGGCCGGAAGCGTGTCGGTGAGATCCTTGTATGCGCTGATCATGTTGTTGCGCGCAAGATAGAGTGCTTGTCCCGGCAGGTTCGGCAGCTGCTGCTTCGCATTGATCTGTGCGCGCCGCTGACTCAGGACCGCTCTGAACTCCTTCAATGCATTGTTGTACCTATCGAGCGCATCGGACTGTGATTGCGTGAGTGCGGCCGGCTGGCCCTGTGCGGGGGAAATGAAGCCCAGGTGGCCGATGTCGTGCGGGGGGAGCGACATGACAGTGTCTATGACCGTATGGATGGTGTGGGAAACTGACGGCAATAAGAAGACCCCCAGAGCAAAGACGGCCGCACGCGTGAACGTCGTCCCGAGGAGCGTCATTGCGGCGTGATCCCCGCAATCTTTGCGGTCTCGCGCATGTTCTCGTAATCGGCGTGGATGAATCTGGCAAAGCCCTCCGGCGTCATCTGCTCGGCGGTAGCGATTTCCGATCCCATCTCGCGCAGCTTCTCGGGCGTGGGTCCGCCAACAAGCGCGCGAGCAATGGCCTCCTGCAATTGGGCGATGATGGGGGCGGGCGTGCCTGCGGGCGCAAGGATCCCAATATAGCTTTGCGCTGTGAAGTCCTTCACCCCGCTTTCAATGAAGCTCGCGACGTCGGGTGCGAGTCTGGAGCGATGCGTCGCCGCGATTGCGACGATATTTGCCTGCCTACCTTTGTGCAGCGGCAATGCAGTGGAGAATTCCGTCATCGCCGCCTGGATGCTGCCGCCGATCAGATCCGGCATCAGCGCGCCACCGCTCCTATAGGGGATGTGCACGACATTCGCGCCGGTTGTCGCCTTGAACCGCTCAAGCGTCATATGAGTCGCGCTGCCCACTCCGCTGGTCGCGATGCTGATCTGCTCTTTTTTCGACAAGGCGATCAGCTCCGCGATGGTTTTGGCATCGACTTTGCTGTTGAGGATGATCACGTGTGGCACGTAGCTGGTCAGCGCCACTGGCGCGAAGTCTTTCAAGGGATCATAGCCGAGCTTGGCCTGGACGAACGGGTTGACCGTAAGCGGCCCGTTCGAGCCCACCAGCAACGTGTATCCATCGGGTGTGGAGCGCGCCACCGCTTCGGCGCGAACGCTTCCGCCGGCACCGCCGCGGTTGTCGATGACGACCGGCTGGCCGACCGCACTCGAGATCCGCTCACCGATGAGGCGCCCGACAATGTCGGCGTTGCCGCCGGCGGCAAACGGCACGATCACTCGGATCGGCCGGTCCGGGTATGCGGCAAAGGCTTCGCGCGGCAACAGCATCGCCGCCGGGGCAAGGCCAAGGGCGGCGATGAGCGCACGGCGCGTCAGCATGGATCCTCGCGCTGGGTTGTTTGCATCGGTATCCCTGTTC
>Ga0210408_10003641_pt1 | contig 14133 bp, 13 predicted proteins | sample IncBWH4MmetaG_FD_155471 | JGI IMG/M metagenome (GOLD analysis project Ga0210408, IMG submission 155471) | Forest soil microbial communities from Barre Woods Harvard Forest LTER site, Petersham, Massachusetts, United States - Inc-BW-H-4-M | ecosystem: Environmental > Terrestrial > Soil >...
AACTATGAACGTCAAGTCCCCCATCCGAACACGATGAGCGACGCCTCCACCCGTCTGACGGGCACGTCGTTCGCCGTGCTCACGCTGATCGAGCTGCTCGGCCCGTCCACCCCCTACGAGCTCAAGCGGGCGCTCGAGCGCTCGATCGCGAACTTCTGGATGGTTCCGCACACGACCTTCTACGCCGAGCCGACCCGGCTCGCGAAGGGCGGCTTCCTCTCAGAGCGACAGGAGTCCGGCGGGCGCCGGCGCAAGGTCTACTCGCTTACGGCTGCCGGCCGCAGCGCGCTCGAGGGCTGGAAGGGCTCCGCCGAGCTCACGCCTCCCCAGCTGCGCGAGGAAGGGGTGCTCAAGATATTCGCCGGCGGTGACCCCGTCCCCATCTTCAGGGCTCGATGCGAGTGGCACCGTGCGAAGCTCGCCGAGCTCGAGGGGTATCTCGAGGCCGTCGCCGGAGCGGACCCCGCGTGGGAGGGCGTGCGCGCAAGCCTCATCATCGGCGTCGCCTACAACCGCATGATGCTCGAGGCGATGGAGGATTTTCTCGAGCGTCAGGCCGCGACCGGCAACCCGTAGCGGCGCCTGATCTCATACAGCGTCGTGCGCTCGGCGGCGGGGCGCCCGGCCTCGTGCGCGGCCGCCACGAGCTGGCCGGGGTCGAGCCTCGTGCCGTGATAGCTCCCGGCGAGGCGGCTGATCGACTCCTCCATCAACGTTCCGCCGAGGTCGTTCACGCCCCAGCGCAGCGCCTCGGTGGCGGCGTCGAGGCCCATCTTCACCCAGCTCGCCTGCAGGCTTGCGATCGTGCGCCCGAGCGCGAGACGGAAGACGGCCGTGTGCTTGAGGTTCTCCTCGCGTGAGATCTCCTCCACGCCGTGCGTGCGGCCGAGCAGCGTCTGGAAGGGGATGAACGAGAGCGGCACGAACTCGGTGATCCCGCCCGTGCGCTCCTGCAGCTCGCGGATCACGCGCATATGCTCGGCGAGCTCCCACGGCTCCTCGATGTGGCCGAACATGACGGTCGCCGTCGAGCGCAGACCGGCGCCGTGCGAGGCCTCGATGATCTCGACCCACCGCGCCACGGGCAGCTTGTTCGGGGAGATGCGCGCGCGAACACCGTCATGCAGCACCTCGGCCGCCGTGCCCGGCGTTGAGCCGAGACCCGCGTCTTTGAGCTGCGCGAAGACCTCAGCCGGCGGCAGGCCGGAGATGTCGCACATGTGCGCGATCTCCATCGCGCTGTAGGCGTGAAGATGCAGCTGCGGTGCGGTGGCCTTCGCCAGGCGCAACCACCCCAGATAGTCTTCGAGCGTCCAATCCGGGTGGATGCCCGACTGGATGCAGAGCTCGGTCGCGCCGTAGGCGACTGCCTCCTGGATCCGCCCCACGAAGTCGGCCTCGTCGTGCTCATAGGCGTCGGGCGAGCGCTTGCCCTGGCCGAAGCCGCAGAACGCGCAGCCAACCGTGCAGATGTTGGAGATGTTGATGTTGCGGTTGACAACGAACGTGACGAGCTCGCCCGCGAGCTCGAAGCGCAGCTCATCCGCGGCCTGGCGCATCTCCTCGATCGCCTCCGGCCTGGTCTCGGCGAACATCGCCGTCAGCTCCTGTGGGCTGAGCGTGCGCCCGTCGCGGCCGCGCTCGATCGCGCGCGGGACGAGCGTTGGCCGGATCGGCGCCGGCGGGTCGGTTCGGCCCGACCCGCGTCGCGGGATGAAGCTCCAGTACTTGACCTTGATCGTGTCCATCACCCCCCGCGAGAGCCACTCGGGGTCGAGATAGCGGGGGTAGACGCACAGCCGCTCTGTCAGCGCGTAGCCGTCGCGCTGCAGCTCCTTGCGCACCTGATGGGGAGACGGGAAGGGGTGCTCGGGCGAGATGTGATCGCCGTTCGCGCTCAGCCCGCCAAGATCGGTCGCTCCCGCCGCGACCAGCTCGCCCCACCAGTCCGCCAGGTTCGGCGGCACCTGAATCCCCACGTCCGGCATCAGCCGCCGGGTCTCGGCGATCAGGCGCTTCATGTCCTCGATGCCGACCGAACAGGCCCACTCGGGCAGCGGCAGCTGCGGACGGCCGTGGGCAAGGCCCGTGCGCCAGTACTCGCGCGCGGCGGCATCTGCGATCTGCGCCGGCTCCTGCCCGTAGTAGCGCTGGTGGGGAACGAAGTTCTGGAGGATCACCTCCTGGATGTGCCCGTGCTCGGCGTGTAGCTCGGCGATCGCCTCAAGCGACTGCACGCGCTCCTCCTCGCTCTCCCCGATCCCCACGAGGATGCCGCTCGTGAAGGGGATCCGCAGCTCGCCCGCGGCCCTGATCGTCGCCAGCCGCCTCGCGGGATGCTTCGTGGGCGAGCCCGCGTGCACCGTCTCCATCAGCCGCTCGGAGATCGACTCGAGCATCAGGCCCTGCGACGCGGTCACCTCGCGCAGGCGCCCCAGGTCCTCCGCGGAGAGCACGCCGAGGTTCGTGTGCGGCAGCAGCCCGCGCTCGAGCGCCCGCTCGCACGTCCAGACGACGTACGAAGTGAAGTCCTCGTGCCCGTAATCGCGCAGCAGACGCGCGACGAGTGGATTGACCTCGGGGCGCTCGCCCGTCAGTACAAGCAGCTCCTTGATCTGACGCGCGGCCGCCCCGTCGAGGATCTCGAGCACCTCCGCGGGCGGATACAGGTGCGCCTGGTGGGTCGCGAACGCGCAGTATTTGCAATAGCACCGGCACGTCCGCGACAGAGACAGCGTCAGGTTGCGGCTGAACGTGACCCTGCGGCGCACAATCCGGAGTGTAGGCGCTCACGGGTCTCCCGCCAGGTCCGTCGAGGGCGTCCGTCCGAACGGGATCGTAGGTTTCACCGCGTGCCCGAAGACGCCCTTCGTCGCGGTGTCGCCGAGTTCGTTGGCGCCTTCACGCTGATCTTCGTCGGCGCCGGAGCGGCCGTCGCCGCCAACCAGGTCCACGACCCGTCGCTGATCGGCGTCGCGATCGCCAACGGCCTAGCGATCGGGGTCATGGTGTCGGCGCTCGGACACATCTCCGGCGGGCACTTCAACCCCGCGATCACCTTCGGCTTTCTCGTCACACGCCGGATCAAGCCGCCGCTCGCAGTCGTATATTGGGCCTGCCAGTTGGCCGGCGCGGCGTTGGCCGCGCTGCTCGTGCAGCAGCTGTTGCCCCGTGCCACGACCGAAGCCGTGAAGCTCGGCGTGCCGGCGGTGGGCGGCGGCGTGAACGCCGGCGCCGCCTTCGGGCTCGAAGCGATTCTGACGTTCTTCCTCGCATTCGTCGTGTTTGCCACGGCGGTGGACCCGCGCGGGACCTTCAAATCCATCGCCGGCCTGGCGATCGGTCTGACGATCACGATCGACATTCTCTTCGGCGGCCCCTTCACCGGTGGCGCGATGAACCCGGCGCGAGCGTTCGGGCCGCAGCTCATCGGCAACCACTGGACCAACGGTTGGGTCTGGTATGCCGGACCGCTGCTCGGCGGCGCTGTCGCGGCGGCGCTTTACGAGCTGCTCTACCTGCGCCCGCCGCCGCAGCCGGTCGGCACCGATGCGAGCGGGGTACGCGAGCCGCGGGCCGGCGAGCCGGCCTAGGCCCGGGCGGTGGCGAGCCGCGTCTACCTGGCCCGCCACGGCCAGACCGCCTACAACCTCGAAGGTCGCTTTCAGGGTCAGCTGCCGGTCCCGCTCGACGCCACCGGCCGCGCGCAGGCCGCCGATCTCGCCGAGCGGGCGGCCGCATACGGGTTCGCGGCGCTGTGGTGCAGCCCGCTGCTGCGCGCCCGCGAAACCGCCGATGTCGTCGCCCGCCGGATCGGTCTCGAGCCGCGCGAGGATGCCCGCCTGATGGAGACCGACGCCGGCGACTGGACCGACCGCAGCTTTGCCGAGATTCAGGCGCAGGCACCCGAGCAGTTCGCCGCCTTCGCAGCGGGCGACCCCGACTTCGCCTTTCCCGGCGGGGAGTCCTTCGCCGAGCAGGAGGTGCGCGTGAGCGCAGCCATCGCGGACGTCGAACGTGGCGAGCTACCCGCCCTCGTCGTGTGCCACGGGATGGTCATCCGCGCCGCCTTCGCCGGGCGCAGCGGGCATCCGGTCAAGCGCACCGAGCGCGTGCCCAACGGTGCGCTCGTGCCATTGGATCCCGTCGAGGCCGAACACGCCGATCTGGGCGGTGGCCTGGCGACGCCCTCGAGCTGAGCCGCTGCCCGGCACGAGGCGTAGCCGGTCACATTGCGAGCGAGTGAGCAGGAGCCCGGAACGCCGCCGGGCCAGATCGAACACGTAGGAGCGGCCGTAGGCGCCGCTGACGCCGGCGCCGAGCACGCCGCGGGGGCCGCAGGTGACGTTCGCCGCGCCGGCGATCGGCACTCCGATCAGCTTCGGGCTCGAATACGAGACCCGCGTCGCACTCGTGAGGTCGAGCGTCGTGTTGAGGACCGGGATGCCGGGGCCGACGGTTGCGGGCGCACCGTAGACGTACACCGTCGCCTCGCCCGGAAATCGCGAAAGCGCGGCGTGCATGCCTGCAAGCTCCGTGCGCTGGTCGGCCGCGGCCGCATCCCATGCGCGCGCGTCGCCGATCGACCGGGCGACATATCCCCCGCCCAGCGCGAGTGCCGCGGCGCCGAGGACGAGCGCGGCTGCGGCCTCCGGCAGGCGCGTGAGGCGCACGAGCATGCGCCCGCTCAGCGCGATGCACGAGTAGAGCAGGACGGCGATCCCGATCGCGGCGGCCGCGTTCACGCGGTTGACCGTCCCTGCGGCGCTCGGCGCGTAATGATCGCTCGCCGGCACGTACGCCGCCCAAGCGGCCAGCGCGGCGACGGCGCCGACGCCGGCGAGCGCGAGCCAGCGCCCGAGCTCGGCCCGGGCGACGTCGCCGCTGGGCAGCCGCAGCCGCACGAGCGTGGCCGCGGCCAGCACGGCGGCGATCGCACCGGCTCCGATCCACGGGCTGACACCCGTGACCGGCAGCGCGGCGGCGCCGAGGAGCCTGGCGCCGCGGGCGAGCATCAGGCCGGCATGGTGGATCATGCCCGCAAGCGACTGGGTGTGCGAGGGCGTGGCGACGTCGATCGGAAGAACGAAGCGGGCAACGGCAAGCGTGACGCCGATGACGAGCACGTCGAGGGCCCAGCGCACGCGGGCGCGGCGCAATCCGACGAGGTGCGCATAGAGCAGCCCGGCAAGGCAGCCCGCGACCGCGAAGGCCTCGTAGCTGAGGATGCTCGCGACGTACAGCGCGAGCGAGGCGGCGTGAAGAACCAATGCGCGGCCGCCCGTGTCCTGCAGTGCGCGCAGGGCGAGGATCACACCGAGCAGCGCAGCCGAGATCGCAAGGCTCGTGAGCGAGAGCACGCCCCAGAGCCAGACGCTGTCGCTGAACGGAAACGTGAGGGCGAGCGCGGCGATCACAGCAGCGTCGCGCACCCGCATGGCCAGGCATCGCAGCAACGCGTACAGGCACGTCGCCTGAAGCACGACCATCGCGCCGGCGAGCGCCAGACGCGGCGCCGCAGCCGTGCCGAAGGCCTCGTCGAGCGCGGCGTAGTAGAGCACCTGTCCCGGGCGCTGACCGTAATCCAGCCACAGCGAGTGCAAGAGGCCGCCCGTGCCCGGGAAGCGTCCGAGCGCGACGAGGCTCCAATCGTCGTAGTAGAAGCCACCGCGGCGGACGTGCGCGGCGCACATCAGCATCGCCAGCAACCCGAAGCCGGCGGCGCACGCGAGGATCTCGCCCCGCATCTGGCGCGAGCGTGTGAGCGCCAGCGTCCTGCGCCGCCCGAGCCCGGGAGCGACAGCGATGGCCCGCGTCCCGCCCTGGCTCACGCGATCACCTCAACGCGGGGGGAGCCTGGCCCGCCAGGCGGGTCACCAGCTCGGCGCCTTCGCGCGCCATCCGAGAGCGGGGCACCACCATGTCGAAGCCAGCCTGCTCTGAGAGTTCGCGTGTGTCGGTGTCCACGTGCGAGTAGAAGCCGAGGGTGCGAATCCCCGCGAGCTCGCCCGCGCCTGAAAGCGTCGCCACGAGCCCGGCCCGGGCGCGGCCATCGCTGGTCAGATCGACGACGAGCACTGCCACCGGCGGCGCGGCTGGGTCCCGCAGGCGGTCGCGAAGACGCTCGTGCTCGCCGATCAACTCGACGTCGTGGCCGGCGGCCCGCAGCGAGCCCTGCACGCGCGAGCCGAAGAGCAGGTCCGGAACGAGCGCCACGACCCGCGCCATCGCTACTGTGCCCGCAGGCGGCGGAACTCCTCTTGAGCCGAGTAGGGCCGGTCCCACGTCGGCACCACCTCGACGCGGCCCGTGCGGATCTCCCGCAGCGCGACCTCGCCTTCGATCCCGGCGTCGTCCAGCAGGCGCAGCGCGCAGTGGACGGCCTCAGCCGCGGCGGCGTGCCCGAAGCGATGCGCGACGAGTAGGCGCCAATGCCATTCGTCGTGAGAGTAGGGCTGCGCGTTGCACGTCGTCAGATAGAGGGCGGCTTCGACATAGCGCGACTCGTCGGCGATGCGCAGGTCCAGCTCGAGGTGCGTCCAGTCATCGGGCTGCGAGTCGACGGTCTGCTGGAAGATGTCTGCGAGACCCATCGAGGCACAGCCTACCGAGGCTATTCTCGAACAAGTGAGCACGCGCGAACGAGCGAGAAGATTCGACACGGACAGCCTCAGCTCCGAGCATCGGACGCTGACCGAGAGCTGCGGTCTGCTCGATCGCTCGCAGCGCGGCAAGCTCGCGCTCGCCGGCTCGGGAGCGGTCGAGTTCCTCAACGGCCAGGTGACGAACGAGCTCAGCACACTGCGTCCGGGCGAGGGTTGCTACGCCGCCTTCCTGACCCACAAGGGCAAGATGCTCGGCGACCTGCGCATCCTCGCTGTCGGCGAGGATCCCTCCGCGCCTCCCCACGAGCTGCTGCTCGACACCGAGCGCGCCGCGCTGCAGGGGCTGTTCGACATGATCCGCCACTTCAAGGTCGGCTACGAGGCCGAGCTCTACAAGCGAACGCTCGAGCGGGGGCTGCTGTCGCTGATCGGTCCCGACGCCGCGCGGATCGCCGGAGCCGAGCAACTGGCTCGGGAAGAGCACGCAAACCGCCCCATCGCAGTCAGCAGCATTGAGGCGCTCGCCGTGCGCACCGACGTTGGGATCGACCTCATCTGCCGGGCCGAGGAGACCGAGCAGCTGGCCGCAGCGCTGCAGTCGCGCGGAGCGACGCCCGTCGGCGAGCAGGCCGCCGAGTGCCTGCGGATCGAACGCGGGCGCCCGCGCTACGGCGTCGACCTCGACCAGACGGTCATCCCGCAGGAGGCGGGGCTGAACGAGCGGGCCGTGAGCTTCACGAAGGGCTGCTACGTCGGCCAGGAGACCGTTGCGCGCCTGCACTACCGGGGCAAGCCCACCCGTCACCTGCGGGGCCTGGTCTGCTCCGAGCTTGCTGCCGCGGGGCAGGAGCTGCGCCTCGGAGAGCGGACCGTAGGGCGCATCACGAGCACGGCGCTGTCCCCGAGGCTCGGCCCGATCGGACTGGCGCTCGTGCGGCGCGAGGCAGAGCCGGGAAGCGTCGTCCGCGTCGGTGACGACGGCGCGACGGCGGAGATCGTCGAGCTTCCGTTCCGCGAAGCCTGAGCCGAGCGACCCGGCACTCGCTACCCTCCCCTCCGATGCTCGAGATCGTGACCACGGTCAGCAGCGAACCGGAGGCGGAGATGGTTCGCGACCGTCTGTTGGCGGCGGACATCCACGCGATCTCGCAGCGCACCATCGGTGGTCCCGAATGGGGCTTCTCGGGCGCGCGCAACGTGATGGTCGACGCGAAGGACCTGGACCGAGCACGAGCGGTCCTCGCCTCAGAGGAGGCGGCGTTCAGCGACGAGGAACTGGCGCGCTTGAGCGAGGAAGCGGGCCGCGAGGACGAGGCGTGAAGCCGGAGGGTGCGTGTAGCGCCTAGTCACGCCCGCCGCGCGGGGGGATCGCCGAGGGCCTCGGCGTGATCCCGCGACATCGCTACCCCGACAACCCCACTGCTTCACGGGCGGCCTGCTCGTCATAGACCCGCGTCCGTGCTCGCGAGTGACGACGAGCACATCGTCACCGCAGTCGATGAACCGCTCGGCCTCGAATCCGTACTCGTCCCATTGCTCTAGCCATCGCTCCCACGACCGATCATGTGTGATCCGCATCACACAGGCAATCATTGCGTACCTGATATGTTTGCACACATGCAAGCATCTTCCACGGTGACCGTCGATCGAACGGCTCTCACGCGCGACATGTACGCGCTCGCCAGCTACCTGATGCGCTCGGCGAACGTCGGGACGTTCAACGCAATCGGCGAGCTCGACCTTTCCGTCACGCAGCTGAAGCTGCTCTGCGCACTCGACGCCCGTGGCGAGGAGCGCTCGGTGAAGGCCCTCGCCGAGACGATGGGCGTCTCGCTTCCCACCATGAGCCGCGCCGTCGACGGCCTGTTCGAGCGTGGCTTCGTGCTTCGCGATGAGGACCCGGTCGACCGGCGCATGAAGCGGGTTCGCCTGACCGACGCCGGCCGCCAGGTGCCGCTGGCGCTGAACGAGGCGCGCCTCTCGGCCTTGCAGGAGCTGATCGGCTCCCTCGGGGATGGGGAGGCCGGCGCGCTCGAGCACGCTCTCGCGCTGATCCTCGAGCAGCGCGCCGAGATAGCCGCCTGTCGGCCAGCCCAGCTTGGAGGCGTGCGATGACCGAGCGGATTCGATCGCTTCAGATGAACGAGGACAACCGCCGCTGGTGGGCGCTCGGGGCGATGTGCTTCGCGCTCTTCATGATCATGCTCGACAACACGGTTGTGAACGTTGCGCTGCCGTCGATCCAGCGCGGCCTGCACGCATCCACCTCCTCGCTGGAGTGGACCGTCAACGCATACACGCTGTCCTTCGCCGTGCTACTGGTGACCGGCGGTCGCCTCGGCGATCTCTTCGGCCGGCGCAAAGTCTTCCTCGCGGGCGTGGTCATCTTCGCCGGCTCGAGCGCCGCGATCGGCTTCTCGCCGAGCGACACGTGGCTGGTCGGCTGGCGGGCCGTGCAGGGCGTCGGCGCCGCCTTGATGATGCCCGCCACGCTGTCGATCATCAGCAACGCGTTCCCGCCCGCCGAGCGCGGCAAGGCGATCGGCACGTGGGCCGGGGTCTCGGCGCTGGCGCTCGCGATCGGCCCCGTGGTCGGTGGTTTTCTCGTGCAGAGCGTCAGCTGGCAGTCGATCTTCTTCCTGAACGTCCCCGTCGCCGTCGGCGCGGTGCTGATCACGCTGTTCGCCGTACGCGAGTCCCGCGATGAGACTGTCGCAAGGACCGTCGATGTGCGTGGAGTGCTCACGCTCACGGGCGGACTCGGCGCGCTCGTGCTGGCGCTGGTCGAGGGCAACAACTGGCAGTGGGGCTCGCCTCGCGAGCTGGCCCTCTACGTGACCGCGCTCTTGGGTCTCGCGAGCTTCGCCGTCCTCGAGCGCCGGCGGCGGGAGCCGATGGTCGATTTCAGGTTCTTCCGCTCGAGCACATTCCTCGGCGCGAACATCGTTGCCTTCATCGTCAGCTTCGCGATGCTCGCGATGTTCTTCTTCCTGGCGCTCTACATGCAGAACATCCTCCACTACACACCGCTCCAGGCCGGAATCCGCTTCCTGCCCTCGACGCTGATGATCGTGTTGATAGCTCCGGTATCCGGGCGCCTCGCCGACCGCGTCGGTCCGCGCCCGCTGATGACGTTCGGTCTGCTCGCTGTCTCGAGCGCGCTCTTCTGGCAGTCGCATCTCACCGTCTCGAGCTCCTATGGCGCGCTGCTGCCCGGTTTCGTCCTGATGGGCGTCGGCATGGCCTTCGTGATGTCGCCGATGAGCACCGCGGCGATGAACGCGGTCGACAAGGCCAAGGCCGGGGTCGCCTCGGGGATCCTCTCGATGAGCCGCATGGTCGGCGGCACGTTTGGCGTCGCCGTGCTCGGCGCGCTCGTCAGCACGCTCGGGCGCTCGAAGATCGACCAATTGCTACCCGGCGTTCCGTCTCCGGCACGCGCACACCTGGCCGACAGCCTCGGCTCGGGTGGCGTCCTTCACGGCGTGCCCGTGCGGGTCGTGGACGCGAGCCAGCAGGCCTTCGTCTACGCCCTGCAGTACGGGCTGCGCTTGGGCGCCGCCGTCGCCCTGCTCGGGGCCGTGCTCGCGTGGACGCTCATCGGCCGCCGCCGGGAGGCGACCCGGGCGGCCGAGCTCCCGCCGGCTCCGAGCCGCGGCCAGGCTGCTGAGATCGCTCAGCTCTAGCGCCGGCGCATCTGTCAGGCGGGCGAACCCACAGGCACGACCCGGCCACACGCGGATAGGATGAAGCTCGTTTCCGATCCCTACAGACGAGGTCCAGAGCACGTGGCAATCGATCTCCAGCAAGTCTCATCGATAGATGTCGAGCCCGGCGAGCTGCCGAGCACGATGGCAGCCTGGGTGATTCGCGAGGAGCGCTTCGGCGAGCCGAAGGACGCCTTCCAGCTCGAGGAGATCGAGGTACCCGAGCCGGGCGCCTTCGAGGTAATCGTCCGCGTGATGGCCGCGGGCGTCAACTACAACAACGTGTGGGCGGCGCTCGGCAAGCCCGTGTCGGTGATGCGCTACGGCGACCATCCCGAGTTCGGGCACCACATCGGCGGCTCCGACGCCTCCGGGATCGTGTGGAAGGTCGGACCGGGGGTGACGCGCTGGAAGCCCGGCGACGAGGTTGTCGTGCACTGCAACCAGGCCTCCTACGAGGACCCCGAGGTGCACGGTCTCGATCCGATGGCCGCACCCTCGCAGAAGATCTGGGGCTATGAGACGACCTGGGGCTCCTTCGCTCAGTTCACCAAGGTGCAGGCCCAGCAGCTGCTCCACAAGCCGCGGGCGCTGAGTTGGGAGGAGGCCGCCTCCTACGGGCTCGTCTACTTCACCGCCTACCGCATGCTGATCGACCGCTGCAAGATGCAGGCCGGCAACCGGGTGCTGATCTGGGGCGCGGCCGGAGGTCTGGGCGTGTTCGCGACCCAGCTCTGCGCCGCGGCCGGTGCCCACTGCGTCGGCGTCGTCTCCTCCCCCGCGAAGGGCGAGCTCGTGAAGCGGCTCGGCGCCGTCGACTACATCGACCGCGGCGAGTTCGCCGGGATGATGCGCACAGGCAAGGAGACGCCAGAGGAGGAGAAGGCGCGCTTCGGCGTCTCGCGCGAATTCTCAAAGCGGGTCAAAGAGATTCTCGGAGACGCTCCCGACATTGTCTTCGAGCACGTCGGCCAGGCGACGTTCCCCACCTCCGTGTTCACGGTCAAGCCGTTCGGCAAAGTCGTCATCTGCGCCGGCACGACCGGCTTCAAGCTCGACTTCGACGTGCGCTACCTGTGGATGAAGCAGAAGGAGATCCTCGGCTCGCATTTCGCCAACGCGTACGAGTGCACGAAGGCAAACGAGCTGATCGAGAGCGGACAGATCCGGCCCGTGCTGTGGCGCACGCTCGGCTTCGAGGGCGTCGCCGAAGCGCACCAGCTGATGCTCGAAAACAAGCACCTCGGCAAGATCTCGATCCTCGTCGGCGCCGAGGCCGAGGGCCAGGGCAAGACGGCGGAGGGACCGGGCGCGATCCATGCCGAGGTGGGCGCCTGATGGCCGGAACGGTGATCGTGCCGTGGTACGCGACCGGCTTTCGCGGCGACGCTTTCGAGACCGACCTGAACGAGGTGGCCGCCACAGCGCTGCGCTACGGGGCGAGCTCGTATGCGGTCTACCGAGCGCGCGATGACCGCTACAAGTTTCAGCAGCTCGCGACCTTCGACGAGCACCTCGACTGGGAACGCTACTGGGACGGGCCGGAGATGATCTATTTCAGAGCAAGGCACTCGAGCTGGTACCAGGTGCCGGTCCTCTACGGCTGGTGGGATGAGACAACCGCGGGTGCGGTGGCGCCCGAGCCGATTACGAGCGGCAACGGCGGCGGCAACGGGATCGCGACCGGGGAGAGAGCCTAGCTCCGCCCTAGCCCTGCTCGAGCGGGGCCATCGTCAGCCCCGCACCCTTCAGCTGGTCCCAGTAGAGCTCGGCCGGCTCCTGTTGGCCGCTGTACACGACCGCCTTGCCGGCATGGTGGACTACGTTCGCGATCTCGTGGCCGCGCTCGAGCGTCACGCCGGGGATGAAGCGGGCCAAGGTACGGGCCACGTGGTCGAACGTGTTGTGATCGTCGTTGCAGACGATCACCCGCCACGAGCCCCCCAGACCGCTCCCCGGGCCACCGATGCGGGGCTTCTCGACCGTTTGGCTCACTTCCCGGCAGGATAGAGGCCACGGCGCAACCGTACAATTGGTCTCATGAGCGGCGATCAGTCCCCCCGCCTGCCAGAGCGCGACCGGCCCTGGATGATGCGCACGTACGCCGGACACTCCACGGCCAAGGCCTCCAACGAGCTCTACCGGCGCAACCTCGAGAAGGGCCAGACGGGCCTGTCGGTCGCGTTCGACCTTCCCACGCAGACCGGCTATGACCCAGACGACGAGCTCGCGCGCGGCGAGGTCGGCAAGGTCGGCGTGCCGATCTCCCACCGCGGCGACATGGCCGCCCTGATGGACGGGATCCCGCTCGCGGAGATGAACACCTCGATGACGATCAACGCCACGGCCGCATGGTTGCTCGCGCTCTACGTCGTCGTGGCCGAGGAGCAGGGTGTAAGCCAGGAGGAGCTCCAGGGCACGACCCAGAACGACATCATCAAGGAGTTCCTGGCGCGCGGGACATACGCGTTCCCCCCCGCCCCGTCGATGCGCCTGATCGCCGACATGATCGCCTACACGGTGGAGCACGTACCGAAGTGGAACCCGATCAACATCTGCTCCTACCACCTGCAGGAGGCCGGCGCGACGCCCGTCCAGGAGATCGCCTACGCGATGAGCAACGCGATGGCCGTGCTCGACGCCGCGCGTGAGCGCGTGGCCGGGCGGGGGCAGGAGATCATGGACCAGGTCTTCGGGCGGATCTCGTTCTTCGTCAACGCCGGCGTACGCTTCGTCGAGGAGCACGCGAAGCTGCGCGCGATGTCGATCCTCTGGGAAGAGCTGGGTCAGGAGCGCTACGGCGTACAGGATCCCCGGCACCTACGTTTCCGCTACGGCGTGCAGGTCAACTCGCTCGGCCTCACCGAGGCCCAGCCGGAGAACAACGTGCAGCGGATCGTGCTCGAGGCGCTCGCGGTTACGCTCGGCCGCGACGTTCGCGCGCGCGCGATCCAGCTGCCGGCCTGGAACGAGGCGCTCGGGCTGCCTCGTCCCTGGGACCAGCAGTGGTCGCTGCGGATTCAGCAGGTGCTGGCCTTCGAGACCGACATCCTTGAGTACCCCGACATCTTCGAGGGCTCCAAGGTCATGGAGGGTCTCGTCGGCGAGCTGCTCAAGGGCGCGCGCGAGGAGATGTCGGTCGTGGCAGAGCACGGCGGCGCGGTCGAGGCCGTCTCCTACATGAAGGCGGCGCTCGTCGACTCCCACCGCGAACGAATCCGGCGGATCGAGTCCGGGGAGCAGATCGTGGTCGGGCAGAACCGTTTCCGCGAGTCCGAGGACTCGCCCCTGACGGCCGACGCGGAGGGCGGCATCCTCGTGGTCGATCCCGCCCTGGAAGCCGAGCAGATCGAGGCCCTGCGCCGCTGGCGCTCCGAGCGTGACCAGGCGCAGGTGGACGCCGCGCTCGCGGCGCTGGCTGAGGATGCCGCAACCGAGAGCGAGAACCTGATGCCGGCGACGATCGCCGCCGCGCGCGCGGGGGCGACGACAGGAGAGTGGGCGCGCACGCTGCGCGAGGTCTTCGGCAGCTACCGCGCCCCCACGGGTGTAGGCGAGGCTGCCGCGACGCCCGCCGACGGCGAGTTGAGCGAGTTGCGCGACGCGGTCTCGCGGCTACAGGAGAAGCTCGGCCGGCGTCCGAAGATCCTCGTCGGCAAGCCGGGGCTCGACGGCCACTCCAACGGCGCCGAGCAGATCGCGGTGCGCGCGCGCGACTCGGGCATGGACGTCGTCTACGAAGGGATACGCCTCACGCCGGCGCAGATCGCCGCCTCGGCGCTGCAGGAGGGCGTGCACGTGATCGGTCTGTCGATCCTCTC
>Ga0210408_10003642_pt1 | contig 14127 bp, 15 predicted proteins | sample IncBWH4MmetaG_FD_155471 | JGI IMG/M metagenome (GOLD analysis project Ga0210408, IMG submission 155471) | Forest soil microbial communities from Barre Woods Harvard Forest LTER site, Petersham, Massachusetts, United States - Inc-BW-H-4-M | ecosystem: Environmental > Terrestrial > Soil >...
ATCTTGTCCTTCTCGGCGATGCCGACCGCCATGGCGTTGACCAGGCAATTGCCGTCGTAACGGCGGTGGAAACGCACTTCGCCGCCGACCGTGGGCACGCCGAAGGAATTGCCGTAGCCGCCGATCCCGGCGACGACGCCCGACACCAGGTGCCGCGTTTTCGGATGGCGCGGGTCGCCGAAGGACAGCGCGTTGAGGCAGGCGATCGGGCGGGCGCCCATGGTGAAGACGTCGCGCAGGATGCCGCCGACGCCGGTCGCCGCGCCCTGATAGGGCTCGATGTAGCTCGGGTGGTTGTGGCTCTCCATCTTGAACACGACGGCAAGCCCGTCGCCGATGTCGATGACACCGGCATTTTCGCCCGGCCCCTGGATCACCCAGGGCGCACTGGTCGGCAGCGTGCGCAGATGGATTTTCGAGGATTTGTACGAGCAGTGCTCGTTCCACATCGCCGAGAAGATGCCGAGTTCGGTGAAGCTCGGCGCGCGGCCGATCAGCTTGAGGATGCGCGCGTACTCGTCGGGCTTGAGGCCGTGCTGGGCAATCAGCTCGGGGGTGATCGGAGGCTCTGTGGAAGTCATGCGTCAGCGCCGCCTTGTTACCTTCGAGGTAACCGAAGCCATCCTCACGTTCCCGCGTCAATTGTGTTGTTCAGGCCCGTACCTGATCGCGTAGTGCGCTTTCGGCAAGCGCGATCCATTCGGCCTGCGCGCGCCTGACATATTTGGGCGCCCGCTTGAGCTGGGCCAAGACCTCGGCAAGGACCGTCTTCGCCTCGGCGTGGCGGCCCGCCTTGGCAAGCAGCAAGCCGTAGCGCACGCGCGCCTCGGCGCCGGGGTAATAGTTCGCAACGGCCTGATACTCGGAGAGCGCGTCCTCGGTGCGGCCGCTTTCTTCGAGCGCACGGGCATAAAGCAGATGCCCTTCCGCCGACTGGTAGTCCGGCCAGCGTTCGCGCAAATCGTCGAGCGTCGCCACCGCCTGCTGCGGATTGCCGTGACCGAACTGGGCGCGCGCCTTGCCCAGCGCGTAGATCGCGTCATCGCCCATCGGCAGCGCCAGGATGTGTTCATAGTGCCCTAGCGCCTCTTCGAATTTTCCCAGCGCCAGGCACTCCTCGGCGAGCGCGGCACGGTTCGCGATGGTGTCGGCGACCTGAAGCTGATCTGTGAACTCGCCGGTTCGCGATGGTGTCGGCGACCTGAAGCTGATCTGTGAGCTCGCGATAGCGTCTCCCCGGATCAAGGGTGCTGACCACCCGCCGACGCGCCTGCTGGCCCTGGGCGCTGCCGAACCATTCGGGCAGAAGCTCAATGAGCACATAGGCGAGCGCGCCGAATCCCGGAATGAAAAGGATGATGAAACCCCACGGCCAGAACCGGCCGGTCTTGGCCGCATGGACGATCAACGCCACTTCGATCAGGAGCAGGATCAGTCCAAGCTGCATGGGAGCCCCAGAACGGCGACCGGCGAAACGCTCACGCCGCCTTCCGGAAATGGTCCACCAATCCCGCAAACAGCCCACGCCCATCGGTGCAGCCCAGCACCGCTTCGACGTGGTTCTCCGGGTGAGGCATCATGCCGAGCACGTTGCCGCGTTCGTTGACGATGCCGGCGATGGCGTTCATGGCGCCGTTGTGGTTCCAGTCCGGATCGACCATGCCGTCGGGCGAGGCATAGCGGAACAGCACCCGGCCGTCGCCTTCAAGCCGGGCGATGGTTTCGCCGTCGGCAATGTAGTTGCCCTCGCCATGCGCCACCGGCACGCGGATCACCTGGCCGGCATTGTAGCCGCGGGTGAACGGCGTGTCCGAGCGCTCCACGCGCAGATAAACATCGCGGCAGATGAAGCGCAGCTGCGAATTGCGCATGAGGACGCCCGGCAGCAGCCCGGCCTCGCAGGCGATCTGGAACCCGTTGCACACCGCGAGCACGAGCCCGCCCTTTTGCGCGAAGGCCCGCACCGCCGCCATGATCGGCGCGCGCGCCGCGATCGCGCCGCAGCGCAGGTAGTCGCCGTAGGAGAATCCGCCGGGAATGACGACGAGGTCGGTGTCCGGCGGCAGGTCGGTCTCGGCGTGCCACACCATCGCCGGCTCCCGGCCGGAGACGAGCCGCAGCGCGCGCGCCATGTCGCGCTCGCGATTGATGCCGGGGAAGACGAGCACCGCGGATTTCATGAGAGCATCGAGACCCTGCCGTTGCGCGGCCCGCGGCCGCCTTACTTTACCTCCGCCTTCTTGACCAGCGGGCAACCGCCCTGGTCCAGTGGCCGGAACGCCTGGTCCGCGGGAACATGCTCCACGACCTTGAGGTAGTCCCACGGCTCCTTCGATTCCGCCGGCGTCTTCACCTCGACCAGATACATGTCGCGCACGACGCGGCCGTCAATGCGCAGCTGCCCGTTCTTGGTCATGAAATCGTTGATCGGCATCTCGCGCATCTTGGCCATGACCTTCTCAGGCTCCTTGGTGCCGAGGGCCTTGATCGCCTCGAGATAGTGATGGGTGGCGCTGTAGACGCCGGCCTGGATCATGGTCGGCATGTGGTGGACGCGCTCGAAGAAGCGCCGCGAGAAGGCGCGCGTCGCGTCGTCCATGTTCCAGTAGAAGGCGGAGGTGAACTGCAGCCCCTGCGCGGTCTTGAGCCCGAGGCTGTGGACATCGGTGATGAACATGAGGAGCGCGGCGAATTTCTGCCCGCCCTGGACGATGCCGAACTCCGCTCCCTGCTTGATCGAGTTGATGGTGTCGCCGCCGGCATTGGCGAGGCCGATGATCTGCGCCTTGGAGGCCTGCGCCTGCAGCAGGAACGAGGAAAAATCTGCCGTGTTGATGGGGTGATAGACGGTGCCCAGCACCTTGCCGCCGGACTGCTCGACCACGGCCGCGGTGTCGCGCTGGAGAGCGTGCCCGAAGGCGTAGTCGGCGCCGACGAAGAACCAGCTTCGGCCGCCGGATTTGACGATCGCCGAGCCGGTGACGTGGGCGAGCGAATAGGTGTCGTAGGTCCAGTGCGCGGCGTAGGGCGAGCAGCGCGGGCCGGTAATGTCCGAGGTGGCGGGACCGTTGAACAGCACGAGCTTGTGCTTCTCGCGCGAGACCTCCTCGACTGCCAGCGCCACCGCCGAGGAGCCGCCGTCGGCGACCATGTCGACGCCGCCGGTGTCGTACCACTGCCGCACGATGGTCGAGCCGATGTCCGCCTTGTTCTGATGATCGCCGACGATGACCTGCACGGGCTGGCCGAGGACCGGCCCGGCATCCTCGGCAGCCAAGCGCGCGCCGACGACGGAACCTTCGCCGACGATGTCGGCGTAAAGGGAATTCATGTCGGTGAGGACGCCGATCTTGACCGGCCCCTCCTGGGCGGCGGCGCCGCCGCCGAGCAGCGCGAAAACGGCGACAACAGGGGCTGCGAGCCTGGCGTTCATGATAGTCCTCCCTGGGTCCTTATGCAGTCGCGTCCTATCCCGTCACCTCGACGCGGTAGTTTTCGATCACGGTATTGGCAAGGAGTTTCTCCGCCGCGTTCTTGAGCGCCGCTTCGGCGCCGGCGCGGTCGGCGCCCTCGATCTCGATGTCAAAAACCTTGCCCTGGCGCACGCTGGCGACGCCGCGGATGCCGAGCGAACGCAGCGCGCCTTCGATGGCCTTGCCCTGCGGGTCGAGGATGCCGGATTTCAGCGTGACGGTGACGCGGGCTTTCATGGGCAAGTCTTCATGGGCAAGTTTTCATGGGCAAAGCGCTCCAGCGTTGCCTGCCGGTACGGAGGCGCCGCCATGGCCGCGACGATGCGGACGCCACGGGCGCCGTTCAATCACTATCGCAAATCGGTGTCGCGATAAATCTCCGCCAGCGGCAGCGAAATGCCCAGCGCCGGCAGTTCGAGCGTATCGGCGAGTGAGCGCAGGTGCCGCTCCGCGAATCCGGCGGCGCGCGCGAACACCACGATATCGACCGCGTCCTGGGCGATCACCACGTAGTGCGTGAGCGAGGGCAGGCTGGTATAGGCCGTGCGCTTCCAGCGCAGATCGCGCTCCGCCGTCGAAGGCGAGAGGATTTCGAACGCGACGAGGACGTCGCTGGTTTCCCGGCGATAGGGGTCGCGCCGCGCCGACCCGGCCGGAACGATGAAAATGTCGGGCTCAGGCAGGCTTGTATCGGATACCCTCACGCCAACGCCCGGGCTCGCTTCCCACGATTGTGGACGCTGGCGCTGGATCGTTCCAATGAGAAGAGCAAGATTCCAAAAAATCGTCTGATGCGATCTGCTGGGCGAGGCGTTCAAGATCGGCTCCCCGTCGATCAACTCCCACTTCTCATTGTCGGGCTGCGTCTCGGTGAAGGCGAAATACTCCTCCACCGTCATCGGACCGGTTTTGATCGTCGGGACGCCCACGGGACGCGCTCCTAGATTGCGCCTGCGAGCACGATCCTTGGCGCAATACGGCGGCCGCTTTCGCGGACCATGCTCCAGACTAGCCCTTGACCAGGATCGGGCCGGCGCCCTGCGGGCGCTCGCCTTCGCTCATGATGCCGAGGCGCTTGGCGACCTCGGTGTAGGCTTCAAGGAGCCCGCCGAGGTCGCGGCGGAAGCGGTCCTTGTCGAGCTTCTCGTTCGACTTGATGTCCCAGAGCCGGCAGGAATCCGGCGAGATCTCGTCGGCGACGACGATGCGCATCAAGTCGTTCTCCCACAACCGGCCGGTCTCCATCTTGAAATCGACGAGCCGGATGCCGACGCCGAGGAACAGCCCGGAGAGGAAGTCGTTGACGCGGATCGCGAGCGACATGATGTCGTCGATCTCCTGCGGCGTCGCCCAGCCGAAGGCGGTGACGTGTTCCTCCGACACCATCGGATCGTTGAGCTGGTCGTTCTTGTAGTAGAACTCGATGATCGAGCGCGGCAGCTGCGTGCCTTCCTCGATGCCGAGCCGCTGCGACAGCGAACCGGCGGCGACGTTGCGCACCACGATTTCGAGCGGAATGATCTCGACCTCGCGGATGAGCTGCTCGCGCATGTTGAGCCGGCGGATGAAGTGGGTCGGAACCCCGATGTCGTTCAAGTGCTGAAACACGTACTCGGAGATGCGGTTGTTGAGGACGCCCTTGCCCTCGATCACCTCATGCTTCTTTGCATTGAAGGCGGTCGCGTCGTCCTTGAAATGCTGGATCAATGTTCCCGGCTCGGGTCCTTCATAAAGGACTTTCGCCTTGCCCTCATAGATGCGGCGACGGCGGCTCATCGGAGTGTACCGTGGCTTGGTGAAATCCATGGGATGCCGTGGCTCCAGTTCTGCTATCGAGATCCGCGGCGGCGGCAAGGGGCGGCGACTCAACGCAGCCCCTCCGCAACGGGAAGGCTAGCTGAACGCGAAGCGGAGTACAATCGACATAGACCCGCGCCCCGCGCGCCGCAACGGCGATGTGTGGAAGCATCGCGGTTGCCTTGACGGCGCATGCCCGATATGCAAGGCGGCAGGCGCGTTGCAAGGTTCCACGCAACTCAGGACGAGAGGCATGACCACGTTCGACAAGCGCGAGGAAGGCTTCGAGAAGCAATTCGCCCACGATGAGGAGCTCAAGTTCAAGGCGACCGCGCGGCGCAACAAGCTCCTCGGCCTGTGGGCGGCGGAAAAACTCGGCCTCAGCGGCGCCGAGGCGGAGGACTACGCGAAATCGGTGGTGAGGGCCGATTTCGAGGAGGCGGGCGATCACGATGTGTTGCACAAGATCCGCCGCGACTTCGACGCCAAGGGCGTCGCGCAATCTGACCATCAGATCAGCCGCACCATGACCGAGTTCCTAGCGAAGGCGGTCGCCGACATCAAAGCAGGTCGGTAGGGCGGGAGCCGACATCATGGCCCTTCCCGGCTTCAGCTTTGCCCGCCGTCTGCGCGCGGGAGAAACCGTGTTCTGCGGCTGGTGCAGCATGCCCTATCCCATCGTCGCCGAGACGATCGGCCGCGACGGTTTTGTGGCGGTCACGCTCGAAAGCCAGCATGGCCTGTGGGACATGGGCGCAATGCTCACCGGCATCGCGGCGGTGCGCCAAAGCGGCGCGGCGCCGCTGGTGCGCGTTCCGGTCGGCGACTTCGTGATGGTCTCGCGCGTGCTCGACTACGGCGCCGAAGGCGTCATCGCGCCGATGATCAACACCGCCGCCGATGCGCGCGCCTTCGTCGCGGCGGCGAAATACCCGCCGATTGGCGAGCGCAGCTGGGGACCGCACCGGGTGACGACGCTCGCCGGCATCGCCGACCAATCGATGTATCTGCGCGAGGCGAACGACAACATCATCACGCTGGCGATGATCGAGACCACCGCCGCGCTTACCAACCTCGAAGCGATCCTGGCGACTCCCGGCATCGACGGCGTCTTCGTCGGTCCGGCCGATCTCTCGATCGCGCTCACCGGCGGCAAGAGCCTTGACCCGGTGTCGCCGGAGGTCGACCGCGAAATCGACCGCATCATCGCGGCGGCGCAGAAGGTCGGAAAAACCTCCGGCGTCTTTTGCCATTCGCCCGAACGCGCGGTGGCGCTGGCCAAGCGCGGCGCACGCTTCCTCGCGGTGATGAGCGATCTCACATTGCTGCGATCGGGGATCGCGACCGCCATGAAGGTGCTCAAGGCCGGCTAGTTGCGCCCTGACGCGCGCTTCCGTTGGCGCGTCGACGGATCGTCTACCGTTTCGCGACCACGCCGGCTGTGCCCAGTCCTTCCGCCAGGCGATCGAGCGCCACACCGACGTCCGCCTCCACGTCGCCCGCCCCACGTCGCCCGCCGCCATCTCGATCACGCGATAGCCGCGCGCGACCAGCCAGACGCGTTTCTGCTTGCGCGCTGCGGCTGCGGTTTCCTCCTCCGCGCTCGGCACGACGTCGAGCACCACCTTGAGCGGGAAGGAGACGAAATCGCAGATGTGCGGACCGACCGGCGTCTGCCGTTTGAATCCGCGGCCGGCGAAGCGGCGATCGTTCACCAGCGCCTGCCACAGGGTGCGCTCGGCTTCGGTCGGGTTGCGGCGCAGGAGCCGCGCCAGCCCGCGCACCGGGCCGCGCTCCGAGGGCACGCGGCCGCCGCCATGCTCGGCCAGGAGCGCGCGCAGCATCTCCGCTTCCTCGCCGTCGAGGACGCCGCCGCGCGCCGGGCCCTTGCGCCCCTCCGCGATCGCCATGACCACGCCGTGCAGCGTCTGGATGTCCTGCCGGGTCGGCTGCATGCGGGAAAAAATGTTGCGCAGATTGATCTGCATCGTCTCGCGCTTGTCGGGCGGGCGGAAGAACTCGACCTTCTCCAGCTCGCGCTCGAGCGAGGCAAAGAAGGCGAGAAGCTGCTGCTTCGGCGCGGGCGCGGATTTCTCCGGCATGGCGAACGGCAGCCTGCCGCCGGCCGCCAGCTTGAACCACTCGTAAGCGACGATCGCCACCGCCTGCGCCAGATTGAGCGAGGCGAACGCCGGATTGACCGGCAGCGTGAGTATGCGGTCGGCGAGCGCGACCTCGTCGTTCTCGAGCCCGTTGCGCTCGCGGCCGAAGACGATGGCAACGGTCTCGCCGGCATCGACCCGCGGCGCCAGCAACGCCGCCGCCTCCGCCGCTCCGACGACCTGCTTCGCCTGATCGTGCGCGCGCGCGGTTGCCGCGACAACGAAAGTACAGTCGGCGATCGCGGCTTCGAGGCTGTCGTAAATTGCGGCATCGTCGAGGATGCGGTCGGCGCCCGCCGCCATTATCCGCGCCTTGGCGTTTGGCCAGGACTGCCGCGGCGCCACGAGGCGCAACCGCGACAAGCCGAAATTCGCCATCGCGCGTGCGGCGGCGCCAATATTCTCGCCGAGCTGCGGCTCGACCAGAACGACCACCGGTGCGGCGGCCGCCGCCCAGCGTTTGGTCTTGTCGGTTCCTGCGCCCGGCATGGTTGTTCTAATGCACCGCGGCGCCGATCCCGTCGAGGTGGCGAGAATTCCCGCGCAATACGCCAGCAGGCCCGAAATTCCGCGTGCCGGAGAACCTGCCCTGCTCTATCTCGCCGCCGTCGAACGGCACACGCTCTTAAGCGCACGCCACTCGGCAGCCGACAGCAGCTCCGGTCCCGTGGCGGGACGGTCCTCGCGCCGCATCAGCTCGCGGCGTTCCTCGGTCAACGGATGGCTAATCAAGATGCCGATCGTGTGGCTTCCTTGCGCACCGGTGATGCGGAACAGAAGCTCCCCCATGGGGGCGGGCGAGCGGCCGAGCGTATGCATGGTCTCGATCGCGAAGGCGTCCGCGCTCTGCTCGGCGTCGCGCGTATAAGACGCGTCGAACAGGCTGCGCGTGACGAATATCACGGCCGTCGAGCCGGTGACGTCGCCGAACAAAAGTCCGACCAGGAACGACATGCCGCCGCGCTGGAGCATCAAGCGCGTTTGGTCGCGACGGCTGACATGGCCGATTTCATGGGCGATGACGCCGGCAATCTCGTCCGCGCTCTCGGCCTTCTGCAACAGCCCGTTGAGCAGATAAATTCTGCCGCCCGGCAGCGCGAACGCATTGGGTACCGGCGACGCCAGCACCTCCGTCGGCAACGCCATGTCCACATGGCCGGCCTGACGCAGCGTTTCGACAAGCTTGGCGAAAGCGGCGTCGCCTTCCGCATCGCTGCAGGTCCTGCCGCCGAATATCGCCCTCACCTGATTGTCGGCCATGCCGCCGAGACGCCGTTCAAACGAAAGCGGGACCAGTGGCGTCAGGCGCTCGGCGGCGAGCGGCACGCCGAAGACGACGATCAGCACGATCGAGGCGACGGCGGCGAGCGACCAGGCGACGATGCGGCCGGTTTGCCCTCTGCCGCCGCGTTCGACCTCGAGCGAGCGGGCGCGCATGCCGATTTCCACTTGCGCCGCCGGGTCGGCCACCTCGAGCCGCGCCAGCGGCAGGGCGGATACGCATTTGAGGCGCAGCGTGCCCAGCCCGCCATCGACAGCGCGCAGGTCGGCATAGGGCCACGCGGCGAGCGCGACGCCGTCTTCGACGAGCTCGAGAGCTGGACCAAAGCGAAGCACCACCACGCGCCGGCGATTGGTGACGCCGTCGAAGTAAGTCGCCGGCCGCGCCGCCGCGCTGGCCACGGCGGCCTCACCCGGGACGGCCTGGCCTGGGGCGGCGGCGTCGCTTGCGGCGTCAGAATCCGGCGATGTCGAGGCCATCGGCAAGACCTTCGCCCAGAGCGCTCGCCAGCGTGCCCTCGCCGCGCACGTTGTCGGCGCGGTCCAGATCGTGGGCGGTGACGGAGGTGACGACGCGCTTCCAGAGCTCGCGGACGAGATAGACGCGCACGACTATCCCGGCGCACAACGCCAGCACCAGATAATTGCCCAGATTTGCGCCAAGGAACAGATAGGGGTGCTGGCGCAAAAGCACCAGCATGTCACCGTTGCCGATCTCGCCGAATCGCAAGGCGGCGGAGCCTACACCTAGCACCAGAATGCCGTCGACGATCAGCAACAGGACGATCCAGCCGATCACGGCCCAATAGAGGCCCATCATTGCGCCGGTGCGCAGATCGGACTCGAAACGCACCTCGCCGAAGCGGACGCCCGACGCCCACCATCGCCAGAGCACGGACCGGTACGCCGGATAGGTGAACGGAACGGTGACGATCAGCAAGGACAGAAGCCAGAGCCACCAGCCGCGCTTCAACAGCCCCCAGCCGGTGCCTTCGAAGCGCCCCTCGAGGTCGCCGTAATGCAGATGCCGCATCTTGTAGCGTTCCAGCGCACTCTCGCGCCACGGCAGCGCCAGGCCGAGGGTCAGCAACGTGAGCACGCTCCACAGGCACGCGCGCCAGGAATAGGCCCAACCCGAGCCCGACATCCAGAACCGCACGCCGCGCCACACCGTGCGTGTCGCGCGATAACGGCGCGCACGGTAGATGGCGAACTGACCGAAGGCTAGAAGAACAGAAAGAGCGGAACGCTCGCGAAGGCCTTGGCCCGTTCCGCTTCGATGCCGATGAGAAAATACAGGACATAGATCGGCACCAGGATGGCGAGCGCAAACAGAAAACCGAGCAGGAGTTCCTTGGCCGTGCCGGTGTATTCCGGCGGATCGCCGTCGACGGACGTGCCCGACCACAAGGCGCGACTGATGTCGGTCGCCAGCCAGAACCGATAGAGACCCGCGGTGATCAGTTCGAGCAGCGCGCCGCGTCCAACGAGCCGAAAAAAGTCGCCGCGGCCGCCGGTGAAAACGATGCGCGCCGAACGTCCGCGCGCAAGAGGTGGAAGCGTCGTGGTGTCCATCGGGACGGTTCGTTGTGAGGGAGGATCGAGGCTGGAGGATGGAGGATGGAGGTCCGCTCGGCGGCAACGCTTGGTCGAGGCACGCGCGGCAAAGGTCCGCGACGTTGTGCCGGTGCCTGCGGAAGGACGCAACTTGAAAGGTAAAGAAGCTTCCGCCACGCACCTCTGCGCTGGTGATATTACGCGGTTTCCACGCCGCTCGCCAGCGCCCGGCAGGCGGTGATTGATTGCCGCAAACTTCGGCTTTCTCCGCTGCGGGACGGGTGCTATAGCGACGCCGCCGGCGCGTTGGGGCGCTGCTCTTCATGCGCGCCGTCGCTGCCGCCTCTCCCTCCATTCCGCGCTGTAAAGGTCGGAAACCTCTATGCCGAAAATCAACGTAGCCACGGCGACGAGATGACCCGGATCATCTGGCGCGACATCAAGGACAAGCTGATCTTCCCCTATCTCGACATCGACCTCGTCTATTTCGATCTCGGCATCGAGAAGCGCGACGAGACGCGCGATCAGATCACCATCGACGCGGCGGAAGCCATCAAGAAGGTCGGCGTCGGCGTCAAATGCGCGACCATCACGCCCGACGAGGCGCGGGTGAAGGAATTCAACCTGCACGAAATGTACCGCTCGCCGAACGGCACCATCCGCAACATCCTCGGCGGCGTCATCTTCCGCGAGCCGATCATCTGCAAGAACGTGCCGCGGCTCATTCCCGGCTGGACCAAGCCGATCATCATCGGCCGCCACGCCTACGGCGACCAGTACCGCGCCACCGATTTCAAGGTCCCGGGCAAGGGCAGGCTGTTTCTCACCTTCATCGGCGACGACGGCAAGGAGATCAAGCGCGAGGTGTTCGCGTTTCCGGGCGCCGGCGTCGCCATGTCGATGTATAACCTCGACGCCTCGATCACCGACTTCGCGCGCGCGTCGATGAACTATGCGCTCGGCCGCGGCTATCCGCTCTATCTCTCGACCAAGAACACCATCATGAAAATCTACGACGGACGCTTCAAGGACATCTTCCAGGAGATCTACGAGAAGGAGTTCAAGGCCGAGTTCGAGAAGAAGAACCTGTTCTACGAGCACCGGCTGATCGACGACATGGTGGCGGCGGCGCTCAAATGGTCCGGCGGCTATGTCTGGGCGTGCAAGAACTACGACGGCGACGTGCAGTCGGACACGGTGGCGCAAGGCTACGGCTCGCTCGGGCTGATGACCTCGGTGCTGACCTCGCCGGACGGCAAGATCGTCGAGGCCGAGGCCGCCCACGGCACGGTCACGCGGCATTATCGCGAGCACCAGAAGGGCCGCGAGACCTCGACCAACTCGATCGCCTCGATCTTCGCCTGGACGCGCGGCCTCGCGCACCGCGCCAAGCTCGACGCCAACGCGGCGCTGGCGCGCTTCGCGTCGACGTTGGAACAGGTCACCGTCGGCACGGTCGAAGCCGGCTTCATGACCAAGGATTTGGCGCTGCTCATCGGCCCGGAACAGAAATGGCTCACCACCACCGGCTTTCTCGACAAGGTGGAGGAGAATTTGCGCCGGGCGACGGGATGAGAGACTTCGCCATTGCCGGCGGCCAAGCCCGGCAATGACGCGGAGGGATCGCCACGCGCCGGCGCAGTCGCCCCGGCCGCTCAAACCGATCCGAGCGACATGCGTTATCCGGACGCGATGAAGAAGCCCAGCGTTCTTGGAAAGCGCCATGCGTTATCCGGACGCGATGAAGAAGCCCAGCGTTCTTGGAACTGTCGCGGTCGCCGTGGTGCTGCTCGTCATCCTCGCGGCGGCGGCCTGGTACGCCGCCGGCGCCTGGATTTCCATTCAGGGCCCGCCGATGCCGACGGCGGGCTACGTCGCCATGGCGCTCGGCGTCGTATTCTCGCTCGTCATTGGCTGCGGATTGATGGCGCTCCTGTTCTATTCGAGCCGGCACGGCTACGACGAACCGTCGCAATCCGACGACGATCGCGCCGGCGAACGTTGATCCACGGGAGGATGACCATTCGGCGGGCGTGCGACCGCGCCCACGCAGACGAATTCCCGGCAGAAGATTTCCGATGAAGCTCGCGGCCCCGGCAATTCCGCGCAGCGAGTTTGCGGCAATTTAGCGTCAAACATCAACCTGATTTGAACTTTTCGCTCGTAGAACACCGCGGAATGCCGGGCACGCTACTGAGCCCCGGCATTCGTCACGTTCAACAAACGCACCCTCACCCGCTCAAGAAACTTCGAGGCATCAAGTGATACCTTTGCGAAACCATATCCGGCTCGGCGCTGCCGCGCTCATCACCGCCTCCGCCGCGTTGGCGGCCAACACCAGCTTCGCCGTCCCGCGCTATGACGGCGTCTGGAGCGTGTCGATCTTCACCACGCGGGGTGACTGCATCGCCAGCTACCGTTATCCCATGCGCATCGCCAACGGCGTGCTCGCCAACGGCGGCGATCTTGCGATCAACGTCTCCGGCCGGGTCGCGCCGAGCGGCGCCATTCGGGTCACGCTGAGCCACGGCGATACGCGCGCCGCAGCCTCCGGCCGCCTTTCCGCCAGCGTCGGCCGCGGCTCGTGGAGCGGGGCGTCCTGTTCGGGCTCGTGGACCGCGCAGCGGCGCAGTTCATAGATCAAATTCCCGCCCCGTGCAGGGAAGGGTCAGGACGCGGGGCGGTGAGGCGCAGATTTTGACAATTCCCCTCCCCCTTATGGGGAGGGGTTAGGGGTGGGGGTGGTGAGGCCACTCGCACGCGTCAACACCAGCGCGCGACCTATCGACCCCCCTCCTAACCCTCCCCCACAGGGGGGAAGGGAAATAGGGCGCTGCCAAACTTGTGGAGCGTGCACGCGGGCGCGTCGGCGGATCGGCTCACCCTTCCGCCGCGTCGTCGTCGCCATCGCCGGCGCCTTCCTCGCCGGCAAGAATCTTCTCGGCGATCAGCCCGGCGTTCTGCCGGATGGCCGCCTCGATCTTGCCCGCGATATCGGGATTGGCCTTGAGGAAGGTCTTGGCGTTCTCGCGGCCCTGGCCGATGCGCTGGCTGTCGTAGGAGAACCAGGCGCCGGATTTCTCCACCACCCCGGCCTTGACGCCGAGGTCGATCAGCTCGCCGTTCTTGGAGACGCCCTCCCCGTACATGATGTCGAACTCGACCTGCTTGAACGGCGGCGCGAGCTTGTTCTTCACCACCTTCACGCGGGTCTGGTTGCCGACCACCTCGTCGCGCTCCTTGATGGCGCCGATCCTACGGATGTCGAGGCGCACGGACGCGTAGAACTTGAGCGCGTGGCCGCCGGTCGTGGTCTCTGGCGAGCCGTACATGACGCCGATCTTCATGCGGATCTGGTTGATGAAGATCACCATCGTGTTGGAGCGGTTGATCGAGGCGGTGAGCTTGCGCAGCGCCTGGCTCATCAGCCGTGCCTGCAGGCCGGGCTGGCTGTCGCCCATCTCGCCTTCGAGCTCGGCGCGCGGCACGAGCGCAGCGACCGAATCGATGACCAGCACGTCGACGGCGCCGGAGCGAACGAGCGTATCGGCGATCTCCAGCGCCTGCTCGCCGGCGTCGGGCTGCGAGATCAGGAGATCGTCGACATTGACCCCGAGCTTGCGGGCATAGATCGGATCGAGCGCGTGTTCGGCGTCGATGAAGGCGCAGATTCGGCGTCGATGAAGGCGCAGATGCCGCCCTTCTTCTGCGCCTCGGCGATGCAATGGAGCGCGAGCGTGGTCTTGCCCGACGATTCGGGGCCGTAGATCTCGACGACGCGGCCGCGCGGCAGCCCGCCGATGCCGAGCGCGATGTCGAGACCGAGCGAGCCGGGGAGACGGTGTCCACGTCCATCG
>Ga0210408_10003643_pt1 | contig 14117 bp, 14 predicted proteins | sample IncBWH4MmetaG_FD_155471 | JGI IMG/M metagenome (GOLD analysis project Ga0210408, IMG submission 155471) | Forest soil microbial communities from Barre Woods Harvard Forest LTER site, Petersham, Massachusetts, United States - Inc-BW-H-4-M | ecosystem: Environmental > Terrestrial > Soil >...
CCCAGAACCGCCAGGACGGTTCAGCCTTCGCCTTGACGTATATTCTCCGCCTCAGGTCCTGCAAATCAATGGACGCCTTTGTCATCTCGTCCTTGCCTTCCCCTATGTTGGAGACATCGCAAATGGCAGGGTCCCTTCGCTCCGCGGACATTACTCCGCTTCATCGCTACTACGGACCCAGCCGACACCCTCTCGCCTTCGGCCGACTTCCCGGTTTCGCCGGTTATACGGCCTACCCTGCTCCGACGATTTCGCGCCGGGACGAGGAGGGCTTCTCCAGTTGCTTGGCATGTCCTTGTCACCGTGCCGTCACTTCCACCCCGCCGAGATGATCAGCCGTGTCGGTCAGATTTCGGCTGCTCATGCTGCCTTCGCCCTATGGATGCGAGCTCGGCTCTCGGGCTTACTCTTTTCGAGGCCACAACGCGTTCACTGCTATTACGGCCCGGTGACTCGTTAATCTCCCCCAGGGAGATTTTGTCGATAGGCTTCGTAGGTTCTGTTTCCATCTCCTCCGCTATCCGAACTACGGGGCTCTGACTTCTACCCCGGCAGGACTGTTCCTGCTGAACATGCTAGCCTTACCCGGACGCACATCCATATCGAACTCTTCCCCTTCATATACCCGATGATCTGCGCCACCGAATACTTCGGAGGTATCGATATCAGCATATGGACGTGATCCGGCATCAGATGGCCTTCTTCGATCCGGCACTCCTTCCGTCGCGCCAGATCGTGAAATACCTGCCCCAAATGCCGTTTGATCTTCCCGAACAGCAGCTTCTTGCGATACTTCGGCGTGAACACGACGTGGTACTTGCACTCCCAAGTCGCGTGATTAAGCTGATTGTACTCTGCTTCCATCATGGTCTCCTTGAGGGTTCTTGGCGGTTCCCCAAGGAGACTTCATGACTTCATTCCCGCAGCTGTAAAACTTCCGGTTTTCGCCCCGCCATAGGCGGGGGCTTAGCAGGTTTGGTTAGGCAGATCTCCGGGCGGTACACCAAGAGTCACCATGGTCAAGTACGTCCCTGAAATTGGCTGATGTCTGAAACTGGCCCGACTGAGAAATCTTCACGGCTGGAACCGACGTCTGCTATCTGGGGTAGTGCAGACCAGATTTGCTCCGGGTGAGACTTTCGGCCCCTGACCCATACCGGAAATCGCTGTGCTCGGAAACCTCGGCTCAGTGTGACGTGCTCTCGATCCGATGCAGCAGGCACATCATTGCACACGCGCGCTCGATGTCCTCGATCCACGCGCCGTCGTGGTAGTGGGCAATCACATTGCCGCCGGCGTCGCGTTTAACCGATCCCGGATTTCCCCCGTCCGACCAGCCAAAGAAGCTCATGAAGCTTCTCACTTCATCCAGTGTTGTAGTCATGACCAGGCACCTTCCCCGGCCTCGCATGTGGCAGTCTGACGCGGGCTGGATTGACATAGATCAAGCCGGCTTCGGGTCAATTTTTGCCAGTAGCGCAAAGCTGAAGTTGGTGCCCCCGTGTGCGGAAAAATGCGCCCATGGCGAACGCAGCTGACTACCTTGAAAAGGAAATCGATCAAGCGATAGCACACGCGGATCGTAGGCGCCGAAAGCATAAGCGGATCTCGACGAGTATCTGGCTTATGTCAAGCGGCTCTGCGGCAGCGATACCTATTCTCCTGGGTCTACGAGTGCCTCCGGAGGTAGGTAACCAACTCGCCAACTTAGCCATGGTGTTAGGAGGAGTTGCGAGTGTCCTGATCACCTATGAGGCGTTTTACGGACATAGAGCGTTGTGGGCAAGCAACACTGCCGCGGCAGCGCAGCTCCGTATGCTCAAGTCGGATCTCGGCTATCTAAGATTAAGAGAAATTGATGGGATCGACTGCGGTGATCTGGAGGCCTACCACGAGCGTTTTCAGCAAATACAAGAGCGTGCTGCCGCGGCTTGGACGAACGCGCGTCAGTTCACTGCGCGCAAATTGCCACCCGCACCACAAGAGAAGCCAAATTGATTTGTGCAGACAGGCATCGGGAGGTTGTCATGCAACGCTGGGGCGTCTTTTCCGTTATCGATCACATGGACGAGATAAGGCTGGCGACTGAGCTGATGCTCTATGACAAGATTGCCGTGCCCACCCCGATCGAGGTCATCGCCAATGACGGGACACGATCGTGGCAGGAGGAGGACTGGAGACGATGGCACGACGAAGGATGGGAGCCGGCACACTTAATAGAAATCATCAGACGCGACGATCTGCAACATCTGTTCATCGAAGCCGAGTGGGATCTCGACCGACAGAAAAACTGGAAGGTCAAATTTGAGGAAGCCAAGGACGATATCAACAAGGTAAATTCCGCAATCCAGCAAGCCATCGATAACCGAGTCGTTGCGGCTAAAGCGGCGAATGCTCATCTCCGCAAGGCAGAGCTTGACAAAGCCATTCGGGCCGCCGCCTACGCTGAAACAAAGAACGAGATCATCAGCCATCTGAATCGGAAACAGAAGGTGGCAATTTTGTACGGGCCCGTGGAGTTTTTCGCGGCTTACCAGTCGCGGGCGGAGTTCGAGGCGCTGCATCACACGGAGGACATTCAGAAAGGCGTGGAGCGTGTGAATTTTCTCATACGGCACCGCCTGGCCGTACCCGACCTGGCACCTGACGTTCTGCTCAAGAAGGTCGCTGAGCTTACTTCGAAGCCGAAATTCATCGAGCGGCGGCGCGAATTTTACGACTGGCAGATCAATCAGCTGCAAGTGAAGCGCCTCGATCCCGAAACCGTTGTCAAGGAGCTCAATCAGAAGGTATTCGATTTCAACGAAGCGGCGTTGGCAAACGATCAGAAGTGCCGGTGGGAGACGGTTGTTTACGTAATGGGAATCGCTGGCGGGGCGGTTGGCGCCTGGGCAGCCTTTGATCCGAACTCGCTGACTAGCCTGGTACCGGATGCTCTCCGGTACGCCGGGCTCTTCGGCGGCCTCAATGCGATCGGCATCGCTACGGTGCGGAAGAAAAGGCTCGGGCGCGCGGAGCCCGACGCGCCGCAGCGAATCGCCGCAGCGGGCGCCATGTTCCATCAGATGGATGCCGATACGGGCTTCCAGTTCCGCACAGTCCCAGTCAATCGCGAGGTGCGGGACCTGCCGCGGAGGTTCTGATGCTCGTGAATTCGTTTGACGATGTTGTCCACAGGCGACGCTGCTCTCGCCTCCATTGCAACTCGTGAACGTGTTGCGGTGCATGAGTCAGCAATTGGCCCGACTGAGAAATCTTCACGGCTGGGACCGACGTCTGCTATCTGGGGTAGTGCAGACCGGATTTGCTCCTAGTGAGACTTTCGGCCCCTGACCCGCAGCGGCTGTTAAGGGAGCCCGGCCGTCGAAGAGGACATTCACGGCAGAAAAGTCGTATCTACAACGTCTTCGATCTTCACCGTGGTCTCACGTGGAACAGCGCCGGACTCTGTTGTGAATTGCCAATTCCCCTTCACCGCTGCGACCAAGTCTCGTCCACTTCCTCTCCCGCTTGGGGCCAATACTTGATTGAGCGAAGCGACTGCCTTTTGGGCAACGTTTTGCGACGCATTGGTCCGCTTCACATAGAGTTTCGTGGCATCGCTTGCATGAGTTTTTATGAATTCAACTGTTTCCAGTGTCGCGTTAACGAATCTGGTGACAAGATCGTGGTTGTCTTTGATCAGGTAATCGGTCGTCCACACAACGACGGCCGCGTAAGGCTTGGGATAGATATCGGCCAGCGGTAAGAGCAACCGAACATCTCCAGTATCAACCAGCGTTAAAGCGGCTCCTTCCGCAGAATAAAATGCATCGATTTGGCCCGCCTTCAACGCGGCAACGTTGTTTTGAAGATTCCCAAGTGGGACGGGCTCCGCCTTGATGGCTAGTTTCTCATTCATAAACAGCACGGTTCTGTAGGACGTGTGAGTCGTCGCAACGATTCCAATCCGTTTTCCGTCTAGTTCTTTTGCGGTCTTGATCGGGCCGTTTCCGCTAACAAATATCCTTGCCCCTGTCTCGCCGAAGTAACTGGCGACGACCTTCACAGGTGTGCCGCCTGAGCGCGCCAGAGGCACCTCGGCCGTGTTGACGAAACCAAGCTTAACTCCCGCATCCACCCGCTCCTTCAACTGCGCCGCGGACCCCGCAGTCGGAACAAAGTCCGGATCGAGGCCATGCTTCGCCCAAATGCCTTGCTCCTTTCCTGCGTCAACAATCAGAAAGAACCACTCAAATGCGGGATTTTCGCCGGCCGCCTTGAATTTGTAGGGCACAGATTGTGCCTGTGAAGGCGACGCCGCTCCAACAACTGTCATAAGAACAGCACACCAAATCCTCAAGCATGACCCCATCGTATCACCCTTTCTGCCGGGAACGTTTGAGTCCAGTGGCCTTCGCCAAATTCGTGACCACAACAACCGAATGGATTGGCGTCCTTACCTTATCATGTCCGCCAAGAGATAGAGCACAGCGGCGAGGGTCACGGCAGCTCTTGGCCCGACTGAGAAATCTTCACGGCTGGAACCGACGTCTGCTATCTGGGGTAGTGCAGACCGGATTTGCTCCGGTTGAGACTTTCGGCCCCTGACCCGGAGCGGACCTCGGCATCATTGTTGCCGCAAGGCGGCGGCAAAGAATTGCGTGAGATCGTCGCGCGCCTGCTCGCGCGCTTGCGCATCCGGCCGGACGTGGATGATCCCGCCTTGCCGCCGATTCGCGGTTGGGTCGTTATATTCGAAGGTACCAGCGAAGCTGTCAAAGATATGAGTCGCGCCCGAAAAGATACGCAACGACATGTGCGCGACGTCGCTCGGTGCTAGATCGCGCAGCAACGCCTCGCAGGCACTTCCCCCGCCATCATAATCGTCCTCGCTGCCGACGAGTATCCTTACGGGCGCGTCGACGAGATCAACGAAGTCTGCGCCCGGTACGCGGTTATAGAGCCAGCAAATCGGGTACAGGGCCACGGCTGCCTTGACGTGCACATCCTTGCCGAGGGTGGCATCGCTGTGGCTGCGGGTCATCATGAGGAGCGTCTCGATCCCGCCCATGGAACTACCCATGAGGCCGATGCGCTGCGCGTCGATGTCCGACCGCTGGACTAGGAGGCGATAGGCACCGGCGACGTCAGGCAGCATGTCGCCCAGCCCCTTCGGCCGGCTTGACGCCCCACCGGGAAGGTCGCGGCCGCCCCATTGATCGACTTCGAGCGTTGCAATGCCCGCGCGGTTGAGTGCGGCCGCGTAATATACGCCGGTGTAGCTGAGGCCCGCCGTGCCATGCAGCATGATGACCGCTGGAATCTTCCCGTTTGCGTTCAGCGGTACCTGAAGTCGGCTTCCGATCATAACGGTCTTGCCATTCCAATCGACCGGGTAAGTTAGATAATTGATGCGGAGGCGCGGGGTGTCCTCCCAAGCATGAGCCACCGGCAGCGACGCAATTGCCAGCAAGACAATTGCGAGTGCCTTCCGTGAACGACAAAGCGAAACGGTCGCTGCATTTAGCCGTAACAGGCGCACGTGCGATGGCTCCCCAAGCGCAGGACTTTACCTATTCGCAGACCAACGATGAGACCCCGGTTGGAAGCACAAATCAAGGTCCGAAGATTTTCGCCGACAATTCCATCGGGTTAGCCTGCGCAAAGAACAGGTGCAAAATCTCCGCACGTCTCTTCATGGCACGAAGCGTAAGTGCCGGAACGCAGGGGGCATTTCCGGAGCTGGGGGTAGACCGGCTGTGCCATTCGCCTGTCGGCCACTGCCGCCCTTGACCCTCTGCGGACGTGGTCTCATCCTGCTCGAGGTGGGTGCCTGCTCCAATCCAGACCATCTAGCAAACAGGAAGCGAGGTGCTCTATATTATACTCGGTGAGGGTAATGCCAGTGAACCAGGCTGAAACTCTGAGCGATAAGCTAACGCTCCTCCTTGTCGGCTTCGTATTGACGACGATCCTAGGCGGGCTGCTGGGCGCGCTTCTGCAGCACAGATCGTGGCGATACAAATGGGATACCGAAAATTCGGAGAAGGTGATATCGACGTCAAGAGAATTGTTCCAAGAAATTAGCCGACTTATGGATCGGCGTCTCTACAGGGTTTATCAGTTTTATGTCTGGTCGAAGCGCGGCTCCGAGCCGGAGCTAAAAGCATCGCTCGAAAACTATCGAGCAGCACTGGCCGACTGTAACGACAATATAAACCGGCATTTGGCGATGCTGCAGATATATTTCGGACAAAACATCCGTGAGAAATTCGACTTTGAAGTGGGTCATAAATTTGTTCACGTCGGCGAGTTGGTAGAAGACTACTATCGTCGATCAGATAAAGACGACAAGGCGTTAGAACGATCCATCGAGAATGAGATTAGTGACCTTCGAGGTGAGGTCTATAACTACAACCTCATTTTGCTAGGTGAGATTGGGAAGAAGACTGAGCACGCAAATCAGCGAGCCGGGCTGATCGAAGATCTCAAGAATTTGCTCTAAGAAGATCACAGTTGCCGCTTCTGGCCCGACTGAGAAATCTTCCCGGCTGGAATCGATGTCTGCTATCTGGGGTAGTGCAGACCCGATTTGCACGGAGTGAGAGTTTCGGCGCCTGACCCGAAAGAGACATTTCGTGCGGAGTGCGGTCTGTGCCGTCCTTGGATCTCGGTGTTCATGCCGCGAAAGGCTGTGGCCATCCATTCGATCGAGCTTGGATCGCCCTTGATCTGGCGCTTCAGTCGGCAGCGTGCCGCAGGTACTCCCAGCCGCGGGCGTCGTCTTACCATGCCCTGCCATCGGCTTGCGTCCCCGCCGGGGTCGTTGGGTGGATATCCGCCGAGGTCATCGCGCCCGCAACGTCGGCGCCTCAAGACCGACTGCTGGCCTCCGCCACCGAAGGCGAGTAGACTGGCCTTCACCCATCCTGGAGACAAGCATGGCCACAGAGCGCGTAGAGCGACGGCTCACGGCCATCCTCGCCGCCGATGTTGTTGGCTACAGCCGGCTGACCAGCATGGACGAGGAGGGCACGCACGTCCAGTTAAAGGAACATCTGCGTGTCCTCGTCGATCCCAAGATCAGCGAACACCGCGGACGCGTTGTCAAGAACACTGGCGACGGAATATTGGCTGAGTTCGGCAGCGTGGTGGACGCCGTGCGCTGTGCTTGCGACGTCCAGCACGGCATGGCCGAACGCAACGCCGACGTGCTGCCGGAGAAGAGGATCGAGTTCCGCATTGGCGTCAATGTAGGCGATGTCATCATCGATGGCGGCGACATTTTCGGTGATGGCGTGAACGTAGCAGTACGTCTTGAAGGGATAGCGGAGCCCGGCGGCATTTGCGTTTCGGCTCGCGTTCAGGAGTACGCACAAGGCCAGCTCGATATCAACTTCGAGGACGCAGGCGAGCAGCAGCTGAAGAACATTGCTCAGCTTGTGCGAGTCTTTAAATTGCGCCTCCGTGATGTCGACCCATCGTCCACTGCGCCACTGACGGCGCCACGCGGCCGGCATGGTCGGCCACGCTTTTCTATCGTGGTGCTGCCCTTCACCAATCTTGGCGGCGACGACGAACAGGACGACTTCGTCGACGCTATCACGGAGACCCTGACTACAGATCTATCGCGCATACCCGATTTTTTCGTTGTCGCGTGCAAAGCTGCTTTCCTATACAAGCGCAAGGCGATAGATGCTCGCCAAATCGGGCGCGAGCTTGGAGTTCGCTATGTGTTGCAAGGCAGTGTTCAGAGTTGCACCGATCGCCTGCGCGTGAACGCGCACCTCATCGATGCAGAATCGGGCGCACATCTCTGGGCAGAGCGATTTGACAAACTGCGCATGGACCTCTTCGACATGCAAGACGAGATCACTGCGCGTCTCGCACGAGCCTTGGACATCCAGGTACCGGCTGCAGAGGTGCGGCGCCTGAGACTTGAGAAGCCTAATGAATTGGATTCGATCGACCTTGCCCTGCAAGCGCACGCGGTTTTCTTTCAGAAATTATCAGTCAGCGGGGCGCGCGAAGCACGTGGAATATTTGAGGAAGCGCTCCGCGCCGATAACAACAACGTCGATGCGCTTCTCGGTTTGGTCGAGACCCACATGTGGGAAGTAAACTGCTACATGTCTGATACGCGTGCTCAGCAAGTTCGTCTGGCCGAAGCCGCAATATCCAAAGCGCTGGAGCTGGCTCCAAACAGCGCCCGCGCGCATTTCTGCCACGCTTGGGTGTTGATGGCCTTGCGAGCCCCGGAACTGGCATTCCGCGCAATCGAGCTCGCCATCAGCTTGGATCGCGATCTGCCATTTATACATATGAGGGCCGGCTGGATTAAAATCTTTCTTGGGCGTGCAGAGGAGACCGAGGGGCATTTGAACAATGCGATGCGGCTCAGCCCGCGAGATCCACTGCTCGGAATCTGGTACTCAATGCTTGGCTTAGCAGATCTCCAGCTCGGCAGACTTGATCAAGCAGTGGACCGTCCGCGGAAGGCGGTCGGACTCACTCCAAATCACGAGATCCCCTATTTCTATCTGGCGGCTGCTCTGGCACTTCAGGGTCGCGCAAAAGAAGCGGTGGAGGCCTGTACAATTGGGCGACGGCTGGCTCCCAATTTTCGCATCGGCAAGTGCCGCGCCGAGGTCCAGAGCGACAACCCCGTTTTTTTGGCACAGCGGGAGCGGCTGTATGAGGGTCTGGGAAAAGCGGGGCTGCCGGAGTGATGGTCACCTGCCCGCAAGGCTGGACAGATCAGGTCACGCGTGCAAAACGCAAACCCCAATCGTGTCGAGGACGAGGTTTGCACGAGACATGATGACGGCAGGTATCGATTGACGCCATGCATCAAACCTAAATGGTGTTGCTCAAAGAACCGAGAGAGCGTGGCGCAGGGCGAACTTGGCGGCTTCCGGGGATTTCTGGTTCTGGCCCGACGCAGACCTCGTCCAACGTCTCTTCTTGAGTCAGCTGCTCGGGGCAAAGCGGACCCATTGTGCTCATCGCGAGCTTTTCTGAATCTGACCCGGAGTGGTCATTGACGATTACGCTGCTCGCGCCCCCCGGGAATGCTTCCTGTGATATATAAGATCCACGGCGATGATTAGGTGACAATCCCTTTGAGGGGCTCAGATGACGGACCGCGTTTATGCCATTCATACAGAGGAGGAATGCGAACGGTTGGACGCACAGGCGTTACTTGCGGGCGTTTCTGATCATGTAAGGCACGTTCCAGCGCATCCGGGCATGCGGATACTGGATGCTGGATGTGGCTCGGGAAGCATGGCGCGCGAGATCGCAAAAGTAGCTCCGCGATCGGTCGTCGTCGGCATCGACCTTCGAGATAAGTACATCGATTACGCTCGCAGGCGGGCAGAAGCCGAAGGCCTACAAAACCTCACATTTGAGACGGGCGACGTTCGAGAATTGCCTTTTTCGGACGGCGCGTTCGACATCATCTGGACGAAGTACCTTCTGCAATGGGTCGCCGATCCGATGCGCGCTATGCGCGAATTTGCGCGCGTGCTGAAGCCGGGCGGCCTCTTGGTCTCGGCCAATTTCGATGGCTTCGCCGTCACCCACGAGCCGCCCGATCCCGCGATCCAGCCGATGACCGAATTTGTATTCAACGGCTTGGTCGATCCGTTCATTGGCCGAAAGATGCCGGGGATGTGCCGCGACTGCGGTCTTATTGACATAGACGTGAAGATGGAGGCCGACCGCGTTTTCACGGTGATCGGCAAAATCGATCCAGAGCGTAGGCGAAATTGGGAAATTCAATGGTCAGGGGCCCGTAATCGCACAGCCGAGCTCCTCGGCTCGCAAGCGCTCGCTAACGCATTTATCGAAAAATTCATCGCCTATCAGGACCGGCCTGATACTGCGACATATTGCACCCTCTATATCGTCAGCGCGCGGAAACCATCTTAACAACGGCGCCAAAGCACTTGGGCTGACCATCCCCGACACGCTGCTCGCGATCGCCGACGTGATCGAATGACGCCGCCATCCTGCAGCGCAGGAGTCCGCAGTTGGCCCTTCACGACGAATTCCGCCTGTCACGTGCACGTCGGCTCTGAGGGATAAGACCGGTCCTAATACAGATCCGGCAAGGCCGCCGCGATTGACCAGCGCTCCTCAAGCTCCGAGGTGAAGGCTGTCCGCTCCAATCGCCGCCGAGGTTGCCATTAAATCTGAAAGGCGCTGGCATGCAAAGAACGAAGATGCCACCGATTGTCGTTCGGCAATGTTGACGTCAAAATAGGTATATTGATCAGAAGTAACAGCGGAGATAGGCTACAACTGGGATCGTTGCCATCATTTGCGATCCGAAGATTTCATTGACCGACCAACTACGCTTGTTGCCCGTAAATGTATTTTGTTTTTTCGGGGAGAGCGGAAGTGGCGTGGAGTAGAGTTCTTTGCTTTACCGATCCGCTGGCGTGCCAAGCAGCCTTCCCCTATTCTGATATTGAAGTACTTCCCAAGACGAAAGATTTTCGGATCGAGATGACCCAGGTCTCCATGAGCCGGGTCTGGTTGCAACGTATTCACTTGTCCTCGTCAACGGTCAGTACGGCCACAAGCAGGCCCGGTCGGCGATCGATCGGCTTTCTTACGGACTCCAATTTGTCACAGTACCATCACTGTGGAATTGAGGTCATGCCGGGCGACATCATTGTCAACACGCTTGAAGCTGAGCATCGACGATGCGGCTCCGGTCTTGACTACGGCTCGATGTCTATCCCAACCGACGAGTTTGATACTGCAGCCGAGGCGATAACTGGCGGCGAGTTGATGGAAGAATCAGAAGCGCGCATTTTTCATCCGCACCCTCAATTGATGTCACGGCTGCTGAAGTTGCACCGGGCGATCGGGCAGCTCGCACACGATACTCCCGAGCTTTTGCAACTGCCGGAGGTGCTTCGCGCACTGGAGAGTGAGCTCGTGCACGTCATGGTCAGATGCCTCGCCGATGCGGTCGCAAAGTCCAGCAACGGTGGCCGACGCCACGATGCCATTATGGCGCGGTTTCAAGAGTTTCTGGAGGCAAATCCTGACCGGCCTCTTTATCTCACGGAAATCTGTGCAGCGATCGGGGTCGTCGAGCGGACACTTCGGGCCTGCTGCGAACAGCATCTCGGCATGGGGCCGATGCGCTTCCTCACCTTGCGCCGAATGCACCTCGCGCATCGGGCATTGCTGCGCGCGGATGCCTCAAATTCGACCGTCACTCGCATTGTCACTGATCAAGGCTTTTGGGAGCTTGGCCGTTTTTCGGTCGCCTATCGCGCACTGTTCGGGGAGTCCCCATCGGAGACGTTGCAGCGCCCTGCGGAGCGGTTGGAAGTTCGGCCGAGCCGATGAGGCGCCGAAGACGTCATTGAAGAAGACGCAATTTGTCGCGATGCATGAGTCCGCAAGTGGCCCCAAGGCGAAGAAGCTGGGAACGCTGCGTTGGTCCGCTGATCAGGGGTAGACCTGACGTGTGCCACCGGGATCTTCGACCGCCGGTTGTGGACCCACGGCGGACATGGAGCGGCTCTGTTAACTATTTCGAAAGGTGGTCTGTATTGATCAGATGTTGAGGGGACAAGCGTGGAAGGCTACTCCCCATCACCGCCCCATAACGGCATCTGCCGGTGACTGAGAGCTCTGTAACGCTCCCGCCTGATCCAAGGCGAAGCATCATGATCACGTTTTACAGGCCACCACCATGTCCAAAGTGCAAAGCAACGGCAACGCTGGCACGGATCACCCCCGGCCGGTCGGGCTTTGACATCCAAACATTCGAATGCCGTGCTTGCGATCACATTTATCAGCGCGTGGTCGCGCTAGTCGATCCGATGAAATCCAAAGAAACCGCTGGTTGGCTCCGGAGCGAATTGCGCGCGCCGATATAGGCCGGCTTGGGAAAAGCCGGCACCGTGAAAATTTCGTCCCTGTCTGCATTCAGAACAGCAATGCGCCGCAGATGCCGGAGTCCCATCTTTTCCCCACGCGAGACTCTTCCCTAGCCGGTCAAGTTCCCAGCATTACCTATGCAGCTGCTTCCTTTCGGCGCTGCGACCGCTATAATAAAAGGCGCGCGTTTCATCGGAGCGGAGGGGGCTCCTGTGGGGAACCCAGACAATAACGGGTTCGATCCCAAGACCTTTCTCGCCAAGGTAGGGGCTGGCAAAACAATCTTGAAATTTGAGAAAAATCAGCACGTCTTCAGGCAAGGAGATGTGGCGGATGCGGTGTTTTACATTCAAAAAGGTAGGGTCAAGCTCACTGTTCTATCCAAGCAAGGCAAGGAAGCGGTCGTCGGGATTTTGGAACCAGGCCAGTTCTTCGGCGAGGGGTGCCTCAATGGCCACCCATTGCGTATCGCGACCACAACTGCGGTGGAAAAATGCCTGATCACCTCAATAACCAAAGAAGCGATGATTGCCACCCTTCATAGCCGAAATTTTCCGAGCTGTTCATCACGTATCTCTTGACACGGAACAGCCGAGTTGAAGAGGATTTGATCGACCAGCTTTTTAATTCAAGCGAGAAGCGACTCGCGCGCCTTCTTCTTCTGCTCGCGCATTTCGGAACGGAAGGCACACCTCAGCCTATTTTAGTGGATATTAGCCAGGAAACATTGGCAGAGATGATTGGAACGACCCGATCCCGGGTGAGCCTCTTCATGAACAAATTCCGCAAACTCGGACTCATCAGCTACAATGGAAAGATAGAAGTTCACACTTCGCTGTTAAACGCCGTTTTGCATGAAAAGCCCGAGATTAGAGCGGGATGATCCATCAAGCAAAGCCTAACCCACAGTTGCTCGATGAGATATTCTCAGAGCGGCTTTCATCCGCGACTTCTGCTAGTGGCCCTGAGCCGCCCAGGCGCAACATCTGCTGTACGGTCAGCTCCCAGGGGTGAAGCAGACTAGTTGTGCTCGCCGTGAGTTCTTCGGCCTTTGACCCAACTCTGACATTGCCGATTTGATATGGCCACTTCGATCCGCCGACAATCTAGAAACCGGTTTTGCTTCCGGCTACGATTGGTGTTTGCATCGAAGGGCATGGCCCATGCGCATATTGGTAGTCTTTGCTCATCCACTCGATGACAGCTATGCCGCCGCGCTGCGCGACTCTATTGTGGAGACGCTAAAGGCCAACGGCCACACCGTTGATCTATGCGAACTCTATAAAGAGGGGTTTGACCCCATCTTGTCCGCGCACGAGCGACGCACTTACAGAGACACATCCGCTAATTTCAAGGCCGTGTCGGACCAGGTTCAGAGGCTACGGCAGGCGGAAGGCGCCATCTTCGTATTTCCATCTTGGTGGTATGGGATGCCCGCCATCCTGAAGGGATACTTTGATCGCGTCTGGCTCCCGGGCGTGGCATTCGAGTTCGGTCCGCAAGCCATTAGGCCGTTGCTTAGTAGCATTCGCTTATTTGGTGTTGTCACAACAACCGGTGCGCCGGAGTGGTTCACACGCATCTATATGGGCAATCCGTCGCGAAAGGTTTTGATGCGGGGCCTCGCGCGGCTGCTGGTCGCGCCGAGAGCCGAGCGGTTTTGGCTTGCGTTATATGGAATGGAAAATGCAAATTTAGAAAAGCGTTCGAGTTTCATTGAACAGGTGAAATCGCGCGTTTCGCGCATTCGAGCATGATCGATTGGCCTACACATCGACAACGAATGCGCATGTCCGAGTCTGGCCCGACTGAGAAATCTTCACGGCTGGAACCGACGTCTGCTATCTGGGGTAGTGCAGACCACATTTGCTCCGGGTGAGACTTTCGGCCCCTGACCCCAACCGGACATTTCCGCTTTGGGATAGCTTACCTTCGTCGTTATTGAACCTTCTCCCAAATCAGAGTGACCACGCTCATCCTTCCATCGCTAGAAAACGGTGCGGCGGGCGACGAGTACACCAATTTGTCACCCTCTCTTTTCAGTTCTCTGATCACCGTAGTGCCAGTCCAAACCTCATTCCAAGAGATATCGATGTGGTGCTGAATTGTTTTGCCATCGAACTCGTATGGGTGCCGTCAGGAGGTTGGTAGGAATTGAAGTTGGCGTAGTCTCCGGGGTGTCCAACCTCGAATCGCCTGGCGTTGACGCGCCGGGCTGGAGACTACGC
>Ga0210408_10003644_pt1 | contig 14116 bp, 11 predicted proteins | sample IncBWH4MmetaG_FD_155471 | JGI IMG/M metagenome (GOLD analysis project Ga0210408, IMG submission 155471) | Forest soil microbial communities from Barre Woods Harvard Forest LTER site, Petersham, Massachusetts, United States - Inc-BW-H-4-M | ecosystem: Environmental > Terrestrial > Soil >...
CGAATCCCGACCCGTACGCGATCTACGGCTACGAGGTGATGAAGCTCGGGCTCGACACGATCGCGAAGCTCGGCGCGCAGGGCAACAGCAAGTCGGACGTGCTCAAGGCGCTGTTCGCGACCACCGCGCGTAACTCGGTGCTCGGCACCTACGGGTTCGACAAGAACGGCGACACGACCCTGAAGTCCTACGGCCTGTACAAGGTCGGGTCCAACGGCGAGCCGGTCTTCTCCAAGACGATCACGCCGACCAAGACCGTCCAAGGTTAAGGAATCGTGGAGGGGACGCACGGCGTCCCCTCCACGTCCACTAGGCTGCATCGACACCCCGCCCGTACTGCACAGGAACCCGTGGAAACCACAACGATTTCACCCAGCCCTCCGCCGGCGGTAGCGGCACGCCCGCTCGCGGCGGTTCGCCGCTATGCCGGCCGCTGGGGCCTGATCGCGGCGCTCGCGGCGCTGCCGGTCTACTACGGCATCACCGATCTGACGCACGGCTATCAGGCTGGTTTCGTGGCGGGTCACGTGGTGATCCATCACGATCTCTCCAAGCTGGGTTTCAACTTCGCCGAGGGCCTGTCGAACGGCGCGATCTGGGCGTTGATCGCGATCGGGTACACCCTCGTCTACGGGATCATCGAGCTGATCAACTTCGCCCACGGCGACGTGTTCATGATCGGCTCCTTCACCGCCGTCGGCCTCTGGGCAACGCTCGGCCTCGGCCTCACCACCGGTGCCCTGGGGCTGGTCGTCGGCCTGCTCGTGACGCTGGTCATCGCGATGCTCGTGACGGGGTCGCTGAACGTCCTGATCGAGCGGGTCGCCTACCGGCCGCTGCGGAGCGCGCCCAAGCTCGCATCGCTGATCACCGCGGTCGGCTTCTCGTTCATCCTGCAGAATGTCGGCCTGCTCTGGCGCGGGGGCTCACCGCAGAGCGTGCCCGACCTGATCCACTCGCAGCAAACGGTGTTCACCATCGGCGGGGTCCCCATCCTGCGCGGATACATCCTCGCCTTCGCCGTGATGATCCCGCTCGTGTTCGCGCTGACCTGGTTCATCGGCCGGACCCGGGCGGGCCGGGCGATGCGCGCCACCGCCCAGGACCCCGAGGCCGCCCGCCTGATGGGCATCAACGTCAACTCCACGATCTCGCTCACCTTCCTGCTCGGCGGCATGCTGGCCGGCGCTGCGGGGCTCGTGTACGCGCTCTATGAGACGAACGTCTGGTACTTCCAGGGCTTCAAGGCCGGACTGATCGCGTTCACGGCGGCGGTCATGGGGGGCATCGGCAACGTCCGCGGCGCCGTGCTCGGCGGCCTGATCATCGGCGTCATCCAGTCGCTGTCCGATTCCCGCCTGGGGCCGCAGTGGACCGAGGCGGTCGTGTTCGGCTATCTGATCGCCATCATGGTCCTGCGCCCGCGCGGTCTGCTCGGTGAGGAGACGAGGGAGGCGGGATGAGCGAGTTGCGCGCGCAGTTGCGGGAGTGGCGCGAGGCGGTGCAGAAGCGACTCCCGCCGTGGTCGAACCGGACCCTGGTGGGTTTGCTCATCGTGATCGGGATCGTCCTGCCGTTCCTGTTCTCCTCGTCCAGCGCGTTCATGAACGCCACGATCATCGCGGTGGCTTACGCGGTGATGTCGCTGGGCCTGAACATCGTCGTGGGGTTCGCCGGGCTACTCGATCTCGGGTACGTCGCCTTCTACGCGCTGGGCGCGTACTCGCTCGGGTGGCTCGGCTCCGGGTTCTTCTTCAAGGCTCAGGTCCATGCGCTCGTCTCGCCGGTCGCGAGCACGCTTCCGGGCGTTCACCTCAACTTCATCCTGATCCTGATCGGGGCCGCGCTCATCTGCGCCGCGGCCGGAGTGGTGATCGGCCTGCCGACGCTGCGCCTGCGCGGCGACTACATTGCGATCGTCACGCTCGCGTTCGGCGAGATCATCGCCGTGGTAGCGGTCAACGGCCAGAGCGTCCACGTCGGCGGCGGCATGACGCTGACCGCCGGCAACCTCGGCATCAGCGCGGTCGACGCGCCGTACTTCCCCGGGATCGGGTCGTTCAGCCTGCTGAACCTGAGACCGTGGTACTGGCTGATCTTCGCCATCCTGCTGTTCGTCCTGTTCGTCAACCTGCGGCTGCGTGACTCCCGGCTGGGCCGGGCCTGGGTCGCGCTGCGTGAGGACGAGGTGGCGGCCGTGTCGATGGGCATTCCACTGGTGAAGACGAAACTGCTCGCGTATTCGATCGGCGCCGCGTTCGGCGGCATGTCGGGTGCGTTCTTCGGTACCTACTACACCGTGGTCAACGCCGCGCAGTTCCAGTTCGGGTTCTCGATCTTCATCCTCGCCATGGTGATCATCGGCGGGCTCGGGTCGATCTGGGGGGCGGTGGTAGGAGGGCTGGCGCTGGGCTACATCAACAACTACCTGATCCCGGTCGTGCTGAACAACCTCCCCTCCAAGGTGGGCTTCAACTTCCAGCTCACCTCGGTGGAATTCGGGATCTTCGGGTTCCTGCTAGTGATCGTGATGTTGCTCCGGCCGCAGGGCCTGATCCCGGAGCGGCGACGCCGGCTCGAGCTCACGGCCGAGGTCGCCCCGGTGGATGCCCAGCTCGCGGAGGCGCCGGGCACCCCTGGGGGTGCGGCGTGAGCTCGACCGAGACGCCCTCACCAGCGCCGCCCGCCGTCGCCCTCAGCGTCCTGCGCGCCGAGCACGTCACGAAGATGTTCGGCGGCCTGGTGGCCGTCAACGACATCTCGTTCCAGGTTCCGCAGCACTCGATCGTGTCGCTGATCGGGCCGAACGGCGCCGGGAAGACGACCCTGTTCAACATGCTGACCGGGCTGTACCGGCCGACCCAGGGAAGGATCCTGCTCGGCGAGCGAGACATCACGCGCTCGCGGCCGGATATCATCACCAGGTACGGTGTCGCGCGGACCTTCCAGAACATCCGCCTGTTCGGCGCGATGACCGCCGTCGAGAACGTGATGGTCGGGCACCATGTGCGGATGCGGGCGGGGCTCTTCGGGTCGATCTTCCGCCCGCCCTGGGTGCGCCGCGAGGAACTCCAAACGCGCGAGCGGGCGCGCGAGCTGCTGGCGTATGTCGGCCTGCGTGAGCCCGCCTTCGACCGGCTCGCCGTGCAGCTGCCGTACGGAGACCAGCGGCGGGTGGAGATCGCCCGGGCGCTGGCATCCCAGCCGAAACTGCTGCTGCTCGACGAGCCGACGGCCGGCATGAACCCGCAGGAATCTCGCGCGCTGACGGAGTTCATGCGGACGATGCGGGACGAGCTGAAGCTGACCATCCTGCTGATCGAGCACGACATGAAGGTCGTTATGGGCGTCTCCGAACGCGTCACCGTGCTCGACTACGGCAAGAAGATCGCCGAGGGTAAGCCTGCCGAGGTCCGTGCGGACCCCGGGGTGATCGAGGCGTATCTCGGAAAGCAGGCCTGATGACCCTGCTCGAAGTTTCGGACATCCATACCCACTACGGGGCGATCGAGGCGCTGAAGGGCATCTCGCTGACCGTCGACGCGGGCGAGGTGGTCACGCTGATCGGCTCGAACGGGGCCGGCAAGTCCACCACCCTGCGCTCCATCTCGGGACTCACCCCGGCCAGCTCCGGGAAGGTCACCTTCGCCGGGGAGGACATCACGCGCGTGCCGGCCCACGAGATACCCATCCGCGGCGTCGCGCTCGCCCCCGAGGGGCGCCACTGCTTCCCGCGGATGACCGTGCGGGAGAACCTGGACCTCGGCGCGCACCGGCGGCGCGGCCCCGAGATCGCTGAAGACCTCGACCGCGTCTACGACCTTTTCCCCCGGCTCAAGGAGCGCGAGAGCCAGAAGGCCGGGACGATGTCCGGCGGTGAACAGCAGATGCTCGCGATCGGGCGCGCGCTGATGGCCCGGCCGAGGCTGCTGCTGCTGGACGAGCCGTCACTCGGGATCGCCCCGATCCTCGTCGACCGGATCTACCAGACGATCGGCGAGATCAACCGCTCCGGAGTCGCGATCTTGCTGGTCGAGCAGAACGCCAACCGGGCGCTCGACGCCGCCAGCCGGGGTTACGTGCTGGAGACGGGGCGGGTGGCCCTGGCCAGCGATTCGGCGAGCCTGCAGAATGACCCCGGGGTCCAGAAAGCGTACCTGGGGACATGACCGGATACGGAGCGACCAGATGATCGGCGTCGACGCGCTGTACTTCCTGTTCGCGTGGCTGATCTCGGCGGCGGCCGCGTCGTGGCTGTCGGAGCGCAAAGGTTACGGTGAGCGGGTCGGGTTGACGTTCGGCCTGATCCTGTCGGTGCTGGGGCTCCTGATCGTGGTGCTGTTGCCCGCGCGCCCCGGCTCGAAGTGGCGGGTCGACGGCTGGCGGCCGCGGCGGCGGCGCAAGTAGCGCTTCCGGGTTTCCGTTGTGTCAGTTCGCGTCACACAGTTCGACAGCGCGCCGGCGACGGGCGGCCAGGGCGCCGAACGGCCAGACAGCCCGGCGCCGCACCTCAGGCTTGGCCTGGGCCATCCTGCTGACCCGCGCTTCAATCCGGCGGATCTCGGCGAAGGTCTTGGCTCGCTCCATCTGCTGTGTCTGGTAGGCCAGGTAAGCGTTCATCGGACTTGCTCCTTGACTGGCGTGTGCCTATAACCGCAACTTATGGCTAAGACGCGCGCCGCCGCATTGGACGAAAGCCGTATTTGAGCACCGTTCGCGGGACCGGCGGGAGCTAAGAGATGGCTTAGGACCGCCGCGTGGAGGCGGCCGCCGCATGCGGTGATCTCAGCGAAAATGGATTCGGACCGCCGGGATTTACCTGCCGGAGCCGATTATTCGGTCGCCGTGGACGCCTGATCGCGGTAGAACCGTGGGATGACCGAACGACGGCTGCCAGGCGGGCGCAGTTTCGGAGCCGTACGCGTCGGCGATGAAGTCCGCCGCCCCGGGCAGCCGTGGACGGCGACCGTGCACTCGGTGTTGCGGCATCTGGAAGACGCCGGCTTCGACGGCGCCCCGCGAGCCCGCGGATTCGATGAGCAGGGTCGCGAACGCCTGACGTTCCTGCCCGGCCAGACCTTGGGTGAGACTACGCCATGGCCGGATTGGCTGCGCTGCGACGACGCGCTCCGGCAGGTCGGTGCGTGGCTTCAGAGGCTGCACGACGCGACCGCGGCATTCCGGCCGGCCGGGGACGCCGTGTGGTTCACCGGCCGGCCGTGGCAGCCGGGACTTCTGATCGCTCATCTGGATGCGTCGCCGTGGAACGCCGTGTGGGCCGACGGCGCCTTGGTCGGCTTCGTCGACTGGGACACTGCCAGCCCGTCCCGGCGCGAGGATGACCTGGCGTTCTCGGCGCTGACCTGGGTGCCGCTGCTGACGGCGGAGGTCGCCGGGCCGGCCGGATTCGGTGACGCAGCCGACCGGCGCCGACGGTTCCATCTGCTCCTGGACGGATACGGATACACCGGCGACCCGACCGCGATCCGCGACGCGATCATCGGACGTGTCGAGCGCAACGCCGCGATGATCCGGCAGTTCGCCGACGGCGGTGAGCCGACCTTCCAGCGCATGCTGTCGTGGGCCGCGGATCTGGAACAGTCCGGGAACGAGGTGGCCGAGTTGCCGGACGAGTTCTGGCAGAGGCCGCTCAGCTGATAACGAGCAGGAGGTCACCGCCTTCGACGGGCTGGACCGGGTTGATAGCGAGCCTGGCCACAGTGCCGTCCAGCGGCGCGGTGATGGCCGCTTCCATCTTCATGGCCTCGATGGTCGCGATTACCTGCCCGGCCGTGACAGGGCTCCCCTCCGTCACCTGGAGGGTCACGGTGCCGACGAACGGAGCGGGAACGTGCCCCGGGATCGAGCGGTCGGCTTTCTCGGCGGTCTTTTCCGTCGCCTCGACGCTTCGGTCGCGGACGGTGACAGGGCGAAGCTGGCCGTTGAGAGTGCCGATCACGGTACGCAAGCCGCGGTCGTCGGGGTCGGAGACGGCCTGGATGCCGAACAGCAACCGCACTCCCGGTTCGAGGTCGACGGCGTACTCGGCTCCTTCCTGCAGGCCGTAGAGGAACTCCCGGGTCGGCAATAGGGAGACGTCACCGTAGGTGAGGCGGTGCTCGGCGAAATCCCTGGTCGGTCCGGGGAACAGGAGCCGGTTGAGCGCTGCCCGCGGCCGCTCAGCCAGGTCGCGAAGGTCCTCGTCAGTCAAGGGCGCAGGCGGGCTGGCCGGGCGGCGGCCGGCAAGCGCGGCGGTGCGGAACGGCTCGGGCCAGCCTCCCGGAGGGTCGCCGAGCTCGCCGCGGAGGAACCCGATGACCGAGTCGGGCAGGTCGTACTTGCCGGGGTCGCTGGCAAAGTCGTCGCTGCTGACACCGGTTCCGACCAGTTGGAGCGCCAGGTCGCCGACGGCCTTCGATGACGGCGTGACCTTGACGAGCCGACCCAGGAGCTGGTTGGCGGCGGCGTAGGCGTTTTCCACGTCCTCGAACCGCTGGCCCAGGCCCAGTGCGATGGCCTGCTGTCGCAGGTTGGACAACTGGCCGCCGGGAATCTCGTGGCTGTAGACACGGCCCGTCGGCGAGGGCAGGCCGGACTCGAACGGGGCGTACAGGCGGCGGACTGCTTCCCAGTAAGGTTCGAGGTCGTTGACGGCACGCAGGCTCAGGCTGGTGGCCCGGTCGGTGTGGTCGGTGGCGGCAACGATCGCCGACAGCGGTGGCTGGCTGGTTGTGCCGGCCATGGAGGCGACCGCGCCGTCGACGGCGTCCGCCCCCGCCTGCCACGCGGCCAGCAGGGTGGCGAGCTGACCTCCGGCGGTGTCATGGGTGTGCAGATGGACGGGCAGGTCGAAGCGTTCCCGCAGGGCGGTGACCAGCGTGGCTGCCGCCGGGGGGCGCAGCAGCCCGGCCATGTCCTTAATGGCCAGGATGTGGGCGCCAGCGCTAACGATCTGCTCGGCCAGCCGCAGGTAGTAATCCAGGGTGTAGAGCCGCTCGCCCGGATCCGACAGGTCCGCGGTGTAGCACAGCGCTACCTCGGCGACGGCGGTGCCGGTGCTGCGGACGGCGTCGATCGCGGCCCGCATCTGGTTGACGTCGTTGAGGGCGTCGAAGATTCGGAAGATATCGATGCCGGCGGCGGCCGCCTCCCGGACGAACACCTCCGTCACCGTTTCGGGGTACGGGGTGTACCCGACAGTGTTGCGGCCGCGCAGGAGCATCTGCAGGCAGATGTTGGGCACCGCCTCGCTGAGCGCGGCCAGCCGCTCCCACGGGTCTTCGTGCAGGTAGCGCAGCGCGACGTCGTAGGTGGCACCGCCCCAGGCTTCCAGCGACAGCAACCCCGGAACGCCGCGCGCAACATGCCCGGCGGCCGCCAGCAGGTCCCGGCTGCGCACCCGGGTGGCCAGCAGCGACTGGTGCGCGTCGCGGAACGTGGTGTCGGTGACCGCCAGCGCCGCCTGGCGGCGCAACTCCCGCGCGAACTCTTCCGGGCCGAGGGCGCGGAGCCGCTGCCGCGACCCGTCGGGCGGTGGGGAGCCGAGGTCGGCCCGGGGAAGCTTCTCCACGGGGTCGATCAGCCGCGGCGGCGGCCCGTGCGGGCGGTTGACCGTCACGTCGGCCAGGTAGGTCAGCAGCTTGGTGCCCCGGTCGGCGGAGATCCGCGGGGCAAGCAGCCCCGGGTGGTCCTCGATGAACGAGGTGGTGGCCCGGCCGGCCCTGAAGTCGGGATCATCGAGCACCGCGGTAAGGAATGCAATGTTGGTCGGCACGCCGCGGATGCGGAACTCGGCCAGCGCCCGGCGAGCCCGGCGGATCGCAGCGGGCAGGTCCGGGCCCCGGCAGGTGAGCTTGACCAGCAGCGAGTCGTAGTGCGCCTCGATCTCGGCGCCGAGGGCAGTGCCGCCGTCCAGCCGTACGCCCGCGCCGCCGGGTGACCGGTAGGCCGTGATGCGGCCGGTGGCAGGCCGGAAGCCGTTGGCGGGGTCCTCGGTGGTGATGCGGCACTGGAGCGCGGCCCCGCGCACCACGATCGCGTCCTGCGACAGGCCCATACCGGGCAGCGTGTCGCCGGCGGCGATGCGCAGCTGAGCCTGCACCAGGTCGACGTCGGTGACCTCCTCGGTCACCGTGTGCTCGACCTGGATGCGGGGGTTCATCTCGATGAACACATGGCGTCCGGCCTGGTCGACAAGGAACTCCACCGTGCCGGCGTTGACGTAGCCGATCGCGCGCGCGAACGCCACGGCGTCGGCGCAGATCCGCTGCCGCAGTTCCGGATCCAGGTGCGGCGCGGGCGCCAGTTCCACCACCTTCTGATGCCGGCGCTGCACCGAGCAGTCACGGTCGAACAGGTGAATCACGTTGCCCGCGGCGTCCGCGAGGACCTGCACCTCGATGTGCCGCGCGTCGACCACCGCCTGCTCCAGGTACACCGCGGGGTCACCGAACGCGGCCTCCGCCTCCCGCATCGCAGCCCCTAGTGCCTCCGGCAGCTCCGCGGAAGCGCCCACGCGGCGCATGCCGCGTCCCCCTCCCCCGGCCACCGCCTTGACGAACACCGGGAACTCCATGGCACCCGCCGCCTCAACCAGAACCGCCAGGTCAGCGCTCGGCTCGCTGGACGCCATCACCGGCAGCCCCGCCGCGCGCGCCGCGGCGATCGCCCTGGCCTTGTTGCCCGCCAGTTCCAGGATTCCCGCGGGCGGCCCGACAAAGGTGATCCCGGCCCGGGCGCAGCCCTCGGCGAGATCGGGATTCTCTGACAGGAACCCGTATCCCGGGTAGACCGCGTCGGCGCCCGCGGTGCGTGCGGCCGCGAGGATCTCCTCGACCGACAGGTACGCCCGGACCGGGTGCCCGATCTCGCCGATCTGGAAGCTCTGGTCAGCCTTGAGCCGGTGCAGCGAGTTGCGGTCCTCCCACGGGAAGACCGCGACCGTCTGGGCACCGAGTTCGACAGCCGCCCGGAAGGCGCGCACTGCGATCTCGCCGCGGTTAGCGACCAGGACCTTTGCGAACATGACACTTCCTAACAGGGGGCGGCTGGCCGCTACCACGGCAGTCTGCGGCTTAGATCTTTGTTCCCGGCCTACCGTGAATCATCCGCTGCCGTCGACGCGCCGCACCGGTAGCGCCACTTGCCGACCGTGCGCCGTCCTCACCGCATCGAAGAGTTCCTGATTCTAATCCCGGCATGTATCACCGGCCTTGCCGCCTGCTCTGTGAGGAAGAGCAGGCATACGGGCGCGTCCCTCTTCTGGAGGGCTGGTGAACGGGCCCGCGGGGGAAAGCACAGGCATGGGGGAAGCATGGACACGGCTGTCTGCGGGGACCGACTCCGGGAGATGTTCAACGGGCGCGCGGTGGCGGCATGGGAGCGGCCCGGGCGCAGCAGCGCTGCGGCGAGCGACATGGCAGGCCGTGATGGCGCGCCGCTGGGGAAACCCGAGTTCTTCGGCGCAGACATGCACGTGTTTCATGTCACGGGGTTCCGTCCGGGACGCGGTGTCCTGACCGAGCCAGTGAGGCCCGCCCGCGGCGCCCGGCTCGACGTGTGGAAGACCGATCCGGCCGACCGCCGACCCCTTCCGGTCCCCGGCAGCGGGGGTGTCCTGTTCAGCACCGAGGACTTCGCGCTCAAGAACAGCGGGAACCGCACGCTGCGCGCACCGAAGCCGTCCTGGAGGATAATTCTCGATGCCGCAGGAGAGGGCAACCGGCTGGCCGGAATGACCCGGATCAATCTCAAGGCGATGTACAACGATCCATCGCAGATGCGCGAAGCGCTGGCCTGGCGGCTGTTCGGCCTGGCCGATATTCCCGCGCCACGGCATACGTACGCGAAGCTGGCTTTCGGCACGAAATACAGAGGCCTGTTTTCGGTCATCGAGCATGTCGACAAGAAGTTCCTGAGAGATCATTTCGGCGGGAACTACCGGGGGAACCTCTATAAGACCGGCTATCGCGACATCGGCGGTGCGTTTCTAGAATACCGGACCACGCCCGACGGGGATGACTCGGGAAGGCAGTATTTCGTGCCCGGCTCTGCCGAGCGTACCTACCGGCTCCAGACCAACAAGAACAACCCCGAGGCCAGCACCTACGACGACCTAGCCTGTTTCATCAGGACGATCAACGGCATCGGGCTGGGCGGCGGCGAGGGACGCTTTGACACGGACGCCTTCCGCGAGTCGGTGGACGGCATCATGAACGTCAGTGCCTTCCTCAGGTGGGCGGCCGTCAATATGCTACTCGGGAGCTGGGACAACTATTACGCGTCCGGGTCTAATTACTATCTTTACAACTCGGGACACCGGGGAGCGGCGAAGAACTTTGTCAGCTCGCCTTATTTCCACTTCATACCGTGGGACTACGACAACTGCCTGGGGATCGATTATTCCGGCACCAAGTGGCAGTACGCTGATATCCTGGACTGGCCGGGGAAAACGAACCGTCAAAAGCCGAAGATCCCGCTCGTCCGGAACCTGCTCCGCAACCACGACTACCGCCAGTATTACCTGGACTATTTGGAGCACATGCTCGATACCGAGTTCAATGCGAAAGCCATTGCCGCGCAGATCGGGCCGCGCTCTGAGGATGGCCTGTGGTACCGGGTCCGGCAGGCGGCCTACCTAGAATCGGATACGCCCGATGGTCGCCCGTTCACCGGTCGGCGGTACAGCAACGACGACGTCTACCGGAGCGGCTGCCGACAGCATGAACTGCGGCACGGGAAAAAAACGATGGAAGGCATCGTCCACTACGTCCGCATGCGTCATGACAGCGCCCGCGTTCAGCTGAGGCGGCTGAGGCGGACAATGCCACGCGCCGTCGATCGCTTTCCCGGCGCTGCGGAGCAGTTGCCGCGAGCGGCTTAGTCCGGGCCGGCCCCTGGCGGGGAATGCCAGGGTGAGAAGACCGTCTGCACGCTGTGGAGTTGAGGATCATGGATGAAGAAGGCCTCGGTGAGGCGTCTGGTTACGTTCACGCCCTGTTCCAGCAGCGCGTCGACGGGGATGAGGCGCTACTTAGGCTCGCCGAGCTCCGCTTCGCCCAGATGGGCACGGCCGCCGAGGTCTACGCCGACACGCCAGATCAGCTCGAGCATGTCCTGCGATTCGTGCCTCCCCATCCGCGCCTGCCCGTCGTCCACCTGAACCGGGGGGTCAACGTGCTGCACGGGCGGGACCGCGCGTTGGTCCAGGCATTCGCCGACCGCTTCGCGGGCCGTGTCGCCGGCCTCGTCGTTCATGACAAGCGTGAGATGGGGGCACAGACCGACCGTTTGCTCGCCGGGATGCGTGAGCTGAATGCCCGCCTCTGCCAGCGGCCGGACGGTCCCCTGGTATTTCTCGAGTATGCCGCCGGCCTGGATCGCGGCTGGTTCGTCGAGGTGGCGGAGCAGCTCCGAGACGCCGAACGAATCAGCTGCTGCATCGACGTCGGGCACATCGGCCTACGACAAGTGGCCGCCAGGTTCGGAGCCAGCCATCCCGGCCTGGATCTCAAGAAGCTCGGCCCGGCGGACCACCACCTGCCTGACCTGGTGGCAGATATCCAGGACGCGGTGGCCGCTGCCCTGCCACACGTGCTCGACGTCACACGTTCGCTTGGCCGGCTCGGCAAGCACGTGCACTTTCACCTGCACGATGGGCATCCCCTTGTCCCAGGGCTCAGGGATCACTTCAGTTTCCTGACCCGGCTGCCCGTCCCCTTCAGCTACCGGGGCCGCCGGTCACTGAACATGATGTACGGGCCAGGCGGCCTGGGTTCCATCATGTCAACGGCCATCGACGCATGCCCTCCGCAGGGGGTCTCCTTCACCATCGAGGTCCACCAGGTGGAAGGCCGGCTGCCTCTCTCCGACGCCGCATATCTGTTCGACCACTGGCAGGACACCACCAACGCCGAACGGATGAACTACTGGCTCTCGGTCCTGTCCGAGAATGCAATTCTCATGGCTAATATCATTCCGCCTGTACCGGTGGGGCCCGGCTAGCGACCCACGATCGTTCCTTGACGATTGGACACCCGGATGGAGCGCATGGAGAGAATAGCCTTTATCGGTCTGGGGATAATGGGCAGCCCGATGGCCAAGCGCCTGCTCGCGGCGGGCTACCCGCTGACGGTCTGGAACCGCACGGCGTCACGCGCCGAGTCGCTCCAGGCGGAGGGCGCCGACGTAGCGGCGAGTCCTGCCGAGGCGGTTCGTGAAGCCGACGTGGTCATCACCATGCTCGCCGATCCGACCGCGGTGCGGGAGGTCATAAACGGTATCGCCCCGCATCTGCGACCGGGCACCACCTTGATCGAGGCCTCCACCATCGGCCCGCAGGCACTCGAGGAGGTAGCCGCCCTCCTACCCGGCAGCGTCGCGCTGATCGACGCGCCGGTCATGGGCAGCGCGGACCGAGCTGCCTCCGGGCAGCTGGTCGTGCTGGCGGGCGGGAATCTCACGAAAGTCCGGCCCATTCTGGAGGTGTTCGGCGCCGTAACGGAGTGCGGCGCGGTCGGCCACGGGGCGGCACTCAAGGTTGTCCTGATCAACGCCGTCATCGCCGGGGTCACCGTGGTCGGGGAAGCCATGGCCCTTGCGGACGCCTTCGGACTTCCCGAGGAACTCGTGACCGGCGCGCTGGCCAACGGGCCGCTGGCCGGGGTAGCCGGCCGCGCGTTCGCGCAGGGAGCCAACTACCCGCTCCGGCTTGCCGCCAAGGACGTCACGCTGGCGACCGCAGCGGCTGACCTGCCGTTGCTGCGGACCGTGCATGACCAGCTCATTGCCTTTCCTGAGGCGGGATCGGAAGACCTAGGCCAAATCGTCCGGCACATCCGCGCCCAGCGACAGGCCTAGCGCGGGCCGGTCACGGCACCTTCACCTCGCTTCTGGCGGGTGGCGTGCCTCCGGCCGGTTCGAGCCGGGCAGCGGTCTGGGCCGCGGTGCGGCGTGCCCAGCGGCCGGTCGTGGTGATGCCGAGGATGAGTACGATTGCGCCGCAGGCGGCCAGGATCCACCAGCCGGGCCGGCTGGCGGGCACGAACCCGGTGGGCATCGCGCCATGCAGGTTGCCGTTCAGCACTGAGCCCATGACCGCCACGCCGAGCGCCGTGCCGACCTGCCTGCTAGTGGACGCGACGCCGGCCGCGACGCCCGCCTGCTGGCGGGGCATGCCTGACACCGCGGCGTTGGTGATCGGAGCGTTTACCAGGCCGAACCCGGCGCCGAAGACGATGTAGCTGATCACCAGGAAGCCGGCGCCCGCCGTGTCGGTCAGCCTGGTCAGCAGCACGCCGCCGGCGATCAGGGCGAGGCCGGCGATCACCAGCGGGATCCGGGCGCCCCGGGCAGCGACGATCCGCCCGGCCAGCGGCGCGCAGACCGCCATCGTCACCGCCATCGGCAGCAGGTACAGCCCGGCCGCCAGCGGGCTGAATCCCCGGACGTCCTGAAGGTACAAGGTATTGAGGAACAGGAACCCGCCCATCGCCGCGAACGCGGCCACGGCGCTGGCCGTCGCTCCGGAAAACGGCGCGCTGCGGAAGAACCTGGGATCGATAAGCGGATCGTCGCGCCGCGGTTCCCAGGCCAGGAACACGACCAGCGCCACCAGGGCGAGACCGAAGAAGAACAGGATCTTCGCCGAGGCCCATCCCGAGCCGGGACCCTCGATGATCGCGTAGGTCAGCGCGGCCAGCAGGACGATGACCAGGACCTGCCCCAGCGGGTCGGGCCGGCGGTGCCTGGCGGCCCGGGACTCGGGCACGAAGAGCGCCGTGAGCACGATCGCCGCGATCCCGACCGGGATGTTGACCCAGAAGATGCCGCGCCAGCCGACAGAATCGACCAGCGCGCCGCCCACCACCGGGCCGAGCGCCACACTGAGGCCGAAGACGCCGCCCCAGACGCCGATCGCTCGGGCCCGTTCGGCCGGGTCGGTGAAGGTGTTGACGATGATGGACATCGCCACGGGGTTCAGCATCGAGCCGCCGACCGCCTGGATCATCCGGAAGGCGATCAGCCAGCCCAGGCCCGGGGCCAGGCTGCACAGTAGCGAGCCCACCGTGAACAGGGCCAGGCCCGCCTGGAACATCCTGCGGCGTCCGATCCGGTC
>Ga0210408_10003645_pt1 | contig 14112 bp, 10 predicted proteins | sample IncBWH4MmetaG_FD_155471 | JGI IMG/M metagenome (GOLD analysis project Ga0210408, IMG submission 155471) | Forest soil microbial communities from Barre Woods Harvard Forest LTER site, Petersham, Massachusetts, United States - Inc-BW-H-4-M | ecosystem: Environmental > Terrestrial > Soil >...
AGGACTTTTCGGTTTTTACATACTCGATGATGCCGGTTTACGGAAATTTTCCTCCGGCGCGCAAATCAATACCGACGATCGAACCCTGCTCGAATATCACGCTCCCCGGTCCCTGCTCGCCCACGGCCTGGAAGATCAGAATCGCGATGCGATTGCGCAGGAACAGAAAAATCCTCTGCCCGATGATTTTCCGCAAGACGCGCGAGATGCGGCGCTTGCCGCCTCCGCCGCGACCTCTGTCAATCAGGAAGACTCCACCGGCGCCGAGCGCTTTCTGCGCGCCCTTGACAATCGTCCGGCCACGGCCACCATCGCCATCCTTCGCGGCCGTGCCGCGCTAGCACATTCTAATTATCAATCGGCTTTCCGCGCCTTCGATGCCGCACTGGCGATTGATCCCAGTTCATTGGAGGCTGCATGGGGCCTGGCGGAAACCGACCGGCACTTTGGAAACAACGAAAAGGCTCGTGGAGCATTGCAGCGAATTCTCCAGCGCGATCCCGGGAATATGCGCGCACTTCGATCGCTTGTGAAACTCGATATGGATTTTTCGCGCTGGCCGGAAGCGGAAGACCTGCAGCGTCGCCTCCTCGCGGCCGATCTAAACGCGGGCGCGGCCGCACGCGCGCAGCTTGCGGAGATTCTGCGGCATGAAGAGAAGCCGGACGAAGCTTATCGCGCCATGCTGGATTGTCTTGCGCTGGACCCATACAACTATCAAACGCAACTCAATCTGGGCGAATTATTCGCTGAACAAAAAAAGTGGGCCGAAGCGCGCCAGCATCTTGAATTCGTGATGCGGTATTTTCCCGACGAGGATGAAAAAGTCTATCCGCTGCTGTTTCAGGCCGATAGGGCTCTAGGCGATGCGTCTGCCGCAGCCAGTGCCGTGCGCTTCGGCTTGCGTATGTTTCCGGACAGTTCAGAACTGCAGCGCTTGAATTTGCTCACAGGTAGGACAGGCTTCAGCCTGTCGCTTTTTGGCCGATAGCCCTTGGCCCAAAGTCGATAGGCTGAAGCCTGTTATACAAAAAAAGAGGGCCGCCGAAGCGGCCCTCTCTTAGTACGCAACCTGCGATGGCTCGAATTGGGTTAGTTCGTCTTCGCGGAGGCTGCAATGGCTTTCGGTGCGCTCAGGTAGCCTGAGATCTTCTTGTCGCTGACCTGATTGACCACCAGTTCCAACGGCTGGCGAGATCCGCCCGCGTAGAAGTAGATGGGTTCGTTGACGGACCGGTTCTTCTTTTCCAGGCGCGTGTCGTCGACGTACATCGCGATGGTGTACTGGTGCTTCTTGGCGCTGGCGCCGCGAAATTCGATCATCGTCTGTCCGACGTGTTCCTTCTGTCCCTTGGAAGTTAGAGTGAACTCATAATAATCGCGTTCACCCATTCGCTTGAGCTGTTCGAGTTCTTCGTGGTTTCGCGCGATCAACTCGCCATGCTCGCCGCGCAACTGTTCGATATTGCCCTTGGTGGAATCGAGATCGGTCTTCACACCGTTGACGTCGGTACCGAGCGCCTTCACGTCATCCGCGCTGGCCTTCGTTGCCAGAGTATTCTGAACATCGTTCAGCTTCTTCGTATAATCGGCGCGGCTCTGCTTCACCTGGCTGCGGGCCGTGGCTAATTGACCCTCTGTGAGTTTCAACTTGTCACCGACCAGATTCACTTCGGCCTGCAGCTCGGCGTTTGTGCGCTCTGCCTGCGCCATCCGCTGGCTGATTCCATCCTGGCTCTGCTGGAAAGTCTTAGTCTGTGTCGCGAGCGCCTGCTCCGCGTCCCGTGCGTGGCCGCCTGCATTCCATGCTAGGCCCACTCCTACAAGTGAGAGAATCGCCAGCCCAACAACGGCCATTCCCATCCAACGGGGTGAACCTTCCGTTGTTTCTTGGTAATTCGACTGTTCGTCCATTTTAATAATCTCCTTTGCGATATCCCTCGCACTGTTGAGAACAGCATGCTTAGAACCAAATCTGAGTCCGGCGGAAATCGCCATGCTATCCAACTATAAACAATGGATTTACTTCAGTTCTATGGTGCTAGAACGGCTTCACAGTGCAGCTGATTTGGTGTGTAAGTTTTACTCGCAAATTAAGGTATTTCGCCGATAAGGATTTGAATTCATTGATTTTGACTGCTGACACACATGTTCTGGAAATTATACAAGTGAAGGCCTGTTATCTCTAAGTCTCTGAGAGGCAAGAGATTAGGCAACGCGAGTGCGAGCTGCTGGGGCGGGTTCCACTTCGCGGTCAAAATAAACTTCGAGGGTCAAAGCTGCAGCGTCAAAGATCGTGCGGCAGTTCGGACAGTAGCTTACGTGGCGCTGTACTTCACCGGCGACTTCAGGTGCAAGCCGGCCCTCCAGATATTCGCAAATTAGACGGATCGTAGCCTTACAGGTCATGCCCATGGCGGCCCCCCGGGTGCCGAGCGCCCTTTATACGAGCACGCTGTAAGCCAAAGGACTTGGGTGCCAAAACAATTTGTAAACTATTTGTAATGATATGTTTAGATGAATGTAAAGAGACCAGTTGCGGGTGCTAGAAGCTTCCCGAAAGAGAATTTTTTCTCTCGAATACGCATTCTTACCGCCGAGCATAAGCCCCTCAACCGGAAGCGTCCGGTGAAATCCCGCCCCCTCATAACACGATGGTGCGAGGCGAGTTACCGCGTGATAGTCATATTTCGAAGGACCGCGATTCGCTCCGAAAGAGGCGGGTGCGTACTGAACAAACCCGAAAAAACTTGGCCCGCGCTTAGAGGTGCAACGATGAACAAAGAGGCTGTCGTCGGAGAAACATCCATGGGTATGCGCTTGTTGTAGGCTCCTAGTTTCTCGAGCGCACTGATCAAACCGTTAGGGTGTCCGACCATTTTGGCACCGGATGCGTCGGCCGCGAACTCGCGCTGCCGCGAAAGTCCCAGCTGGATCAAGAGGGCCGCAATCGGCGCTACGAAAATCATTAGAAGCGCTGCCAGTCCGCCACCCCGTCTGTCGCGAGAATTGCCGTAGCCGCCAAAGATCATGGCCCATTGACCCATATGGGCGATCCAAGTGATTGCGCCGGCGAGGGTGGCAGCAACCGATGTGATCAGAATATCGTAATTGCGCACATGGGAAAGCTCGTGCGCGATGACGCCTTCGAGTTCGTCGTCGTTCATCAGCTCCATCAAGCCCGCGGTGACCGCGACCGAGGCATGCGACGGATTGCGGCCCGTGGCGAAGGCGTTCGGCGCAGGCTGCGGAATCACGTAGAGTTTCGGCATCGGCAGCTGCGCCTTAGCGACCAGCCTCTCCATCACTTGGTACAAGCGCGGAAGCTGCTCGCGCGTTACCGGCCGCGCTCCACTGGACTTCAGCGCGATCTTGTCCGAGAAAAAATAGGCGATGCCGTTCATCAGCACTGCAATGATCAAGCCGAAGGTCATCCCTTGCTGGCCCGCAATGGCATCACCGCCTAGTACCAATAGCAACGTGAGCGCCGTCAATAGAAAAAGTGTCTTTATTCCTCTCATAATGGTCACCTATCTGTAATTACGCACAACCAGTCTAGAAGTTTCCCTCGGAGGCGTCAAACCAAGGCGCTTCCGGCAAAATGGAACTTACCGCCGCCGTCCGGATTTCGCCGCCGACGCGGCGTGCTCCGCGGCGTCCGGTTTTGCAGCGGCCTCTTGCGCCGATTTCTGCTCCACACGCTCGAACCGCATGGAGTCCGCGTTCGGATCGATGTCGACCCGCACCAAATCTCCCGGCAAAACGCTGCCGTCGAGGATACGCATCGCCAACGGATCCTGGACGAGGCGCTGGACCGTGCGGCGAAGCGGGCGCGCTCCATAAGCCGGATCGTAGCCGTCGCGGACGAGCCGCTCGCGCGCAGCCGGCGTCAGTTCGATACGAACTTTGCGTTCCGCGAGCAAGCGCATCACTTTGGCCAGCTCGAGATCGATGATCTTGTTGAGCTGTTCCTGCCCCAGCGGATTGAACAGCACAATGTCATCGATGCGGTTGATAAACTCTGGCCGGAACGCTTGCCGCAAGGCTTCGAGCGCTTCTTTGCGCGCGCGTTCGGGATTGCTTCCCGCCAGATCGAAAAGGGCGCTTGATCCGACGTTGGACGTCATCACCAGCACGGCGTTGCGGAAATCGACGGTGCGACCTTTGCCGTCGGTCAGGCGGCCGTCTTCGAGAATCTGCAACAAAATGTTGAACACATCGGGATGCGCCTTTTCAATTTCATCGAAAAGGATTACGGAGTACGGGTGACGCCGCACCTGTTCGGTGAGCTGCCCGCCTTCTTCATAGCCGACGTAGCCCGGAGGCGCGCCGATCATGCGCGAAACCGAATGCTTCTCCATGTACTCGGACATGTCCAGCCGGATCATGGATTTCTCATCGTCGAACAAAAACTCGGCAAGCGCGCGGGCGAGCTCCGTTTTCCCGACGCCTGTCGGGCCAAGAAAAATGAATGACCCGATCGGCCGGTTGGGATCGGAAAGCCCTGCGCGGTTTCGCCGAATGGAATTGGCAACGCGCTCGAGCGCCGAGTCTTGCCCTATCACGCGCTGGCGCAGGCGAGTTTCCATCGTGACAAGCTTCTGGGCCTCGCCTTCCAGTAATCGCCCCACGGGAATCCCCGTCCACTTGCTCACCAGCTTGGCAATGTCCTCTTCATCTACTTCTTCCTTCAACATGCCGCCCTTTTTCTGGACTTCTTCGAGATTTTTCTGCGCGGCGGCAAGTTCCCGTTCAGCCGTTGCAAGTTTGCCGTACCGGATCTCCGCGACCTTGGCGAGGTCGCCACTTCGCTCCAGGCGCAGTTCTTCAGCCTTGAGTTGATCGATCTTTTCCTTGACGCTCCGAATTTTGGCGATGGCCGTTTTTTCCACCTGCCACTGGGCTTTACGCGCGCTCGACTCCTCACGGAGTCCGGCCAGTTCCGATTCCAGTTGTTTCAGACGCTCCTTGGAATGCGCGTCGGATTCGCGGAGCAACGCCTGGCGCTCGATTTCGAGTTGCAAAATGCGCCGCTCGATTTCATCGATTTCCAAGGGCAGCGAATCGAGTTGCATGCGCAGGCTCGCGCCGGATTCATCGATCAGGTCAATGGCCTTGTCGGGAAGAAACCGGTCGGTGATGTAACGGTGCGAAAGCGTGGCGGCGGCTAGAATCGCGGCGTCCTTGATGCGCACGCCGTGATGCACTTCGTAGCGTTCCTTCAAGCCGCGCAGAATTGCGATGGTGTCCTCGACGGAAGGCTCGGCGATCAGGACAGGCTGGAAGCGGCGCTCAAGCGCCGGATCTTTCTCGATATACTTTCGATATTCATTGAGCGTGGTCGCCCCAATCGCGCGCAATTCGCCGCGCGCGAGGGCGGGTTTCAACATGTTGGAAGCGTCCATCGCCCCTTCGGCCGCGCCCGCGCCGACGAGCGTGTGCAGCTCGTCGATGAACAGAATAATTTGCCCGGCTGATTCGGTGATTTCCTTCAGCACCGCTTTCAAGCGGTCCTCGAATTCGCCGCGATATTTCGCGCCGGCGACCAGGGCGGCGAGGTCCAGGGCCACGACGCGTTTCGGGCGCAGCACTTCGGGCACATCGCCCGCGACGATGCGCTGCGCGAGGCCCTCCACCACAGCCGTCTTTCCTACGCCGGGCTCGCCGATCAGCACCGGATTATTTTTCGTGCGGCGCGCGAGAATTTGCATGACGCGGCGGATTTCATCGTCGCGCCCGATCACGGGATCGAGTTTGCCGCGCCGCGCGAGCTCGATCAGGTCTCGTCCGTATTGTTCCAGCGCGCGGAAAGTCGCTTCCGGATTTTGCGACGTCACGCGGTGGCTCCCCCGAACCGAGGTCAGCGCCTGCAGGATCGCTTCGCGCGAAGCCCCATATTTGGCCAGAAGTTCCGCGGCTTCATCCTTGCGAATCGTCGAGATCGCCAGCAGGATGTGCTCGGTGGAAACATATTCATCCTTGAATTGCTCGGCTTCGACGAACGCGCCTTCGAGAACTTTGTTCGCCGCCGGACTCATTTGTTGCTGCACCGCTCCCGTCACTTTCGGGATGCGCCCGAGCCGCGCTTCAATTTCACCGGCCAGCGTATCCGGCCGCACGCCGAGGCGCGCCAGCAGAGGCGGAACGACGCCATCCTGCTGCGCGACGAGCGCGCCCAATAAATGCAGCGGCTCGATCTGCTGATGATCGTGGCGCGCGGCAATGTCCTGCGCCGATTGCACGGCTTCCTGGGCTTTCAATGTGAATTTGTCGAAGCGGACCATTTGTTCTTACCTCATGTTCAGAAAACGGTGAGGCCGGTCAACCGACCGGCCCCCTATGGCATTGCGACAGCCGCCAGGTGACGCCGGAAGCTTACTTTCCGTTGTTTGCGGCGTTGACGGTTACCTTCACCTGGCGCGGCTTGGATTCCTCGCGCTTCGGCAACGTAACGGTCAATACTCCATTCTTGTACTCCGCGCCGATGGCTTCCGCATTCACGGTGTTCGGCAGCGAGAAGCTTCGGCTGAACGAACCGTACGTGCGCTCAACTCGAAGGAAATTCTCCTCCGAGACCGACTTTTCAAACTTACGCTCCCCGCGGATTGTGAGCAAGTTGTTCTCGACGCGCACGTCGATGTCCTTCTCGTTCACGTCGGGCAGGTCCGCCTTGACCACCAATTCATTCGGGGTCTCGTAGATATCGACCGCCGGAGCCCAAGTCGTCAAAGCAGATTCCTCGGTGTGGTTGCGGAATGACTCATTAAAAAGCCGGTTGAATTGATCCTGCAAGGTGGAAAGCCCTCGAAAAGGTTCGAGACGAGCAATTGTAGCCATGATTTTGCATCCTCCATCCGTTCAGTTCGTTAGTGTAACTGCAAGCGAATCATAAAATATTAGTGTATTATTGTCAAGTATTTTAAAGCACTCGACTGGAGAAGTTTGTTTCCTTATAAACTAATGTAATACAAAGACTTAAATTTAATACGAAAACATCTATTTGCGCTTCCAACGCTTAATGAATTATAGTCGCGGCACCCTATGATGCTCCTTTCGGATTTCCAATTCGAGCTTCCTCAGAAGCTAATAGCGCAGCAGCCGCTCCCCGAGCGAGATGCCTCTCGAATGCTTCTTCTGGATCGCGAAAAGGGAATTTGGGAGGATTCAGCATTCCGTTCGTTGCCTGACCTGCTCCGCGGCGATGAACTGATCGTCGTGAACAACGCCCGCGTCATTCCGGCGCGTCTATACGGCCGCAGAGAGGGCATTCGCTCTGAAAAACCAGGCCACAGCCCCCGCAGCACGCGCGAATTTTTGTCCTCTCAAATTGAGTTCCTTCTGACCAAGCAGGTTGCACCCGATGAGTGGGAAGCTTTGGTCCGGCCGGGACGGAAGATCCGAGTGGGAGAGCGCGTGGAATTCGGGGACGGAGAACTTACCGCCGAAGTGATCAGCCGCGGCGAGTACGGGCTGCGGCGCATCCATCTGACGGCCAAGGAAAGCGTAACGCAGGCAATCGAGCGACTCGGTCATGTTCCGCTGCCGCCATACATTTCACGCGACGACCAGCCGGCAGACCGTGAGCGCTACCAGACAATCTTTGCCGATCATCCGGGAGCCGTAGCGGCGCCGACCGCTGGCCTTCATTTTTCTCCCACAATTCTCGAAAGGTTGCGGCAAAGAGACATCGAAATCGCCGCGATTACTTTGGACGTCGGCCTCGGCACATTCCAGCCCATCCACGAAGAGGAAATCGATCGCCATCAAATTCATTCCGAGCGCTACGAAATTCCCGAGCCAACGGCGGCCGCGATTTGCAAAGCGCGCCGCGAGGGCCGGCCGATTCTTGCCGTTGGGACGACCGTGGTGCGCGCCCTCGAGGACGCCGCAGGGAAATCTGCCGCGCGGCATGGCCCCGCGTGGGACCAGGTAGAGTCCCTCGTCGAGCCAGGCCCCGCGGAGGCAAATATTTTCATCAAGCCCGGCCACTCGTTTCGCGTGGTCGATCAGCTTCTGACGAATTTCCATTTGCCGCAATCGACACTGCTCATTCTCGTCAGCGCGTTCGCGGGACGCGAGCTGATTCTGCAAGCATACCGGCACGCCGTCGCGTCCAGGTATCGCTTCTACAGTTATGGGGATTGCATGCGGATTGCGTAGCTCGTTATGCGGTGGGCCTTAATCAAAGGATTGCGGGAGAACTCGTCCATTCACAGACCAAGCGAGGAAAAAAAGAGAGGCGCCCGGCGGAATCACAAGCGCCTCCCCTAAAACTCAATCAAGATAAACCGTACCTCACTGGATCACCTCCTTCTCGACAAAGAATGTCGATAGCGACATGAATGTCGGTGCCCCTATTATAAAACCATTTCTCCGGACCGGCTATGGGCAATTTCAGGTGACTCAGTGCTGAACGGATCCGTGAATTCAGTTTGAATCAACGTGAACTGCCACCTGCTCAGAGGACGCGTGGGCCTTAGCCAGCTGTTTTTCGGTTTCGGCTGCTGACTGACGTCCCTTAAAATCGACGTGGAATCCGGGCAGGTCCAGTGAGGTAACGACACGGTTCTCGCCATTGACCGCGACTTTCAACGCACCGTTCCGGCAGGTTTCACAAGCCGATTGAGCAAAAACCAACATGTCAAGCGTCTGATTTGAGCCGCGAACCGAGAGCACATTCGTATCCGACTGGGTGCCGACCAACTTAAATGTATAACTGCCCGCTGGAAGCATCATGTTCTTCCACTGTGTGGGATGAGTCAGTGTAAATGTGCCGGCCATCAAAGTTCTAGCGCTGACAGATGAGGATGATACTCCGATTGCAAACAAACCAACCGCAATAACAAGAGCTTTGCATAGATTTCGCATGGACTGCAGGCCCTCCTCAGGGATTTCTAGTGTTCCGGCCGAATATATCCAGTTCACTTTAGTTTTGATCGCGCCGTGAAGTTTGCACTTCCCCAGAAAGGCTACCAATGGTACCCATGTACCGAAGGGTTGCCAAAAGAGTACCTGTACCAACGAACAATGCGATGGAGAAGTTGCCTCAGACTCTCGAAGTAATGCGATACAAACGACTTTGCTATGATGAAGATATTCTTCGGGGTGACTTCCGGTAGCAGAGTACAGTTGGCACTTTGGCCACAAGTCCCGAAATGCACGTCCTATTGGAATCTGGATTTTGACCGGCGATCGCTTTGGAACAAATTCTGATGGGAAAGTTTATCGAGAGCCGCGCAACCGCCGTCTCATTGAGTCACGCGGATCTATATTTTCGGTGGCTTTATGGTTGCGTTACGCGTTTCCCAGCTGCTCGAGTCCAAGGTAAACATGGCAAGGGGCGTAAGAATAAGATAGACAGTGGGCAAAACGAAAGCCATGGGAAGAAACCACAGCGGATGAACTCTTTCATTCCGCGGCCATTTTCGTGTGCCGGCCCCGTACAACACTCCAAGAACCGTCAACACCAATAAGTGGAACGCCGCGAGCGGAAAAAACATCCCGTTCGCGAGCGACTCCGCGATTAGCAGGGGATATCCAACCAGCATGGCGAATATCGAAGCATAGCTGAGGGCAACGAAGGGATGCAGTTTCCAGCTGTGGCTTAACCCGCATAGAAAATCGATGAGCACGGACCGGCGCCAGCGCAATTGTTGTGACCAGTAGCCGCGAAGCGTATTCGGAACAAAAGTCCAACAGTTCGCTTCCTGGGTCATGAAAGTTTCGTGGCCAGCTTTGATCACTTGTCTTGTGAGGTAGCGGTCTTCGCCATACTTGATCGGAACGCCCAAGACGTTGCGGTTTTCGAGCACCGCCTCCAGGTCGACCAGAATCGTCCGCCGATAAGCCGTCAAACAACCGGAGAGGCACAGGACCGAGTGAAAAGCCAGCTCAACGTTCTTGAAATATTCATAGGCGAAATAGTATTTGATCGCCTGCAGCCGAGTGATCCAGTTTTCGGAAGCGTTGCGAGCACGGACTCGGCCGCCAACCGCGCCAACCGCGGGGTCACCAAATCCCTTCATCAAACTGCCGATGGCAGTCGGCTCCAGGACAACATCCGAATCCACGGAGACGATAAATTCATCGGAAGTCCGGCGGACCGCGCTCAGGATACCGATCCGCTTGCCGACGTTTGTTTGATTTTTGAGAATCGTGACGCGCTCAGGTGCGCTTCGGGCGGCCGCGCAAGCCCATTGCACGCTATCATCGGAGGAGCAGTCATCGACGACGATGACCCGGAGTTTCTCGATAGGATAAGTCTGATTGATAATGCTCCGTATCGTTTCTGCGACGCCTTTGCCCTCGTTGTACATCGGGACAATGACGGTAACCGGTGGTTCGTATGCGGCGGCTGGCGTCTCGAATCGCTTCCGGCGAATCCAGCGTAGGAAATTGCCCAGAACGTAACGATTCAAAAAGACTAGGAATACGAATAGAGATGCAGTGAGTATTAGCAAGGGGTCACTCTGTCCGATTCTTGTCGCAACTGAACGCGCTGCTTTGCGGCTGGGCGAGGAACCTGAAATCGAACCGCGCGTTGTCAGATCGAATTCCTACCGGCCCATCGAAATGCACGGCGTCCTCCGTGATTTTTCCTTGCCAGGCCAAGGCGCGATCGACGTAGACGTCGAGCGAGTTCCCATCCAGGGCGGCACGCAGCGAGTGCTCGCTGCCGTCTTCGACTTTCGGAATGGGGGTCTCAAGTGTGCCCTTGATATTGGTATAGCCTGAATTCCCGCACTCCACGTGCGTGTGCTGGCCGGGATTGCTCTTGACGGATACCACGAGCTTCGAGGCCGGACTGAATCGCCACATGACGTAAACAACGTTGCAGTCATCTTGCGCCTTGAGCTTAAGACCCATTTGTGTCCGCTCCGCGCCGGACCGCAGCAAGGAGTGTTCAACCGTCTCTCCCAGGAAACGGAACTGAAGCTCCACTTCCGGCTTACTTGGAAAGGCCAACACAGCCCGCATCTTGCTCGAATCGACCCTCAACCAGTGGTCTTCGAGGCGAGCGATTCGTCCTTCGGTAATACAGAATTGCTCAGAAGCGTTGCTCCCCGGCCCGTCCGATGAAAAGAGGAGGCCGCACGATAGACAAAAGCAAAACACAAGCGGCCAGCGAATATTTCCGGTCATGGCGCGATCTTTCCCGCTACCACCGACAAGTCTTTCAAATGGGCGACGAGGTAGGCGTGCTCGGCTTTGATTTTGATGTAGTCGAACCACACGTAGTCCTCGTACGACTGCGCCTTTTGATCGCCTACGCTGCGCACGGAATCCAGGCGCTGCTGCAAATCGTCCAGAAGAATATCGGTCTCCCGGAGCCGCTCCGCCTCGGCGGTTTGAATAGCTCGAAAATGCTCGAGTAGGACAGAGGTACGCACGGATGCTCCAGTGGGGTCCTCTTCCAGCCACCTGCGGAAACCGGCACTCGCGCGTCGTTCGGCATTCCCTTGCCAGAGCCTGCCCAAATTGAAGCTAACCGTGAGGTTCGCAAAAAAGGGACTCTCTTGCGGCGCGTTGATGACTTGCTGGAACCCGCCGCGCACACTGATGTCCCACGCGCCCGCTTCCCGAGCTCTTCCCTCTTCGACCTCCTTTCGCCCGAGCAGATCCTCTTGCTTTCTCAGCAACTCCGGGAGAGAAAATAACGCCAGCGACTCACTCTTGGCAGCCCTACCCATGTCACTGTTCGTTTGTTCGAGGATCTGAAGCAGTTCGTCTCGCCGGAGTTGCATACCGTGATATTCCTGCGTGGTCGAGACGTGAGCTTCGAGGAGTCTTGACGTGCGCGAGAGAATTTCTTTCGTGTGGTCCAATCCTTCCTGCAGCACTTCCGCGCGGGCCTCCAGCGCATCCGACGTCAGCGCGTCCCAGTTGTCCTGAAGGAAGGCTTCCAGTCCCGCGGTAACCTTGTATTGTTCGCAGTCGGCGTGGGCCACTTGCTTCAGGGCCAATCCCCGCTGCACGCTTCCAAGACTGTAGGTGGCACCGCCGAATACACGGGTACGGTCGGCGATCGTCGTATTGGGTGAGAGAGTCGATGGGAGCAATTCCGCCGAGGCATTGCCAACGGCACCGAACACCACCGGACTCATAAGATCCGCCGCTTGCGACGCCGCGACGCCTGAGACGTATTTGCAATAACCGGTGGCAGAGGGCGGGTTCAGGTATTCCGATGGTCTTATCTCCGGGACTTCGAACGCAGCTTTAGTCTGAGCGGAAAGTGGCGCGGTCAAACCAAACGCCACGCACATGCAGATGAGACACCTCTTCATAAATCGCTCCTTTACTATTCAGGTCTTAAAAGAACAGCGGGGCCTTTTCCAGGAAGAGAACTGGGCTCTGGTCCCATTTTGTGCCTTGAAACTCAACGCGCACGAGCAAACCCCGAATTTCTTTATTGAAAAACGGGTGCTTTTCGACGACTTCGCCGTCAAGAGCTTCGGCGACCTGTCCGACGCGCCGGCAAAATAGGATCCCGACAGAGCATCCAAAAACTGCGGTGCCGGGAGTGAGCCGTTGGGCATTGCTGTAGGGGACGAATGCAACAGTCAACTTTTGCTCTGCGGCTTTCACGTAGGGAAGATTCTGGAGGCCGAGGAGCAGACGATCCTGGCGCGCGATAGCCGCCTCGATGATTGTTATTTCCTGGGAAAGGGCTTCGGCCAAATCGTTTGCGGATGCCAGATCCAACCGGGAATTCTCGAGTTGCCGCTTGGCCTGGAGAACGTCGGCGCTCAAGCCCTGGCCGTTGGTCCCGGTATCGAGCAGGGTGTTGTACGAATCAATCTCGCGGCGCAGAAAATTCTTCTCTCCGTCGATTTCGGCGGAACTGCGCTTGAGAGAAAGGGTTGAGACTCCGAACTGCGCAATCTGCGATTTGCGGGTGATCCATTCGTCCTCACTGATGAGGTGCGCTTTGTAAAGCTTCTCTGCCTCAGCGAGCATGGCTGAAGTGAAGGATTTGTTCGCATCCACAATTTGCGGAGCCTCCGACTGAAACGATCGATCCACGTCCTGCACTGTCTCCAGCTTGTGAAGATTGTCGCTCACCACTCGCTGCGCCGTTTTCTTGACTTCATTCTGGAATTGCCCGTTGTCGGTCGCTTTCCGCTTGGCGTCGCGGAGCTTCACCAGAAGATCGAGTCTCTCCGTGGCCAATTGTTCGCGAAGCAGCGTCCCTTGCGCCAATTGGCCGTTGAGCTGGAGAACTTGCGCGTCGGTGGGAGAAACGATTCGCGGTTCCACCCAAGTCGTGCTGACAAAATAGAAAAGCGTCAGAATGAGATACGATGCTAAGCCAAACAAAATCGCGGTGAGAACGGCGACGCTAATCAAACGATACAGTGGCACCAATAGTGTCCCCGCAAGGTTCGTGACCAGCGACTGCCCTACAGTTCCTGTTCGCCGGTAATTTACTTCCTCAACTTTTACTTGGGGAATTATTGAACCTTCGGAGACAATCTTCGACCCAACCATTTCGCCAGTAGACAACGTACCCTCCACGTGCCACTGGCTGGGTTGCAACGCGGCACACCAGAAATGTCCGGGTCTGGCCCGGACTCCCTGAATAACACAGCGCGCGGAACATGTGTATCGGGAAGTTGGGAAAAAATAAAAAAATTCCTGAATCCTAGTAGTTCTAGTAGTCCTGTTATCAAACAAATATAAAAATTATTGATGGTGCAACACCGCATCCAAAAGAAATGGCGAGTTCGCTGACGACTGCAGAACAGTTGTAACGCCCATTGCATTCAAGAAGAAAAAGCCGGGAGAAGACATCTTCTCCCGGCCTACAGTTTTTCTGCGCTGCTTCACTTTGTCCAAGCCGCACGCACCGGCTGGCCCACCAACAACGCCGGGTCGGCGCCCTTCCGCGGGACGAACTTCTGCGGACGGCCGCCCCACACCTCTGCCGTGTAGAGGTTGCCTTCCTGGTCCACGCCGAATTGGTGCGTTCCCCAAAGTCCGCCCGCCTCGGGCGTCATTGTGCCCCACGTATACAGCAGCTTCCCGTTCAAGTCGTATTTGTAGAACTTGAAATTTCCGTGGCCGTCCGACATCCAGAGGTGCTGGTCCGCGGTCATGAAGATGTGATACGTC
>Ga0210408_10003648_pt1 | contig 14107 bp, 12 predicted proteins | sample IncBWH4MmetaG_FD_155471 | JGI IMG/M metagenome (GOLD analysis project Ga0210408, IMG submission 155471) | Forest soil microbial communities from Barre Woods Harvard Forest LTER site, Petersham, Massachusetts, United States - Inc-BW-H-4-M | ecosystem: Environmental > Terrestrial > Soil >...
GGTGAGCGGCGTCAAGGTAGTCGGCGACTTCGTGGCCAACTACGCCGCCGGGCTGCCCAGCGAGCTCGGGCTGCTGACCCTCTACGACCCGGACACGGGCGTGCCGCTGGCGATCATGGACGCCACCTTGATCACCGCCTGCCGGACAGGCGCGATGACCGCCGTGGGTGCCCGCTACCTGGCCCGGCCCGACTCCCGGATACTCGGTCACGTGGGGGCGCGCGGAACCGCCTTCTGGAACGTCGTCCTGCTGGACGAGCTGTTCGACCTGGACGAGATCCGGATCACCAGCCGCCGCCCTGAGTCCCGGGAGGCGTTCGCGCGCCAGCTTGCCGCGGTCACCCGGGCGCCCGTCCGGGTGACCGCCACCGCGGAGGAGGTCTTCGACGGCGCGGACATCCTGGTCGAGGCGTCGCGGCTGACCGAGCCCGCGCCGCTGCTGCGCACCGCCGCGGTCAGGCCCGGCGCCTTCGTCGTGCCCTACGGCACGGTCAGCGCGGTGGAACTCGACCTGCTGGACGGGATGGACAAGGTGGTGGTCGACGACTGGCGGGAGGCACAGTCGGGCCGGTTCGGCGCGCTGCGCCGCCACGTGGATACCGGCCGGCTCTCGGCCGCGTCGCTGTACGCCGAGCTGGGCCAGATCGTCACCGGCCGGCGCCTGGGCCGGGAGCGCGACGACGAGCGGATCCTGCTCTGGCACCGCGGGCTCGCGATCCTCGACATCGCCGTCGGCCTGGCCATCCTGCGCCGGGCCGAGGAGCAGGACGCCGGAACGATGCTCCGGTACCGCTAGCGATGCCCGCATTGGTGATCACCCAGGTCGGCGACCCGGACCTCGACCTGGTCAGGGCCGTGGCCGAGGGCCGAGCCGTCGCCGTCGCGCCCGGCCTGCTCGCGGTGGTGCGGCAGCGCTGCGAGCAGGCCCAGGGGGCGCTTCGCGACGGGCAGCCGGTGTACGGCGTCAATACCGGCATGGGGGCGCTGTCCTCGGTCCGCCTGACCGAGGAACAGCAGCGTTCCCACCAGCGCAACCTGCTGCTGGCCCGGGCCGCCGGCGGCCCGCCGTGGCTGAGCCCGCCCGATGCCAGGGCGATCGTGACGATCCGGCTGCTGACGTTCCTCACCGGTGACGCCGCCGTGTCGGACGGGCTCTGCCAGCGCCTCGCCGATCTCCTCAATCTCGGCATCGTGCCGGCCGTCCCCGCCGCGGGCGCCGGAACCGCCGGCGAGATCACCCAGCTAGCGCACGCGTTCGGGCCGCTAGCCGGGATCGGCCGAGTACTCAGGCCGGACGGGACCACGCAGCCCGCGAGCGAGGCGCTGCGCGACCACGGGCTGGCTGAGTTCAGCCTGGGCCCCAAGGAGGGCATCGCTCTGATCCAGGGGGTGCCCGGGGCCACCGGGCTGGCCGTACTCCGTCTCGGCGAGGCTGCCATGCTCGCCGGGCTGATGGAAGCGGCCGCGGCGCTGTCCATCGCGGTGATCCGGGCGCCGCGCGATCCTTACCTGGCCGCCTGCGGGCGCGGTGACGAAGTGCTGGCGGGTGTGCTAGCGCGGCTGCGCGCGGCGGCGGGCGACGAGCCGTCGCCACGGTCCCTGCAGGCGCCGGTGTCGTTCCGGGTGGCCGGGCCGGTACTCGCCCAGGTCCACCGGGCCGCCGCGCTGCTCGAGGCGGCCGTCCGCCGGGCCCTAACCGGGGTCACCGACTCCCCCGCCTACCTGGACGGACGGTTCACCAGCACGGCGGGATTCCACGGGATCGACCTGGCCGCGCACTGCGACCACCTCACGGCGGCTTTCTGCCACGCGGCGGAGGTGGCGGCGGCCCGGCTGCACCGGCTGATGGACCCCGCCGTCACCGGGCTGCCGACGCAGCTGGCCCGCGATCCCGGCCCGCAGGCCGGCCTGACGCCGGTCCACAAGCGCGCCGCCGGCGAGGTGCACGCGATGCGGCGGCTGGCGGCCGCGACCCCGGTCGGCCTGATCGAGACGTCCGGCGGCCAGGAGGACGTGCAGTCGTTCGCGTGGGAGGCCGCCGGGAAGCTCCGCGCCGCGCTGCGTCACGCCCGTGCGGTCACCGCGTGCGAGCTGCTGGCCGGTTACCAGGCGGCGGCGCTGTCCGGGCAGCCCGCGCCGGCCGGGTCCCGGGCGCTGCTGGACTGGCTAGGCGGGCTCGTCGATCCGATCGATGACGACCGGCCGTTCGGCGAGGACATCGAGCGGATCATCAGGACTCCGCGCTGAGCAGGCCGGATTCCTCCCGTCCCGCGAGTCCTCGGTCGGGCCCATCCTCGGTCAGGCCCAGCGCGTTGGCCCATAGACGAGTCAGCGCTCAGACAGCGCGCGTCCGGGTGGCGCGCCAGCCCGATGCCAGTGCAGCCGCAGCGGCCGCTAGCAGGACGGTGAGCAGGATGAGCTGCAGTGGCCAGTATTGGCTGGCGGGGTGGTAGGGCACCGGGACACCGGCACCTGAGCCGAGGACCCAGCTGCCGGGTGGCGCGGCAAAGCGCGGCCCGGTCGTGCTAGCGGCCGGTGTCAGAGCCTGCGCTATCCACCGGGCGGCAAGGAGCAGGACGGCGAACCCGGCCACGGCCGCGCCGATCGCGGGAAGCGTGCGCCGGAGCAAGGCGCCGAAAGCTACTCCCAGCGCGAAGGCGAGCGCGGCCTCGCCGGCCAGGGCCAGGTTGATAGAGACAAACCACGACCAGCGTGAGCTTGTGGTGTCACCGGCGGTGAGCTGGTGCTGCAGCCAGGCGTTGGCTGCCCCGGCGGCCAGGCCGGCCACGGCCAGGGCGGCGGTGAGAACAGCAATCTTGGTGATGTACCAGCGGCGTCGTGACACTGACTGGGTCCAGGCCGCCAGCTGGGTGCGCTGCTCGACCTCCTTGGCGACCAGCGGGGCGCCGATCATGGCGCCGATGATCGCGAACGCGGCGGGCAGGCCGTCTTGGGAGAAAAGGATCGCGAAGCTGTAGCGGGACACGAAGGCAGCTTGCAGGCTGCCCGGATACCGATCCTTGAGGGCGCTGCAGGTTGCGGCCGACCGAACGTGGAACACGCCGCTGTGAGCGCTGGGCGGCGGGCATCCGGCGGCTGCCAGCTGCTGGAGCCAGGTGTGGTAACCCGCCAGCCAGTGCTCGGCGCTGAGCCCGAAGCTGACCATGAGGGCGCACAGGGCCGTGACGGTGATGACGGTCCACAGCGCCTGGCCGCGGTGCTGCCGCCAGATGAGGCAGGTCATGCCAGGGCCTCCTCGGGGAGCGTGGCAGCATCGCCTTCGAGGTAGCCGAGCACGAGTTCATCAAAGGTGGGTGCCGCGTCCTGCAAGCCCGGGCCAGCGACGTGGGCGCCGTCGCGGCGCACCAGCGCCGTGGTCTGCCCAGCCGTGCTGCGCTGGCTGATCACCTGCCAGCCTCCGCCGCCGGGCCAGCCGTCCGGCCCGGAGATGACCCGGTGCTGCTGGCGCAGCTCGTCAATGTCGCCGGCGAGCCGCAGGTGGCCCGAGCGAAGCATGATCAGGTAGTCGCAGATGCGCTCCAGCTCCGCCACGGCGTGGGAGGAGTACAGCACGGTAGCGCCCGTCTCGCTGCAGGCGGCGAACATCGAGCCAAGGAATTCTCGCCGGGCCAGCGGGTCAAGGTCGGCCGTCGGCTCATCGAGCAAGAACAACTCCGGCTTCTTGGCCAGAACCAGGGTGAGAGCCACCTGGGCGCGCTCGCCGCCGGACAGGGCGCTTATCCGCGCCCGGGGCCGGATGCCCAGACGCCGGATCCGCTGGGAGGCCATAGCCACGTCGAAACCGCGGTTCATGCACCGTCCTATCTCCAGGACATCGGCCACGCGCAGGCGCGGCCACAGCGGCGCGTCCTGTGCGACGAACCCGATCTTGTCCAGCCGCTGCGCCGGGGCGCCGCCGGCGGCCTCTACACGTCCCGTGCTGGCCGGAAGCAGACCCGCCGCCATGCTCATCAGGGTGGTCTTGCCGGAGCCGTTCGGGCCGACCAGTGCCACCACGCGCCCGGCTGGCACCTCCAGGCTGCAGTCACGCAGGCCCCAGATCTTGCGCCCGTAGCGGTGCCCGAGGCCTGCGCACCGTAGCGCTGTGCTCATCCGGCACCGCCTGCCGCGCGGCGGTCACCTAGACTGACGGCCGGCTCATCGAGGGCAACCTCCAGGAGCATCCGGATCTGCTCGGACGACAGCCCGTCCTGCCTCGCCCGGTCTACCCACCGCGCCAGCGAGCCCAGCAGCTTCGGCGCGACTGGCAGCCACGTCACCGGCGGTGCAGCCGCCACGAAGGTTCCCACGCCCTGCCGGCGTAGCACCAGCCCCTGATGCTCCAGCTCGCCGAACGCCTTCACCACCGTGTTCGGATTGATCGACAGGGAGTCGACAACCTCTTTCACGCTGGGCAGCTGGTCACCGGGCTGCAGCCGGCCCAGCATGACATCCCGGCGCACCTGCTGGACCAGCTGCCGGTAGATCGGCACACCTGACCCGACATCAACACGGAACATGCCCGCCTCCAAGGCTATCGCTCTATTACTATAGTAGTAGAGTGACAGTGCTTTCGCAACGTAAGCGAGATCCGGGTCGTTGCCGATGGCCAGGACCGCGGTGACCGAGAACAGCCTGAGTCCCAGAGCTTCGCGACCCCCCTTCTCTGCGCAGTGCAGGCCCGGATAGCAATGCACAGGGGGAGACGTCACGGCAGCACGCCAGCAGCTCGTCAGCGCCCAGCGCCTGCGGCATTTGCTGACCTACGCACTCCCCTACCTTGCCGCTCAGGCCCGGATCGAGCTCATTCGCGTCCACTTCGCGCTCGCCGACCTAACAGGCGCCCGGACGCTCATGCGGGAAGTCGATGAGCTGCTCAGGCACCGGCCAGGCCTCGGGAACCTGGTGGGCGAAGCCCAGGCGCTCCGCGTCGTGCTCGCCAAGGCGCGCGGTTCAGCCGCCCTGGGAGCGTCGGCACTGACCGGTGCCGAACTCCGCCTCCTGCCGCTGCTCTCCACACACCTGTCGTTCCCCGAGATCGCCGCGCAGATGTCTCTCTCGGTGAACACCGTCAAGTCGCAGGCGTACTCCATCTACCGGACGCTAGGAGTCTCCAAGCGCAACCAGGCGGTAAGTCGCTCCCGTGAGCTAGCGCTCCTGGATGGATGACGACCTCCCCTGGGCACAACCACGGCCTAGCGGTCGTGACGTCGATCTGGCCGGTGACGGCGGCGGTGATCAGCGCCTGCCGCCGCTCGGCCAGGAGGGCGGAGCGGCGCGAGAGCCGCGACCGGTAGCTCGCGTTCTCCTCCTCGCGGGCATCGCAGTCACGTCCGATCTTCCGCTGCTCCGCCACCGAATCCGGCGCCGGAATTCTTAGTGACCGGACGAGATCCTGGCTTATGTTGGGCTGCCCGCCACCGGAGCCGAGCTGCACTATCTCCGCCCGGTGCGCGACGAACCAGTAGAACGCGTAGGTCACGTCCACGGGACCGAGCGGGATCAGCGCGCAGCATGCCTGGTTCACGCAGGCCGGGGTCATGCTGATGCCCGCACGCCCGATCGTCGCGCCGTACATGGCGACCATGAGGGTGCCGGACGGGTAGACCCGCAAAGCGGGATACTCCTGCAACGCGGCAGGCGACACGCTTCGCGCCGGATCCTGGATGAGACCGTCGCGCAGGTCCCCGGTGTTGATCCACGGATACGGCCCGCCGAAGAACCTCGGCTCGCTCGAGCGAGGCGTTGTCCCGCTGCCCGTCTTGAAGGACCTCCCCACCTTGAACAGCTTCCAGTCGCCGCGCATCAGCGGCATCGCGCGGATGCCGGCCGTCGCCAACGGGGCATGTTCCGCGATCCCGGTGGTCATGGCCCTGAAGGCGGCGAGACGCCGGCCGTCCAGGACTTCGATCTGCCGGTCTGTCGCCGCCAGCAGCACATCCATCCGGGCCGTTTCGGCGTCCAGGTACCCGGCGATGCGACGCTGCTCGTCGGCGGGCGGGACGCGGAGGATGACATCGCCGAGATCTTCCGCATTGAGGTGCGGTTGCGCCGCCCTGTTCCTGGCCAGGTCGATCTGGTCCAGAGCGATGGTGCTGAGCAGACAGTACGCGATGTAGGCCGGGTGCGCGCTCATTGGGCTTACCCGCAGGTCATACCCGGGCGCGCTGCCCGCCCATGTGCTCGTCACCATGGCTGAGTCGCCCGTGTAAGCCCCGCTTCTGACCACGAGGATCTCGCCCTCGCGCAACAGCGGAGCGCGGTCGAGCGGCAGGGTCTCCCGGACCGCGAAGATCAGGCCGTCGGCCGTGAACTTCCCCCGCATGATGTTCGTGGCCCGCAGGATCGGGATACCGGTATGACTCAAGGCCGGCGGCCGGCTGAGTCCGTAGCCGACCCGGGCCAGGTGCTTCAGTCGCGTGGTCGTCCAGGTCATGCGGTCATGTCGCCGAGCAGCGCCTGGATCTGGGCTTCGAGGTCGCGTAGCTCGGCGTCGATCTCGGCGAGCGGCCGGGGCGGGGTGTAGACGTAGAAATGGCGGGTGAAGGGGATCTCGTAGCCGGTCTTTGTCTTGCCGTGGTCGATCCAGGCGTCCGGGATGTCGGGTCTGACCTCGCGCTCGAAGTACGCGTCGATGTCCTTGTCGAGGCACACGTTCTCGTAGTCACGCAGGTCAGGGTCGGGGAACGGGCTGCCGTCCTCGTCCCGCTGGACCTCACCCGCCGGGTCCGGGACCGAGACGGCGGCATAGGCCGCCTTCAGGTGTGACGCCGTGGACGGCCAGCGCGCGCCGGCCGACCGTGCCGCCGCGAGGAGCGCGGCCGACGCTTCCTTCTTCGTCCACCAGACCGAACCGGCCAGGGCCCGCACTGCCCCGATCAGCGCGTCGTGCCCGTCCCACCTGGCGAGCGTTCTGGACGCCTCCAGGGCCGCCAGGGTGTCCTCGGTGACCTCAAAGCGGAGCCTGAGCGGGCGCTCGACCGTGATGCGGTGATAGCCGAAGTCGCGCGTGCGGAAGATCTTCACCTTCGCGTGGCCCGGATGCCCGGGATCCGCCGCGACCGCGAGGGCGTTCACGTACAGCTTCGTGACGTGCTCGATCTGCGCCTCGCTGATCTCCTTGCGCTTGTCGCCGAGGGACTTGCGCAGCTTCTCCCACTGATCGCGGGCGTCCAGCAGGATCACCATGCCGCGTAGCGCCGGCGTCTTCCTGCTGGACAGGATCCAGAAGTACGTCGAGATCCCCGTGTTGTAGAACAGCTGGTCCGGAAGGGCGACAATGCCCTCCAGCCAGTCGTTCTCCAGGATCCACCGCCGGATCTCGGACTCCCCCGACCCGGCGCCGCCGGTGAACAGGGGCGAGCCGCTGAAGACGATCGCCAGGCGCGATCCCCCATCCTCGGCGGCCCGCATCTTCGAGATCATGTGCTGCAGGAACAAGAAAGAGCCGTCGGTGATACGCGGCAGGCCAGCCCCGAACCGGCCCGCGTGGCCGAGTTCCGCCTCGACTTCGACCTCCTCTTTGACCTTCTTCCACTCCACGCCGAACGGCGGGTTGGCCAGCAGGTAGTCGAATCTGCGGCCGGAGTAGCCATCCTCGCCGAAGGAATTGCCGAAGACGATGCTCCCGGGCCGACCGTGCAGCAGCATCTCCGACTCGCACGTCGCCCACGATTCGGCGTTGAACTCCTGGCCGAAGAGAAAAACCCGTGCGTTCGGATTGATGGATTTGATCGTGTCCTCGGCGGACGTCAGCATGCCGCCTGTACCGCAGGCCGGGTCGAGGATGCTGATGACGTGGCCTTCGCCGAGGATCGTGTCCATGTCCGGGGCGATCAGCAGGTTCACCATCAGGTCGATGACCTCGCGCGGCGTGAAGTGGTCGCCCGCCTCGCCGCTCGCGTCCTCGTAGAACCTGCGGATCAGGTGCTCGAAGACGTACCCCATGTCGTGGGTGGACAGTTTGTCCAGGTCATGCATGGCCTCGAACCTGCCGACGACCCGGTACAGGAGCTTGGCCCCGGCGAGCCTGGTGATCTGGCCATCGAGACCGAACCGGTCGATGATCCTCCTGACGTTCGGCGAGAAGCCGTCGATGTAGTCACGCAGGTTCTTCGCGACCGCGGAAGCGTCCGACGCGATCGCGGCGAAGTCCAGGTTAGAGGTGTTGCAGAAGGGGAGTTCGGACGGGCGCTGCCGGTCCTGGATGCTGAGCACGGCATCGAGCCGGCGCAGCACCGTGAACGGCAAGATCACGTGACCGTACTCAGTGCGCCGGTAGTCGCCGCGGAGCAGGTCCACCACCGACCAGATGTCGGCCGCCATCTTCTGGTGCGTTGGTCCCGAAGGCATGACCGCGACCTTAGCGCCACCATGGCCGGGCGTAAGCGGACGGAACGCCTACCGAACGTCCAGGCCGGTGACGGCGCGGCCGATGATCATGCGCTGGATCTCCGAAGTGCCCTCGAAGATGGTGAAGTTGTCGGACGTACCTGGAGCCGACTAGCGCCTATGTTGGCGATCATGCGTCTACGGAACAGGTGCTCGATCCGAGCTGCAGCTTTGACGCTAAATCGTCAGTGGATACCTGACAGGGAATAGTCCATTTTGACGTTTAAAGGCCCAGCGATTCCGAAACGCTACGGCTCACCCCCTGGGTAGATGCGCTACGGACTTCAACCGTTTCGCTGTCAACAAACGGTGACGCTACTTCACACGATGCCTGTTCCCGACCGGGCTTCATAATCCACGGAACCGGGTAAATCATCCGGCAGACGGTCCCGTACCCAGGTAGCCACCAGCCGGAAAGGAAGCTGCTCATGAGCACCATGGACGAACGCACAGACGTCCGGTCAAGGACCCGCGCAGGGCTAGCGCGGCTGGCCGGCCCCTGGTGGGTCTTCCTGCTGACCGGCATCGGATGGCTCATCCTCGCCTGGATTGCACTGCGGTTCGCCCCCGCCTCGATCCCCACAGTGGGCGTGCTGCTGGGCGTCTACTTCCTGGTGGCTACGATCAACGAGTTCGTCATCGCCTCGGTCATGTCCAGCTGGCGCGGGCTGCACATCCTGATGGGCATCATCTTCGCCTTCGGCGCCGGCTGGTCATTCGCCCGGCCCTACAACGCGTTCTGGGCGCTCGCCTCGATCCTGGGGCTGCTGCTCATCTTCCAGGGCACGTTCTACATCATCACCTCCGTCAGCACCAGGGAGGTCAACCCCATGTGGTGGCTTGGCCTGGTGGTCGGCATCTTGGAGATCTTGCTCGGTTTCTGGGCCTCCCAGCAGTACCGCCCGGTACAAGGAGCGCTGCTGCTGATCTGGGTCGGCTTCTTCGCCCTGTTCCGCGGCATCTCAGAGATCGTGATCGCCTTCGAGCTCCGCCGCGCCCAACAACACCCCTAGCCTCGGGGCGTGCCTGCCCTGTAATCGGAAGGCCTGTTCTCCAGCGAGTATGGATGGAGCCGGACCATAGCTTGCGAGGACCGCGCTTCTGAGCAGATCTCGCGCTGATGTGCCCCAAGACCAGCGTCACGACACCCGGCGGACGCGGAGATGCGGCCGAACTACACATTGGCGGGATAGCCCTCACGCGCGGTCATCAGCGAGCGTTTCACCCGAGTGCTAGGGCCAGACAGCTGAGCGTCGGCTCATGGGGTCACGCCCGATGCTCACGGAACAGTGACGGAACACGAGGCAGTCGGCCTGGGGCCTGAGCGTGCTCCGGGAACGGACCGTCATTTGTGTCGTTTTGGAGTATGGCAGCTTTCGCAGGTCAGGGCTATCGAACGTCCAGGCCGGTGACGGCGCGGCCGATGATATGCGCTGGATCTCCGAGGTGCCCTCGAAGATCGTGAAGATCTTGGCATCCCGGTGCCACCGCTCGACCGGGTAGTCGCGCGTGTACCCGTTGCCGCCCAGGATCTGGATGGCCTGTTCGGTTACCCGGACCGCGGTCTCCCCCGCGACCAGCTTGGACATCGACCCCTCGGCATTGGCGAGCGGCTTGCCCTGCCGGGCCATCCAGGCCGCGCGCCAGGTCAGCAGGCGGGCCGCGTCGGTCGCGGCGCGCATGTCCGCGAGCATGAAGGCCACCGCCTGGTTCTGCCCCACCGGACGGCCGAACTGCACCCGGGTCCTCGCGTACTCCGTCGCGTACTCCACCGCCGCGCGGGCCACGCCGACCGCCATCGCCGCCACCCCGGGCCGCGACGCCTCGAAGGTCTTCATGGCGGCCTGCTCGCCGCTGCGGCCGCCCTCGCGGACCCGCGCCAGCCGCTCGTCGAGCCGTTCCCGGCCGCCGACCACGCACCGGCCGGGAACCCGCACGTCGGACAGCACGACCTCGGCGGTGTGCGAGGCCCTGATTCCGTGCTTGCGGAACTTCTGGCCCATGGACAGGCCGGGCGTGCCAGGCGGCACGATGAAGCTGGCCTGCCCCCGCGAGCCGAGATCGGGCTCCACCGACGCCACGACCACGTGCACGTTCGCGATGCCGCCGTTGGTGGCCCAGGTCTTCACCCCGTTCAGCACCCACTCGCCGGCCGCGGCGTCGTAGACCGCGCGGGTCTTGATCGCGCCGACGTCGCTGCCCGCGTCGGGCTCGGAGGAGCAGAACGCGCCTAGCTTCACGTCCCCCGGGCCGCCGAACATCTGCGGGCACCACTCCTCGATCTGCTCGGGCGTCCCGTTGGCCACCACGGCGACCGCCGCCAGCGAGCTTCCGACCAGCGACAGCCCGATCCCCGCGTCCCCCCAGAACAGCTCCTCGAACGCGATCGGGATGCCCAGCCCGGACTCCTCGAGGTACTGCTGCCCGTAGAAGTCCAGCGAGTAAAGACCGATCTTGGCCGCCTCCTCCAGGACCGGCCACGGGGTTTCCTCCCGCTCGTCCCACTCCGCCGCGGCCGGCCTGATCACCGACTCGGCGAACCCGTGCAGCCAGTCCCGCATCTCCACCAGGTCATCTCCGAGCTCCAGGGAGAAGGCGGCCGGACTCTCATCACTCATGTTACCCGAGAGTAACATCTAACCCGGCCTGCGGGAAGCCGGCCGGCCGTAGTCAAGGATTTGATACCGAACGGGCTGGCTACTCGCCCCGCTGGCGGGGCAATCCGTCAGCCCGAGTAGAAGTTGCGCTCCCAGCGGTGCCTGGCCACGATGGCCCGCTGCCCGGCGCTCAGCCCGCGGCCGTCGCCCACCGCGGCATTCCGCTCGACGTTTCGGACGGTCCGCATGCCCGCGATCACGGTGGAGACGGCCTCCTCGCTGAGCACGTAGCGCAGCGCGACCTCGGCGATCTGGTCCTGTTCGATGCCGAGGTCGGCGACCAGGGCGTCGACGTGCTGCTTGACCTGTGCCTTCCGGTCGCCGCCGAAGAAGCTGTTGCGGAAGTCGCCGTCGGGGAACGTGGTGTCGGGGGTGACCCGGCCGGTGAGGCCGCCCTCGTCCAGGGCGACCCGGACGATGACGCCCACGCCGTGCTCGGCGCAGGCGGGCAGCAGGTGCTCCTCCGGCGCCTGGTGGAACGCGTTGTAGATGACCTGGACGGCGTTGACGTGGCCGCTGCGCACCAGGTCCAGGGCGTTGTCCGGCTGATAGTCGTTGATCGACACGCCGAAGAACCTGATCTTCCCCTCCCGCTTGAGATCCTCGATGGTCTCCAGCCAGTCGCCGCGGCCCATCCACTCATCGCTCCAGACGTGGAACTGGAGCAGGTCGAACGCTTCTAGGCCGGACACGCGCAGGCTCTTCTCCAGGCTGGCCCTGATGTGATCGCCGGGGAAGGTCTGGGCCGGGTCGACGCCGTCCGGCGCGGGCCAGAGCCGGTTCTTCGGCGGGACCTTGGTCGCCACGTAGAGCGGATCGCCGCGGTGCTCGCGGACGACCTCGCCGACGATGCGCTCGCTCTCCCCGTAACCCCGGGCGGTATCGATGAAGTTCACGCCGAGTTCGATCGCCCGGTGCAAGGCGCGGACGGATTCGTCCTCCTCAGCGCCGATCCATCCCGATCCGCCGATACCCCACGCCCCGTAACCAATCTCGGAGACCGACAGGCCCGTCTTGCCGAGCGGACGATTGTGCACGCTTCCTCCTGAGAAAAGGTTTTCCTTGATGGTCTACCCTACCGGTGAGCCCGCGGGCGCCCCCGGGGACACCCCTCGGCTGTTCCCTTACCCCAGGAGTGACATAGATGCGCGCCAGGCGGGTAGCAGCCCTCTGGCCGCCAGCGGGCGGCCAGCCGGCGGTCGAAGGGACGGGATCATGGGCTTGTTCAGACGCTCGAAGAACGCCGCTCGTACCAGCAGGAAGCCGACGTTGCGCGAACGCCGGGTCGCCGAGCGGACGGCGCGGGCCGAGGCCAGCCTGGTCGAGACCGAGCAGAAGATCCACGAGATCGCGGACGAGGTCCGCGGCGACCTGAAGGGCTCCGCCTAGTCGCGCTCGCCGCGGGCGTGCTGGTCGAGGAACTCGTAGATATCGGCGTCGTCCACACCGGGGAAGCTGCCGGCCGGCAGCGCGGACAGGATGTGCGAGTGCGCCCGGGCCGAGGGCCAGGCATGGCCTTCCCACCGCTCGGCCAGCGCGGCCGGCGGGCGGCTGCAGCACTCGCCGTCCGGGCAGGCCGAACGCGTCCTCTTGGTCGCCTCGCGGCCACGGAACCAGCGGGAATGCTCGAACGGCACGCCGAGCGTGATGGCGAAGCCGCGGTCGGCCCGCGGGTCGACCTGGGCCACGCAGAAGTAGGTTCCGGACGGGGTGTCGGAGTACTGGCAGTACGGCGAGAACCGGTCGGCAGCCCCGAACACCTGCCGCCCGGACCACTGCCGGCACAGCCGCTGCCCCTCGATCGCGCCCGACGGGTCCGCCGGGAAGAGCACGCCGTCGTTCGCGTAGGCCTTGTAGATGATGCCGCTCGCGTCGTTCTTCACGAAGTGGCAGGGCAGGTCCAGGTGGTGGGTGGCCAGGTTGGTGAACCGGTGCGCGGCCATCTCGTAGGACACGGAGAACAGGTCAACCAGGTCCTCGACCGCGATGTCCCGGTTCTGCTTGGCCCGGTCGAGCACCGGCGCGGCCGCCGTCTCCGGCATGAGCACGGCGGCCGCGAAGTAGTTGGCCTCCACCCGCTGGCGCAGGAAGTCGGCGAAGTCGCGCGGCACCTGGTGGCCGAGCAGGAAGTGACCCAGGGCCTGCAGCACGATCGCCCGCGGTGAGTGCGCGCCGACCGGCTCCTGCTTGACGTAGATCCGCCGGTTTCTCAGGTCGGTCAGCGAGCGCACCGACCGCGGCAGGTCCTGGACGTACCGGATGGCGAAGCCGTGCTTGCTGACCACCGAGACCAGCATGCCCTGGGACAGCGGGCCGCCGGCGTAGTCGCCGGCCCGCAGCGCGTCGGCCGCTTCCCGCTCGATGGCGTCGAAGTAGTTGCCGCGCTCCCGCATGGCCTCGCGCAGCGCGGCGTTCGCCGCCCGGGCCTCCTCCGGGGTGGCGGCGGGCTTGGACTGCTGGGCCCGCAGCTCGGCCGCCACCGCGACCAGGTGCTCGAGCACGTCGGTCGGGACCCGGGCGCCGATCTTCAGCGCGGGCAGGCCAAGCCGCCGGTAGGACGGGTCCTGCTGCGCGTCAGCCAGCGCAATCTCCAGCTGCGCCCGGCGGCTCGGCGGCTGCCGGCTCAGCAGTTCGGTCACGGGCACCGACAGCGCCGTGGCCAGCTGCTCGATCAGCGACAGCTTCGGCTCACGGCGGCCGTTCTCGATGAGCGAGAGGACCGAGGGGGCCCGGTCGATCCGCTCACCGAGCTCGGTCAGGGTCAGGCCGCGCATCCGGCGCAGGTGCCGCAGCCGCTGGCCGAAGGTGACAAGGTCTATACCATCGGTCTGGACCAAATTTTTCGAATCTTTCATAGTGAAGCTCAGTATAACTTTCTGAACTGTAAAAATTAGTCAAAGTTTACATACGTCTGCCCTATGCAGCCGCCGACATGACGAAACACGCTGAAGGAGGAACCCGGACAACCTGATATTCCGAGGAAGGCACCACAGTGGAAACGATCAGCCAGCAAGCGGCCCGGCTGCAAGGCGAATGGGAGACCAACCCCTGCTGGGGCG
>Ga0210408_10003649_pt1 | contig 14102 bp, 14 predicted proteins | sample IncBWH4MmetaG_FD_155471 | JGI IMG/M metagenome (GOLD analysis project Ga0210408, IMG submission 155471) | Forest soil microbial communities from Barre Woods Harvard Forest LTER site, Petersham, Massachusetts, United States - Inc-BW-H-4-M | ecosystem: Environmental > Terrestrial > Soil >...
GGCGGCAATTTGTCCGGTGTTCGGTTGCGTCCGCTTTCTTCGACAAACGCGAGCGGACAATAGTTCATGACTATGTGTTCGTGGAAAAATTTGTCAGCGGTACCGAAACGTTTCGCAAACAATCCCCACAAACGTTCGCCGCTAATCTCGCTGCGATGACAATCGAAGCCGAGCACCGGCCGCTTCGGATGCTCGCGCTTTGGTTTGTCGATCTTCGCCGTGATGCCGAGCCAATCACGGACGGCGGCTATTTGCCCAAACGGAATTCCGGTTTGCGCCATCCCGAACGGGCCGGGATTCATCCCGAGAAAGATCACCCGCTTCGGAGTGTCGCCGTAATGCCGCATATAAATTTCGTGCGCGCGCCACGCGTAATCGAGCGGGTTGTAAACGTGCGTGACCGGCGAAGCGAACTTCAGTTTGTCAACCGCGTCGCGCAGGCGTTGCGCAGCAATGATCAATGCATCGCTCGTCATCACAGAGAAATGTAATCTGGAAATCAGGAATCCAAGAAGCGACGAGTTATTTTCGTGGCGCGATACGGTGGCGCAGCTGCAAGAACGGGCGTTCAACTGCAAAAAAAAGAATCGTGGCGACAGCGTAGACGCAAATCTCCACACCAATGAGCGCGGACGTCGACGCAAGATCGACATCGTGAGCCCGGCAGAATTCGCCGACGCCGTGAATGACCAGTTTCTGCACCAGGTAGGCACTGTAAGCGAGGCTGGCGATGAAGGCAGCGCCTGGAATTCGGACGCGGCGGAATGGCAACCGATCGCTCTGCGCGCACACGAGCAACCCGACGAATCCAATCGCGAGAAGCGGGAATTGCCAGATGACTGTCGCGAGCTCCAAATACTCGCCTTCGCCAAGCCAGAGCGCGAAAGCGATCAGGCCTAGCGCAGGCAGCCAAAGCCAGATGGCAAGATCCATTAATCTCCTCCGCCACTCCGGCCGAAATTTTTCGATGGCCGCCAATGCCACGCCCAACACGAGCGGATCAAGCCGGGTCCAGGTCGGATAGTAAATCCACGCTTGATAATCGCGAAACGCGACACCGGAAACCTCGGCCGGATGTTGATGCGCGAGAAATGCACGGAGGAGAATTCCGCCGACAAAGATCACGCACGGAATAATGATTGCGCCGCGCGGCCAGCGATTCACAAACAGCAAAATGAAAGGAAGCGCGAGATAAAACTGATCTTCGACCGCGAGCGACCATGCGTGCGAGAAAGCGGTGCCGCCGTGGAGTGCAATGTTTTGGATCGACAACAGAAATTTCCAAAACGGCTGCGACATTTCGGGATATTCGCGCCAGGACGGCAGCAAAAAATAAATCGCCAGCACAACAAAGTAAGCCGGCATAATGCGCAAGGCACGCCGCGCGAAAAAGCGACCGAGATCAATTCGCTGACTACGCGCGAGCGGCGCGAGAAGTTGTCCGCCAATTAGGTAGCCGCTCAGGACAAAGAAGAGATCGACGCCGATCCAGCCCCAGCGATGGACGCGACCCGGCATTGGGAATCCCATGATGCCGGCGTGGTAAATGACCACCAGGATAATGGCGAGCGCGCGGAGAAGATCGAGACCAGGCCGGCGTTCACGATCCCGAAACCGCGGGTCGACTTGGAGTGGCAATTTCACTTCGCTCACGAGATCAGAAACAAAGATAGAAATGAGCTCATGGGATGAGCGACATACAAGGTAAAGCGACGAGGGTAGGAGCGATCGAGCGTGGGCAGTGAGCGAGTTTCAAAGTAGAAATTCGAAAGTAGAAAGTGAATCAGTCGACGACACATGAGTCATAGTTCGCAGATCGAATCAGAAATCTTTCGAACAATTTTGAATCGCCCCGGGCACGGCCATCACTAGAGTGGCGACGTGCGTGCGACCAAGTTCGAGTTCGAACATCGCTTTTGGATCATCATGACGATTTATTTCGTCGGGTTCAGTCTGTCCGGCTTCGATCTCACGCCCTTCATCGTCGCGCTTCGGCATTTGATTGCGCCATCGATCGTGCGCAGAACGCCGGAAGCGGAAACGTTCGAGCGAAGCGTGATCGTTGTCGGCGCGGTGCTGGTTTTTCTGACGGCGGCGTTGCGGACGTGGGGCGCGGCTTATTTGCGAACGAGCATTGTTCATGACACGGCGCAACATTCCGAAGCGTTGGTTGCGGACGGTCCGTTTCGTTATACACGAAATCCACTGTATCTTGGCAACCTGCCCATGGCGGGGGGAATCGGCGTGCTCGCGAGCTTGTCCGGATTTATTTTTCTAGTGCTGACGAATTGGATTTTTGTTTATCGGCTGATCTTTCGCGAAGAGGAAGCATTGCTTCAAACCCAGGGCGAATCTTATCGCGCCTATTGTCGATCCGTCCCGCGGTTCTGGCCCTCACTCAAGCCGCTCGTTCCGGCATCCGGTCGTCGGCCGCAATGGGGCCAAGCGTTCGCGGGCGAAACTTTCGTCTGGTCGTTCGGAATCGCAGAACTCGCGATCGCATTAACGTTGAGGCCCGAGATCGGATACGCGCTGTTTGGGCTCGGATTCGTGGCGCACTTCATTATCAGTCGCGGAATTCAAAGGCGAAAAAGATAAAAAGGGCCCGAGGACGAACCCGCGGGCCCTTTAGGAGAAACTTAAGATTTGGAGGAAGTCTATTTCGCCTTGGTGTAATTAATCTCCATCGTTTTCTTTTCCCCCCCGCCATGGTTCTCATACCACTCGAGGGTCATGTGGTTTTTGTCGGGGAACTTCGTGACCGAGCGAATCTGCGTTTTCATTCCCGGCATCATTTCTTCTTCGCCGGTGCTGGTTAGCGACTTAGTCGCTGGATCGTAGTCGCCTTCCATCGTCATGATTCCGGTCCCCATGTTATCCATCCAGGTGGCAACGAACTTTTTCTTCACGTTGTCGTAAGCTTCGAGGCCCATGCCTTTAAACGTGACGTCTTGCATTTTGCCGTCAGGGCCCGGCATTTTCATCATGCCGGTATAATCGCCGACCAAAAACCGGCCGTTCATGATCATTTTTCGGGTGGCGGTGCCTTTTGATTCCTGCGGCTTGGCGGACGTATCACCGTCCATCCACATTTTAACGGTATAATTCCAGGTGCCGGCCGTGTCGGCGAGCATCTTGTGGTTCTCGCCCGGCTTCCCCAGCTCCATCATCTGCTGCATCATTTTTTGCATGTCCGCTGCGCTGGGCTGGGCGGACGACGCCGTCGCACCGGCGCCACCGGCCGGATTTGCGGGGACGGGAACCTGGCCGGTGTTGACCATCTTACCGCCGGCCGCGGGCGAGGTTGGTGTTTGTTGACCAAAAGTTGAAACAGCGAGCGATGCCGCTGCCAAGACCGCGATTGCAATCAGGGATAATTTCATGATCGCATTCTTCTAAATGCGCCGCGCGATCGTCAAGAACGCGTTGTATTTCGATAGCCCCGCTGCCTCAACCGCTACCTCGCGGCTGTGCCGGCCATGTCGCTGATCCCATTCGCTCCATTCGCCTTTACCAGCCGAGAACTTTGGCGAAGATCAGTGGGGCAACAATGGTCGCGTCGGATTCGATGATGAAACGCGGCGTCGAGGCCCGAAGTTTGCCCCAGGTGATCTTTTCATTCGGCACGGCGCCGGAGTACGATCCGTAGCTCGTGGTCGAATCGCTGATCTGGCAGAAGTAGCCCCATTCCGGCACGATTTCGCGGACGACGTCCTGGTTGAGCATCGGCACGACGCAAATCGGAAAGTCGCCGGCGATGCCGCCGCCGATTTGAAAAAAGCCGATCGAGGAACCCTTGCACTCGCGTCCGTACCATTTCGCGAGCTCCATCATGTATTCAATGCCCGAGCGCGCGGTATGCGGTTCAGTGATCTTGCCGGTGATGATGCGCGCAGCATATATGTTGCCGAGCGTAGAATCTTCCCAGCCGGGAACGAAAATCGGCAGATTCTTTTGCGCGGCCGCCATCATCCAACTGTCCGTCGGATCGATCTCGTAAAATTGTTTGAGCCGGCATTCCCGCAAAATCTTAAACAGAAACTCGTGGGGAAACTTTCGCTCCTTCTTTTTCGACGCGGAGATCCATTCTTCGAGAAAACACTCTCGATGCGCCGCATCGCTTCCTCTTCCGGAATGCAGGTGTCGGTAACGCGGTTGAGATGGCGATTCAACAATTGCTCCTCCTGTTGTGGCGACAATTCGCGGTAATTCGGAATCCGTTCGTAATGCGAACGAGCAACAAGATTAAATATGTCCTCCTCCAGGTTGGCGCCGGTGCAGGTGATGGCATGGACCTTGTCTTGACGAATCATCTCCGCGAGCGAGACGCCAAGCTCGGCCGTGCTCATCGCACCCGCGACGGTGATCATCATTTTGCCTCCGCCATCAAGGTGATCGCGATAACCGTCGGCGGCTTCTTTGAGCACGGCGGCGTTGAAGTGCCGGTAATGCCGATCGATGAATTCGCTAATCGGGCCGCCCTTCGCGCGGCGAACGTCTGCGGCGTTATCTGTCCGCTTTCGCTGCACGGAAAATCTATAACGCGATTTTCAACAAATGATCACGCATTATTTTCGTCGAAGGGAAAATTTTTTAAGGCAGCGAATTGAGAATCCGGGCGGCCAAAGTTTGTGGCAGCAGCCCGAAAAAGAGAATAGCCCCGGCCAAAATCGCGATCGTAGCATTCGTGACGAAGTGAGGAGGCGCGAGTAAAGGACGGGCCTCGCGCGATTTTTCGACGAAGACGAATTTCAGCACAATCAGGTAGTAATAGAGCGAAACGAAACTGCCGAAGAGCGCGACGATCACCAGCCAGAGCAGGCCGCGATCGGCGCGCAACGCAACGCTGAAGAGATAAAACTTTCCAAAAAATCCGGCCAAGGGCGGCAACCCTGCAAGCGAGAGCATAAAGATCGACATGCAAGCCGCTGCGAAGGGCGAGCGAGCTGCCAGGCTGGCGAAATTTTGTAAATCGTCTCCGCCGGTTTCGCGGCGAACTATTCCCGTGACCGCAAAAGCCCCAACCAGCGTCACCGCGTAGATCGTCGTGTAAAAAAGCGTCGCTGAAAATCCGTCGCGCCCGCCGGCGATGAGTCCAATCAAAGTGTAGCCGCTATGCGCGACCGCAGAATAAGCAAGCAGACGGCGGACATTCGTTTGAGCGAGAGCAACAAAATTTCCCAGCAAGATCGAAAACGCCGCCAGTACTGCGAGCGCGGGCGACCAGCCGGCAATCATCGCATGCCAGGCCGCGCTGCCATGAAACGGACCGAAGCCGACGAGCACAATTTTCCCGAGCACGACGAACGACGCCACCTTGGAAGCGGAAGAAATGAAAGCGGCGGTTGGGATTGGCGCGCCTTGATATGCGTCGGGTGCCCAAAGATGAAACGGCGCGGCGGCGATCTTGAACGCAAAACCGATCAGAGTCATGACGACACCGACAGCGAGCAGCGGCTGAAAGTTGGTGGCGGCAAGTTTTTGGCCGATTGTTTCGAGCGCGGTCGTGCCGGTCATTCCGTAAACGAGACTGATTCCGAAAAGAGTGAAGGCGCTGGCGGTGCTGCCGAATAGAAAATATTTCAGGCCGGCTTCAGCCGAGCGGATGTCGATCTTATCGAACGCGGCCATGACATAAAGGGAGAGACCGAGCAGTTCGAGTCCGATGAAGATCATGAGCAGCTCTTCACTGCCCACCAGCAACATTAATCCAACGGCGCCGAGCAAGAGCATCGCCAGAAATTCGCCACTATTGCGCAGAGATTTTTCTGAAGCCGCCAGCGGAACAGTGACGAAGGCCAGCGCGAGACAGATAATTTTGAAGAGCGTATTGAGCGGCGAAATCACGAGCTTGCCCCCGAATAGCGTCGCTTGACCGGGCAACATTAGAGCTGCGCCGGCCGCGACCGCGAGCCCAGCCGCAGTTACAAAGGAGCAGATCGGTTTCGGATTCGATTTGGTGAGGCCAATGGCCAAAACAGCCAGCGCAATCAAAACCACAATCGCTTCCGGCGACGCGAGTTTGAGTAACTCGAGGTAGCTCATTTCAAAAAGCGCAGCGTTTCAACCGCCGGCTGAATTCGGTCGAGCAGAAGTTTTGGATAAAGTCCAACCGCGAGCGTTGCGAACATAAGCAGACCCGCGCCAAGTTTTTCCGGAATTGTGATCGGCTCCATTTGCGGCGACGCGGCGTCCGCCATCGCAGGATCGACATCGAAAAAGGCGCGCTTCAACGCGCGCAGCGTGAATGCAGCAACGAGCACCATTCCCGCGCCAACGATCCAGACCGCGACCGGATACACTTTCCAGGCACCGATGAGAATTGTGATTTCGGCGGCGAATCCGCTAAATCCGGGGATGCCCATCGAAGCCGCGGACGCAATCACAAACGTGAACGCGGCGAATGGAAGCGTGCGTCGCAGATTCATCGCCGAAAGCGCGTCGAGATCGCGGGTGTGCGTGCGGCGATAGATCATGGTTCCGGACACGGCGAAGAGAAGCGCGCCGATGACGCCATGAGAAAACATTTGCAACACCGCACCGGAAACCCCGAAGACGTTGGCAGTCGCGAGTCCGAGCAGCACGAATCCCATGTGACTGACGCTGGAATAACCGATTACGAATTTGAGATCGCGCTGACGCAGCGCGACTGCGGCGGCGTAAACAATTCCGATCACGGCGAGCACCGCGAATGAGCTGTGCCACATTTGGAAACCTTGCGGGAATAGGTTCATCGCTACGCGAAGCCCGGCGTAGGCGCCCAATTTCATTACGATTCCCGCGAGCAACATCGAACCGGCCGTCGGCGCCGCGACGTGTCCAGTCGGGGCCCAGGTATGCAGCGGCCAGATACCGGCCAGGACCGCGAAACCGAGAAACAGAACCGGAAACGCCCACGATTGCAGTTGAGGAGAGAATTGAAATTGCGCGAGCTGATTGAGATCAAGCGAGCCGGTAGCGGCGTATACGGCCAGAATTCCAAGGAAAACAAGTGCGCCCCCGAAAAAGGAGTAGAGGGTCAACTTCATCGCGCCGTACTCCTTGTTGGTCGAACCGAAGATCGCGATCAGGAAATATTTCGGGACGATCACCAGTTCGTAGAAAAGGAAGAACAGAAACAGATCGGCGCTGAGAAAAACGCCGTAAGCGCCACCAACCACTAGCAGCAGCCAGAAGAAAAATTCCTTCGCGCGATCGACCACGTCCCAGGAAAACAAAACCGCGCTGACCGCGGCGATTCCCGTCACCAAAACGAGCGCGAGACTGATTCCGTCGAGCGCGAGATGATAATTCATGCCGAGCGCCGGCACCCACGGCACGCGCACAATGGTTGTGAAATGGGCAAGATCGACATCGGGACGGAAAAATGTCTCCAGACTAACGGCGAACCCGGCCAGCGTTGCGATGAGCGCGATCCAATGGGCGAAAATGCGGGGCAGAAGCAAAATGACCACCGCGCCGGCGAACGTGATGTAAATCGTCCAGGCGATCATCCGGCTTTAGCTAAACAGCCGCGCCATGTGAACGACGGTGGCGTTGAAGATGTTGAAAACGAACTGCGGCGTGATGCCGATCGCGAACATGAGGAGCGTGACCGGAACAATGACGAACTTCTCCCTGACCAAGAGATCCGAGAAGCCGTTACAGCTTTCGGGGAGCGGACCGCTGAAGAGTGATTGCATCGCGCGCATAAAAGTCACCGCCGTAAAAAGAAGACCGAGCACTGCGATCGCCGTGAACGAAGCCGTCATCGCGAACGAACCTTTGAAGATCAGAAACTCGCCAATGAATCCGTTCAATCCCGGCAGACCGAGCGAAGAAAACATCGCCACGCTCATCCAGCCGCACAGCAACGGTGTGCGTTGCATCAAGCCGCCAAAATCATCGATCCCCCACGAGCCGCGGCGTTGTTCGAGAAGTCCCACAAAGTAAAACAGCGCCGCCGCGGTAATTCCGTGATTAAAGATCTGAAGAAACACGCCGGTCAGCGCCGCGTGCCTGTCGATCACAGCCGATGTCGATGTGGCAGTGATGGCGAATAGACCGAGAAGGCAATAGCCGAGGTGGTTGATCGACAAGTAAGCAACCATGCGTTTGAGGTCGCGCTGCGCCCATGCCGCCAGCGGCGCGAACACGATCGAGCAAATCACCAACGTGAGCAGCCACGGCGCGGCCGCTTTAATTTCGTTTGGGAAAAGCGGGACGAGCAACCGGATGAAACCATAAACGCCCATTTTCGACAGCGTGCCGGTCAACACCATCGAGACACCGGTCGGAGCGGCTTGATAGGCGTCTGGCAACCAAGTGTGAAACGGAAAGAGTGGTACTTTAACGGCGAGACCAAGAAAAATTCCGGCAAAGACGAGCCATCGAACGTTGCCGGTGAGCAAACCACCTTTTCCAAGGTCAGCGAGCGTAACGAAATCGAATGTTCCTTTCGCAAAATAAATTCCGAGGAACGCCAGCAGCATGGCAACGCTGCCAAGGAACGTGTAGAGAAAAAATTTTACCGCCGCGTAGTCGCGATTCTCGCTGCCGTAGATTTTGATGAGCAGAAAGGCGGGAACCAGACTCATCTCGTAAAACAAAAACCACAGAATAAAATTCTGGGCGGTGAATGTCCCATAAAGCGCCGCCTGCATCACGAGAAGCAGCGCGCAGGCACCGCGCTCGAGCCGTTGAACGCAAAACGCGAATGGAAAAACGAGCGACGTGAGCAAGACAAGAAGAAGACTCAGTCCGTCAATGCCGACAACGTACTCGGCGCCGATCGAAGGAATCCAAGTGTGCCGTTCGATGAGCTGCAACCCAGGCGCGCTCACATCGAAATTTCGCCAGAGTATCACCGCGTAAAACGCGGATAGCGCGTTAAAGATCAGCGCAACCGAGCGCGGATTTCTTAGGTGGCCGACGTAAAGCAGGATCGCGCCGGCGACTGGAATGATGATGAGCGTAGTGATCAAGTCAACCATGCGTAAAAGAGAAGAAGGGCGAGCATCCCAAGCGCGACAGCGCCTAGATAAATTTGAATTTGCCCCGAGTGAAGCCGCGACATCACGCGGCCAAGCCCTCTCGCGCCGTCAGTTGTTTCGTCGACGCCTGCGTTAATGACGCCCTCATCTGCGTCGGTGGTGAGCGTGGCGACAATTTGTCCGATCGCACCAACTCCGCGGACCAACCCGTCCCAAACATGTCGATCCATCCAGTCGGAAACACGCGCCATAAGCGCGGACAGGGCGATGACAGTGCGATCGTAAATTTCGTCGATCCACATTTTGTTTTCGAGAAAACGAAAGAGCGCCGGCTGCTTTGTTTGCAGCGGGTCTGTTTCTCCAGCGCGTCGGTACATCCAAACGCCAAGGCCGACGCCGATTCCGACGAGCACGAACGAGACGAGCAACGTCAGTTGAATTAACAGACTTGCGTCAAACTTCGCCGCATGCCCTGTCAGATAATCTTCAAGCCACGGCCAGGCAGGAGTGAGCACAATGCTGAGTGCGATTGCGCAAGCCGCGAGAACGATGAGTGGAAGGGTCATCACGCCTGGGCTTTCGTGCGCTTGTTCTGAAGCGGCCCGCCGATTACCTAAAAAGACGTAGATGATCTGGCGCGTCATGTAGAGCGCGGTCAGCACGACGCCGAACATCAAAAGGTAGTAGGGCGCGCGCGATGCCGGCCAGTGCGACGTCGTCTGCAAAATTTCTTCCTTCGTCCAACCGCCGGAGAAAAAGAACGGGACGCCGCTGAGCGCCATCATTCCTATCGCATAAGTCGCAAAGGTGATCGGCATGAGCTTTCGCAGTCCGCCCATTTTGCGAATGTCCTGTTCGTGATGCAGTCCGTGAATGACAGAACCGGCGCCGAGAAAGAGCAGCGCTTTGAAAAAGCCGTGCGCGAGCAGGTGCATGATTCCGGCCGCGACACCGCCGACGCCGAGCGACACCATCATCAATCCAAGTTGCGAGACGGTTGAGTAAGCGAGGATGCGTTTGATGTCGCATTGAGCGACCGCGATCAGCGCCGCCATTAAACCGGTGACGACTCCAATCCAAACCACAACGGTAAGCGACGGCGTTATGCCATTGATCGCGCCGACAGAAAAAATCGGATAGACACGCGCGACCAGAAAAACACCGGCGGCGACCATGGTCGCGGCGTGGATCAACGCGCTGACTGGCGTCGGACCTTCCATCGCGTCCGGCAACCAAACGTGAAGCGGAAATTGTCCCGACTTGCCAACCGCGCCGCAGAAGATCAGGAGCGCGATGAACGTTGCGCTGGCGCCGAGCACCTCGACGTTTTCGAGACAGCCATGGCCGGCCTCATAAAAGAGCAACGTTCCGCTTTTGTGATAGATCCACAGGATTCCGAGAAAGAATCCCATGTCGCCAATGCGCGTGGTAATGAACGCCTTTTTCGCCGCAGCTGCCGCGCTCGGGCGTTCGATCCAAAATCCGATCAATAAATAGGAAGCGAGTCCGACCAGTTCCCAGAAAACAAAAAGTAGCAGCAAACTGTTGGCGACGATCACGCCGAGCATCGCCCCAGAGAAAAACGAAAGGTAAGCGAAGAACCGTGAAAAATTTTTGTCTTTGCCCATGTAACCGATGCTGAAAACGAAAATGCAAAGCCCAACGAACGTGATCATGAGCAACATCGCCGCGGCTAGCGGATCGAGAACGAAACCGATGCGCAGCTGCTGATCACCGAAATTGAACCAGGTAAAATCTTCGACCGTGCGAAAGCCGTGAGCGTGAAGGGTGGGCAGAAACGCGAAGATCGACATCGTCAGCGCAACGACCTGTCCGAGCACGGCCACAACGGCGGCGATGAGACGCGTGCGTTTGCCGAAGCCCAGAATCAAAAGCGCAGCGACAATCGGCGTTGCCGGAATCAGCCAAACATTGTTCGTGATCCAGAAGTTCATCCTTTGAGTTGATTCAGTTGATCGACATTGGTCGTACGGAAGTGGCGATAAACAGTGATCACCATCGCGAGACCAACCGCCGCTTCGGCGGCAGCTATGGCGATGGCAAAGATCGCGATCATGACGCCAGTAGGTTGCGCGGGCTGCGGCGCGAATCGCCAGAACGCAATGAAATTAATGTTTGCGGCGGCGAGCATCATCTCGATTCCGATTAAAATGAAAATCGCGTGACGCCGGCTGAGTGCAGCGAGCAGTCCGATGCAGAACAACGCCGCGGATACGACGAGAACGATCGACAACGTCATTCGCGTTTTTCCTCCAGCACGAGAATGAGCGCTCCAATGAGCGCGGCGGTAAGCAAAACCCCGATGCAAAGAAGCGGCCAGACATAACTCGTCATCAGCAGTTCGCCGATTCGCTGAACAGTCAGCGGTTGAATCTGAGGCGGGCCGATCAAAAGCGATTTGGTGCTCTCCATTGCCCATATCAAACCGGCGAACACAGCCAGCGCGACAACGACGCCGCTCCAATTAAATCCGCGAACTCTTTCAGTGTCGTGTCGGGTGAGGAGAATCGTGAACACGATCAGGACGGCGACAGCCCCGATGTAAACGAAAATTTGGACGAGGCCGACAAATTCCGCGCCGAGCAGAAAGAATAGCGCGGAGATCCCCAGAAACATCACCGCAAAACTGAGGGCGGCGTGCATCAGTTTTTGCAGAGTTGCCACGGCAAGCGCCGCCGCGAGCGTCAAAATTGTGATGGTGGCAAAGGCGACCGTGCTCATTCAGCGAATCGATAAGTGCGGGGTGCGAATTTCTTTTTTGTCTCGAGCAACATCGACAACGTGACGTAGACCACGGCGATCACCGCAAGCGACCAGAGCCATCCGCTTAGGCCACGCCCAGCATAATGCCAAACCGCCGCAGCGATAAAACAAGTGAAAGCCATCGGCAGCATGAATTTCCAGGCGAAGTTCATGATGTGGTCGACCCGGGTGCGCGGTAACGTGCCGCGCAGCCAGATGTAAACGAAAAGCAGGATCGACAACTTCGCGAAGAACCAAACGTAGGACGGAATGAATTCGAGGAACGGCGATGGCGAATGCCAGCCGCCGAGAAAGAGCGTCACCGCGAGTCCACTCACCGCGAACATTCCAATGTACTCCGCCATGAAAAAGGTGGCGTATTTAAACCCGGAGTATTCGGTCATGTGACCGGCAACAATTTCTGATTCGCCTTCCGGGACGTCGAACGGTGTCCGGTTCGATTCGACCAAACCGGAAACGAAAAATAAGAGGAAGGCGACAAATCCCCAGGGTGTGAGCACAAACCAGTGCGGTACGAAGCCAAACACGTAGGGACTTTGGGCGGCGACTATTTTGTCGGGGTTCAGTGAGCTAACGATCATCACGACCGGAAGAATCGTGACGATGAGCGGCAGTTCGTAACTGATCATCTGCGCGATCGCACGCATGGCGCCCAGCATCGAGAATTTATTGTTGCTGCCCCACCCAGCCATGAAGACCGCGAGTTCCGTTGTCGACCCGACGGCAAAGAAAAACAGGATTCCGCCGTCGATCACGAACGGCGTCATGTTTCGGCCGTACGGAATGATTCCGAGACTAAGAATCGCGGTCGCGGCAATCAGAATCGGCGCGAGAAAATGGACGATCTTGTCCGCCCGCACCGGAACGATATCCTCCTTGATCAACATTTTGATTCCGTCCGCGACCGGTTGAAAAAGTCCGAACGGACCAACGCGATTCGGGCCGTAACGATTTTGCATTCGACCGAGAATTTTCCGCTCGAGCACAGACATGAGCGCGAAGAGACTCAGAAAAACGCCGAGCAACGCACCGATGTTGACCAAACTCGAAGCAACTTGAATCAGCCAATCCGGCGCGCGATCAGCCAGTGGCGAAAGCAGCGACTGTTTCGCGTGGAAGAAGATCTGATCGACTGAATCAGCCATTTTGATTGCCACCGATTAACACAGATGAAACACAGATCAAAGAGTTGTAGTATTATTTCTGATTATCGCTGTAAGTCTGTGTCGACCCGTGGCTGAATTGTCGATCTTTGATTCATGACTCCCAATCCGTATTTGTTCATCGTCATTTTCGCCGGCGTGGCGTTGGTTTTTCCGTTGCTGCCGCTCGGGCTGGCCTGGCTGTGGCGAAGGTTTTTTCAACCGCCAAAGCCCGGCACGCAGAAGAATGCTACTTACGAATGCGGCGTCGAATCGATCGGTGAAGCTCAGATTCAATTCCGATCGCAGTACTATCTCTACGCGATCCTTTTTTTGATTTTCGACGTCGAAGCGATTTTTCTGGTGCCGTTTGCGGTCGCGTTCACCGGTTTGCCGGTCGGCGCGTTCGTGGCGATTCTCGTTTTTTTGCTGCTGCTCGTTGAAGGTCTGGTTTGGGCCTGGGGCAAAGGTTGTTTAAATTGGGGGAAGTAGAATGAACGAAGGGCAAATCGACGAAGGTTTGCGCAGCGAATTGCAGCGGCAAGGCGTTTGGGTCACCTCAATGCAGGAGCTTTACAATTGGGGTCGGAAGAATTCGATCTGGCCGCTCCAATTCGGCCTCGCCTGTTGCGCGATCGAGATGATCGCGACCGCGGCGTCGCGTTACGATATCGCACGGTTTGGCGGCGAAGTCTTCCGACCATCGCCGCGCCAGGCTGATCTCATGATCGTCGCCGGCACCGTAACCAAGAAAATGGCGCCGCAAATTGTCAGGCTCTACAACCAGATGCCCGATCCGAAGTATGTGATCTCGATGGGCGCGTGTGCGATTTCCGGGGGTCCGTTCAAACAAGGTTACAACGTTCTCAAGGGAATCGATCGTTACATTCCGGTCGATGTTTACATTCCCGGTTGTCCGCCGCGGCCGGAAGCCTTGCTCCACGCGTTCATGGAACTGCAACACAAGATCGACAGTCAGAAGTTGAGCGGCAGCGAGAAGGCGGAATTTCTGAAACCGGAACAACCGAGCGAATTTCCGGTCCCGGCGTTTGGCGAACACGATTTGAATCCGCCGGCCAATCCGAGGACTTACCAACCGCCGAAACTCGAACGCGTCTGACGAGTGGAAACTCTCGAGCAAATCAAAAACCGAGCGGAGCTGGCCGAGCGCGGCGCGAAGATCGACATCGTCGTTAATCCGGGA
>Ga0210408_10003650_pt1 | contig 14102 bp, 7 predicted proteins | sample IncBWH4MmetaG_FD_155471 | JGI IMG/M metagenome (GOLD analysis project Ga0210408, IMG submission 155471) | Forest soil microbial communities from Barre Woods Harvard Forest LTER site, Petersham, Massachusetts, United States - Inc-BW-H-4-M | ecosystem: Environmental > Terrestrial > Soil >...
ATCCCGAAGCAATGACCCCGCCAAACGCCTCGCCAACGCTCGACGCATTGTTTAAGCGGATTCTGGCGCGAAAGCCGGACGTGCTGGCGCTGCTCGATCCCCTCAACAAGCAGCGCATCACCTCCCAGGCGCCGAAGCGCCTGACCTACCGGGAGGCCGATCGCGCCATTTCGGCCATCGCCGCGCATTTCATCGAGTCGGGCTTGCCGGCCAATTCCATTATCGCGGTGCAATTGCCGCACACGGTCGAGTTCGCGCTGACCGTTCTGGCGGCCTATCGCGCCGGCCTCGTGGTTGCGGTGCTCCCGCTGTTGTGGCGCCAGACCGAACTCGTCGCTGCGCTCAATCGCACCGCGGCCCGCGCCATCGTGACATCGAGCCAGATCGATGGAGTCGGTTATGCGGAGTTGGCCATGAACGCCGCGGCGGAAGCGTTTTCGATCCGCCATGTCTGCGGCTTCGGCGACGATTTGCCTGATGGCATGGCCTCGCTCGACCGGGCGATCGCCAATCCGACGTCGACGACGCGCACGGTGATCCAGGACGGCCGCAAGGCGGCGCTGGTTTCCTTCGATGTCACCGCGGAAGGCTTTCGTCCCGTGCCGCGCGCGCATCTCAGCCTGATCGCCGGCGGTCTCGCGCTGTCGCTGGAGAGCGATATACCGCAAGGCGCAACCGTGATGTCCGCATTCGCGCCAACCTCGTTTGCCGGGCTTGCCTCATCGCTGGTGGTCTGGCTGCTCTCGGGCGGCACGCTGGCGCTGCATCATCCCTTCGAAGGCGATGTGCTCGAGCAGCAGATCGACGAGCACCGTTGCGACACGCTGATTGCGCCGGCGCAACTGGCGCTGCGGCTCGGCGAACTCAACCTCGCGGCGCGGTTGCCGACCTTGCGCAATGTCATCGGCCTGTGGCGCGCGCCCGAGCAAGTCGCATCGAGCGCGGCCTGGCCTGCGCAGCAGGCGTCGCTGACCGATGTCTATCTGTTCGGCGAAGCCGGCCTGTTCGGAGCGCGGCGGGCGGACGATGGCGCGGCGGCGCCGATCATGCCGGGTCCGCATGGCGCGCGACGCGAACTGCCGGGTTCGTCGATCGCGGGCGAGATCCTGCTCACGCCGAGGGGAACGCTGGGTTTGCGCGGACCGATGGTTGCGGTGTCGGCTTACGCGCCGCCGTCGCCGCAGGGCGACTCCCTGATGGCGCAGCCGCCACGCGATTACGTCGATACCGATTACGCCGCGCGGGTTGACCGCGCCACCGGCGCGATCTGCATCACCGCGCCGCCCTCGGGCGTCGTCGCCGTCGGCGGCTATCGGTTTCTGTCGCAGGATTTGCAGGAATGGGGCCGGCGGCTGGGACAGGGCGCGCTGCTCACCGCATTGCCGGACCGCCTGAGCGGTCACCGCCTCGCCGGACGCGCCTCCGACAATGCCCGCGCCCGCGAGGCGCTGGCCGAGCTAGGGCTTAACCCGCTGATGGTGGAAGCGTTTCGGGATCGCTCCAACATGCCTTAACAAAGACCCGCGGATCGCGTTGACACTGCATTAAGCCCCGCGAACTAGGATCGCGGGCTCTTGATCTGTGCGTTCCATCCCGAGTTGTCAGATGTCCCAGCAAGGCCCGATCGTCGTCGTATCGAATGCGCCACGGCCGGCATTTGCGATCACGTTGGACGAGGCCGGGATGTTTCCCGTGGTCGACGCCTCTTGGGCCGACGCTTTGCGCGCGATCGAAAAAGTGCAGCCGGCTGCCATCGTCGCCGCTGCATCGGGTGGAACCGTTCCGCATTTGGCCGCCTTGGCAAAACAGCTTGCTGCCCGAAAGCCCTATCTGCCGCTGGTCGTCGTCGATCCGGCAAGCGCGTTACCGGAAAACGCCCTTCCGTTCTCGCAACATGACGGCAAGTTCACCCGTCTGATCGCGCGCCTCAACGCAGCCCTTCGGGTGAGGACGCTGCACGCGACCGTGATGCGCCGGCAAACCGAAGATCGCCCCGATCGAATTGCGCTTGCCGACAGCGATCCCGCGCGCGATGCCACCGTGCTCCTGATCGGCCGCGGCGCCGCCTATCCCGCGCTTTCGGTGACGCTCGGCGAACGAATGGGCGTTGTCGGGGCGCTGAGCATCGAGGCGGCGGCAAAGCACCTCAGCAACCGCGACATCGACGGCATCGTGCTCGGCGAAGGGTTTACGGCGCGGGTGATGGATGCCTTCCTCACCGTGCTCTCCGAAGACTCGCGTTTCCGCAACCTGCCGATCGTGCTGACGTCGAACCAGCTCGCTCCCGACTACGATTTGCCCAATCTCGAGATCATCTCCGGCGATCCGGCGCGCGTGGCCGCCAACGCGCTGCCGCTGATCCGCCAGCACGCCTTCGAGGCGCATCTCGCCCGCACGCTCCGATCGATCGACGCCGGTGGTTTGCTCGATCCGCGCAGCGGCCTGTTGACGCTCCAGGCGTTCAACCGAGATTTCGCAACCGCCGTGTATCAGACATCCTCGCGCGGCGCAGGCCTGTCGGTCGCGCGCTTTGCGTTCGATCCCGCCCACGAACGCGCCCACCTCGACGGTGCGCGCATCATCAGCCGGTTGATGCGGCGGATGGATTTCGGTGCGATCCAGCAAGATGGTTCGGTCATCGTCGTCTTCGCCGAGACCGATCTGCGCAACGCGCACATGATCGCGCGGCGCCTCTCCAGCGTGATGCGCCATACCTCGCACGGCAAGCGTGACGTTCGCGCCGAGCCAATTGTGACGGTTGCTACCCTGATGCCGAACGATTCGGCGAAGTCGCTGCTCGCGCGTCTCTACGACGAAGCGCATCGCGCTGCGTCCTAGCCGAAACCGTCATTGCGAGGAGCGCAAGCGACGAAGCAATCCAGACCTTCTTGGCGCCGCAGATTCTGGATTGCTTCGCTTCGCTCGCAATGACGTGGATGGTGTGCCGAGTCTGCTACGCCGCCTTCCTGTCCTCGGCGAGATTGGCGAGCTGCCGGAGAATCTCGGTGGTGCCGGTCAGACGTTCTTCCGGCGTTTCCCAGTCCTGGAAGAACACCACCTTCATGTCCGGCCGCACCCGCGCCGCCTGGCCATGCTGGCGGATGAAATAGACGAGGCGATCCGGCTGCGCGAATTTGTTGTCGCGGAAGGTGATCACCGCGCCCTTCGGCCCGGCATCGACCTTCTCGACATTGGCCCTGCGGCAATAACCCTTGATGGCGGCGACCTTGAAGAGGTAGCGCACTTCGTCCGGCAGCACGCCAAAGCGGTCGCGCAATTCGGCGGCGAAATTGTCGAGCTCTTCGTCGGTATCGAGATCGGCGAGCCGGCGATACAGCGACAGCCGCACCGACAGGTCGGAGACATATTCCTCGGGGATCAGTACCGGCATGCCGACCGTAATCTGCGGCGACCAGCGGTCGGCGGCGGGCTCGGCGACGCCGGCCTTGAGGTTGATGATCGCCTCTTCCAGCATGGATTGATAAAGCTCGAAGCCGACTTCCTTGATATGACCGGATTGCTCCTCGCCGAGCAGATTGCCGGCGCCCCGAATATCGAGATCGTGCGAGGCGAGCTGGAATCCGGCACCGAGCGTCTCCAGCGATTGCAGCACGGTCAGCCTGCGCTCGGCCTGCGCCGTGATCTTCTGCTGTGCCGGCAAGGTGAATAGCGCATAGGCCCGCAGCTTCGAGCGCCCCACCCGGCCGCGCAGCTGATAAAGCTGCGCCAGGCCAAACATGTCGGCGCGGTGCACGATCAGCGTGTTGGCCGTCGGGATATCGAGGCCGGACTCGATGATCGTGGTCGAGAGCAGGATGTCGAATTTGCCGTCATAGAACGCCGACATGATGTCTTCGATCACGGTCGGCGCCATCTGGCCGTGCGCGATCGCGGCCTTCATCTCCGGCACGTTCTTGTCGAGGAAGTCCTTGACGCTGGCCAAGTCTTCGATCCGCGGCACCACATAAAACGCCTGCCCGCCGCGATAGCGCTCGCGAAGCAGTGCTTCGCGGATCATCAGGGGATCATGCGGCGCGACGAAGGTACGCACTGCTAACCGGTCGACCGGCGGCGAGGCGATGATGGAGAGATCGCGCACGCCCGTGAGCGCCAGTTGCAGCGTACGCGGGATCGGCGTGGCGCTCAGCGTCAGCACATGTACTTCGGCACGCAATTGTTTCAGCCGCTCCTTGTGGCTGACGCCAAAATGCTGCTCCTCGTCGACGATCAGGAGCCCGAGATCCCTGAACTTGATCGATTTGCCGAGCAGCGCGTGGGTGCCGACCACGATATCGATCGCGCCGTCAGTGAGCCCCTTCTTCACCTGCGTCAGTTCCTTCGGCGGAATCAGGCGCGAAGCCTGCGCCACCTTGACCGGGAAACCGCGGAATCGCTCGCTGAAGGTTTTGGCATGCTGCCGCGCCAACAGCGTCGTCGGCACGACGACCGCGACCTGCTTGCCGTCGAGCGCGACCGCGAACGTCGCGCGCAACGCGACTTCGGTCTTGCCGAACCCGACGTCGCCACAAATCAGCCGGTCCATCGGCCGGCCGGTTTCGAGGTCTTTCAAGGTCGCGTTGATGGCGCCGAGCTGGTCCTCGGTCTCCTCATAGGGAAAGCGTGCGCAGAACTCGTCATAGACATGCGGCTGCACCGGCATTTTCGGCGCTTCATGAAGATGCCGCTCGGCGGCGATCTTGATCAACTCGCCCGCGATCTCGCGGATGCGGTTCTTCAGTTTGGCCTTGCGCGCCTGCCAGCCGGTGCCGCCCAGCCGATCGAGCTCGACATTGGTCTGGTCGGAGCCGTAGCGCGACAACAGCTCGATATTCTCGACCGGCAGAAACAGTTTGGTTTCGGCGGCGTAATGCAGTTCCAGGCAATCATGCGGCGCGCCGGATACTTCCAGCGTCTGCAACCCGACGAACCGGCCGATGCCGTGCTCGACGTGGACTACGAGATCGCCACTGCTGAGGCTCGTAACCTCGGAGATGAAATTGTCGAGCTTGCGGCTTGCCTTGCGGGGGCGCACCAGGCGATCGCCCAAAATGTCCTGCTCGCTGATGATGGCGACATCGTCAGTCTCAAAACCGGATTCCATGCCGAGCACGGCCAGCATGGTCTCATTGCGCGGCGTCGCCAGCACGGTACGCCAGGTGTTGACGCTGGTGACGTTCGATAGCTTGTGATCGCCGAGCATGCTCGCCATGCGGTCGCGCGAGCCCTCGCTCCACAGCGTGATCACGACTTTCTTGCGTTGGGCCTGGAGCGCCTGCACATGCGCCACGACGGCTGCGAACACGTTGACATTGCTGTCGGCGCGTTCAGGTGTGAAGCTGCGCCCGGCGCGCGCGCCGGCGTCGAACACGCCTGCGCTTTCCTCGGGCACGGCAAACGGCGTCAGCCTCGCCAGCGGGCCCTCGTTAAGGCGCTTGGTCCATTCGTCCTCGGTCAGATAGAGCCGGTCGGGCGGCAGCGGCTTATAGACCGCGCCGCCCGCGGGATGCTCCAGCGCCTCGCGCCGCGCCTCGTAGTAGTCGGCGATCTGCTTGAAGCGTTCGCGCGCGGCGTCCTCGCTTTGCGGCTCGATCGCAATCGGCGCATCGCCGAGATAATCGAACAGCGTGTCCATCCGCTCCTGGAACAGCGGCAGCCAATGTTCCATGCCGGGATGACGGCGGCCCTCGCTGACCGCCTCGTACAGTGGATCGTCGCGCCCGGGCGCGCCGAATTCGGCGACATAGCCCATGCGGAAGCGGCGGATGGTGTCGGTGACCAGCTGGAACTCGGAGATCGGCACCAGATCGAGCGAGCGCATGTCTAGTAAGGTGCGCTGGGTCTCGGCGTCGAACGAGCGAATCGATTCCAGGCTGTCGCCGAAGAAATCGAATCGCACAGGCTGATCGAGGCCGGCGGGAAACAAATCGAGGATACCGCCGCGCACAGCATATTCGCCGGGCTCGCGCACGGTGGAAGAGCGGTTGTAGCCATTGTGCTCCAGCCAGGCGACAATCGAGTCCATCGGCACCACATGGCCGGGGGCAACCGACAGCGCTTGCGCTGCGACGATGTCGCGCGCGGGAAGGCGCTGCACGATGGCATTCACGGTGGTCAGCACGATCAGCGGCTTCTCGGTGCCTTGAAGGCGAGCAAGCCGCGCCAGCGTGGTCAGCCGCTGCGCCAGGATCGCGCCATGCGGCGATACCCGGTCATAGGGCTGGCAGTCCCAGGCCGGAAACTGCAGGACCGGCAAGTCCGGCGCGAAGAATTCTAGTGCCCGCGCCAGTTGCTGCATGCGCGGCCCATCGCGGCACACCACCGCAAGGCTGATCGCAGGTTTCTTCGGCCGCGCCGCGATGGCGCGCGCGAGGTCGGAAATGACGAGGCCTTCCGCACCCTCGGCGACATTGGCGAGCGTCAGCGCTCGGCCGGGCGCCAACAATTCGGCGGGCGATTTGACATGAGGCTTCATGCGCCGTGATCCACCGCGCGGAACGCCTTGATGCGGTCAAACAGCGCGCCCTGAACTTCAGCGGCAAGCGGCTTGTCGCCGGTCAGCGCCGCATAGAGATCGGGATCCGGCACCTCGATCAGGCGTTCGAGCTGGACCAGTTCGTCATCCGTAAGCTCGGCAATCGCAGCGTCGGCAAAGCGGCCGAGGATGAGGTCCATTTCGCGGGTTCCGCGATGCCAGCAGCGAAACAATAGCCGCTTGCGGCGGTCGTCGAGGCCGCCGCTCGATCGTGTCGATCCCGTCATTTTCCAAAATCCATCCCAACGCCAAAAGCCCGGACGTGCCGGGCGCGGTTGATATAGCGATGGGAACGACGGTTGTCAGCACTTTCCGTTCCTTAAAAAAAGACGTGGATGCCCGGCACCCGTCTACGCTAAGGCTTCGACGGGTTCGGTATCAGTCCGCCGAAGCTTCAGCGAAGGCGGGCATAAAGCCGGGCATGACGAGCCGGAACGGACTTAGCTTCGAAACATGCGCCCTCTCCTGCTCAATCCGCTGTTTGCACCGGTGACCAGCCTTCCGGGCGTCGGGCCGAAGCAGGACAAGCTGCTGCGGTATTTGCTTTCCCGCGATGAGACGCCGCGGCTGGTCGATCTCTTGTTGCATCTGCCCTCGAGCGTGATCGACCGCCGGGCGCGGCCGAAGATCCGCGATGCGGTGGCGGGAACTGTGGTGACGCTGGAAGTGACGGTCAACCGCCACCGGCCGCCGCCGCCGCGCAACGCGCGCGCTCCGTATCTGGTCTATGCCAGCGACGACACCGGCGACGTGGTGCTGACTTATTTCCGCAGCCTGCCCGGCTATGTCGAGAAACTGCTGCCGGTCGGCGCCAGGCGCTATGTCTCCGGCACCTTGCAGATGTATGACGGCGTGCCGCAGATCGTTCATCCGGACCGCGTGGTCGACGAAGCCGCGTTCGCAAAACTCTCCGGCATCGATCCGGTCTATCCCTTGACCGAAGGCCTCGCACTCGGCTCGCTCAGACGCGCGATCGCACAGGCGCTGCAAAAGCTTCCTGACTTGCCGGAATGGATCAGCCCGGAGGTCATCCGCCGCTGCCATTTTCCGCCGGTCGGGGAAGCCTTGAACCACGTGCATGTGCCGGTCGAGCTCACGGATATCCAGCCCGATGGCCCATTCTGGTCGCGGCTTGCCTTCGATGAGCTGCTCGCCGGTCAACTGGCGCTGGCGCTGGTGCGCGCGCAGTTGCGCAGGCCTGTCGGCGACCGCCATGCCGGCGACGGTCATCTGCGCAACAAGATCATCGACGCATTGCCCTACGCGCTGACGACATCGCAGCGCCAGGCCGCCGCCGCCATTGCGGAAGATCTGCGCCAGCCGGTGCGCATGCTGCGGCTCTTACAGGGCGACGTCGGATCGGGCAAGACGGTGGTGGGATTGTTGGCGGCGGCCGCCGTGACCGAAGTCGGCAAGCAGGCGGCCTTGATGGCGCCGACGGAAATCCTGGCGCGCCAACACATCAAGACCATTGCACCGCTGGCCGAACGCGCCGGCCTTCGCGTCGCAATCCTCACCGGCCGCGAGAAGGGCAAGGAGCGGCGCGACATCCTGGAGCGGCTCGAAGCCGGGGAGATCGATTTGTTGGTCGGCACCCACGCGCTGATCCAGGACGACGTGGTGTTCAAGGGTCTCGCGCTCGCGATCGTCGACGAGCAGCATCGGTTCGGCGTCCGCGAAAGGCTGGCGCTGACCGCGAAGGGCGATGCCGTCGACGTGCTGGTGTTGAGCGCAACGCCGATCCCGCGCACGCTGGTACTGACCTACTTCGGCGACATGGATGTCTCGGAATTGCGCGAAAAGCCGGCCGGGCGCCAGCCGATCGACACCCGCACCGTCCCCGATAGCCGCCTCGCCGAGGTCATGGACGCAGTCGGCCGCGCGCTTGCCGCGGGAAAACGCGTCTACTGGATCTGCCCGCTGGTGGAGGAATCGGAGGCCGAAGGCACTGATCATCTCACCAACGCCACCAAACGGTTCGAGAGCCTGCAAAAGCGTTTTGGCGACAAGGTCGGCCTTGTGCACGGCCAGATGAAGGGCACCGAGAAGGACCACGTCATGGCGCAGTTCGCCTCAGGCGAGATCGGGCTCTTGGTGGCGACCACCGTGGTCGAGGTGGGCGTCGATGTGCCGGCCGCGACCATCATGGTGATCGAGAACGCCGAGCGCTTCGGGCTCGCGCAACTGCATCAATTGCGCGGTCGGATCGGCCGCGGCGCGGAGGCCTCGACCTGCCTGTTGCTCTATCACGAGCCGCTCAACGAAATGTCCAAGGCGCGGCTCAACGTCATCAGGGAAACCACCGACGGCTTTCGGATCGCGGAAGAAGATTTGAAGCTGCGCGGCGAAGGCGACGTGCTCGGCATCAGGCAAAGCGGCCTGCCCGGCTACCGCATCGCGCGCTCCGACGTGCATGGCCAGCTGATCACCCAGGCGCGCGACGAGGCGCTGCGCATCTTGAAGGACAATCCGAAATTAAGGGGCGAGCGCGGCGAGGCGTTGCGCTGTCTGCTCTATCTGTTCGAGCGCGATGAAGCGATACCGCTGATCGGGGCCGGCTGATCGCTCGTCGGTCCCGGTTAAAACGAAACCTTGAATCCTCCCGTGCCGTAGAAGTCATCGCCGCCCTGGCGGGCGAAGGTGCGCGAGACGTTGGCGGTGAGCGACACATTGTTCCATACGGGCGCCACGACACCGGCGGTCACCCGGCCGTAGACGTTCTGCGACGTGCCGTTCGGGATCGCCCAATTGTTGACGATCAAGGGCGCCGACGTCGCGCTGAATTGGATGATGCGGCCATTGCCGATAAAATCGTCTTCCGCCGTCAGATTGAGATAGGGGTTGATAACTCGTCCATTGACCACGAACGGCATTCGGAATTGCGCGCCGACGCTGCCGATCAGCGCTTCGGCGGTCTGCGGGCCGACGTTCAGGATCAAAACGGGATCGCCTGCTTCCGTGAAGCCATTGACCCTCGCGTGGGCGTAAGTGAGACCGCCGATCGGCCCGATCTGGGCCTTACCGGCGTCGAACAAATAACCGGCCTTGCCGGCGACAACGAACGTCGTGCCATCCGGGTTCGAGGTGATGGTGTCGACGACCCCTGGACGCGTATTGCGATAGTCCTGGTGGCCGACTGTGGCGAGACCTTGCGCGAAAAAATGCGCATTCGCCCAGCCGCCGTAGAAACCGAGTTGATAGGAATTGGCGTCGGTAGTTCCGGCGTTGTTGAACAGGCTTGCCTTGGGATTGGAATAGTCGAACGCTGCGCCGACGAACGAATTGGCATTGAAGCGGTACTCCAACCCGATCGTGCCGCCGACGCTGTCAAGATTGAAGCCGTTGGAGGCCACGGTCGCTTGCCGATCGCTGATGCCGCCGTTGCCTTGCATATAAAAGGACCACGGGCTGACGGCGACAAGCGGCGGCGCCTTGGTGTAGGGGGCCCTCATGTCGGCCGCATAAGCGTTCATGGTCGACGGCGCAAACCCATAGGTCTCGCGGAACAAATCGAGCTTGCCGAACAAGGTCGACGCGAAGCCCAAGGCCGATATCGTGGCCACGTCACCCTGCGGCGCAAAGGTGAGCGGCGCATTGAGGCGATTGACGATGTACTCGCCGAAAACAGCAAAGCCGTGCGAGGTCAGATGGATCTGGTCGACGTAAAAGAGATACTGGTTCTGCAGCGCCGGATTGCCGATGCAAGCGACCGGGCAGGCACCCGTGAAGGTGAAGCCGTAGCGCGCTGGATTGGCCTGGATCAGGGTTCCGAGCAGGCCGGTGTCGATGTATTCGACGCGCACGCCGGAACGCGCGACGCCGGCAAGCGCGATCTGCATCAGGTTGTTGTAGGTCTGGCTATAGGCCGAGCCGACAGCGGCGTTGGCAAAGCCCGCCGCCTCGGGCAATTTGCTGACGTCGCCGACGGTGAAGACGATGGTGCGGGCGCCGTCGCCAACCAGCGCATTGATGCCGTTGATCGCGTTGGTGGCGCTTGTCGCGGCCGCCCCGGGAACGCCGGCGAGCGTGCCGCCGGTTTGATAGTATTGGCGGGCATCATTGCCGCCGATGTTGATCTCGACGAGATCGGTCGGTGCAATTTTTATCGGCCCCATCAGACCAGGGAAAGGCAGGCCCTGCACTTCCTGAAGAAAGCCACCGGTGGTCGGGCCGAGAATCGTGTTCCCACTGGTCTTCGCGCCACCGACGGCGTAGTTGATTTGCGGAATTCCCAGCAAGGCGGAAGTCGTGTCGACGAAGTTTGTGCCGCCGCTAAAACGCCCGGTCGGATAGAGCGGAAACTGACCCACTCCGCCCGTGAACTTCCAGAGGTTTCCGATGTCGGCGTAGCTGTCGCCAAACGCCTGGATTCCGGTGAACGCCACCTGCGCCCTGGCTCCGCCATTCATGGGCAAGAGCTCTAGGCCCGCGAGCACCATCGACGCGCAAAGCAATCTCGCCTTGCTTGCAGGCCTCATGATCGCCTCCCTACGCATTATGCTTACACACTTAGTAGTTGAGGGATGCTTCCATACATGGGTACCGCTCGACAAGCCGGGGTGGCCTGCTCATGCATTCATTTTGGGCAGTGTGCTGTTTCGGTATCAGTTTTTTGCGCCGCACTAGCGCGATGAGGGCTTGCCGCTGATCGGCGCGGGATAGGGCTTGAGCGCATAGCCCGCCTTTTGCCAGCCGGGACAACCGCCTTGAATGACCGAGACGTCGGCAAAACCCATTTCCTGCAACGCGCCTGCCGAGAGCGTGGCTTTTCCACCGCCGCCGCAGGTCAGGATGATCTTCTGTTGACGATCGCCAAGCGCCGGATCACGACGCTCCTCCTCGGTATCGGCTTTGATTTCAAGCTCGCCGCGGGTGATGTTGCGGGCGCCCGGGATGGTTCCGCGCTCACGCAATTGCCATTCCTCGCCGACATCGATCAGCAGCACATCCTCGCGATCGATGATCTCTTTGGCTTGTTCCGGCGTCAGCATCACAACGGATTTGCGCGCCTCGTGCACCCGCTCACGGAACGTCTTGCCTTTGCGCTCCAACCTATTCCACCTTCGCCGGCGCCGGCTGTAGCGGAGTTGCGTTGGCGATCCGCGCGGCGTTCGCGACACCGGCGAGCGCTGCCAATTTCTTCTGCTGATCGGTACCGGGCTGCACCACACCGGCCGACATGATCAGGGTCGCGGCATCCTCCGCGCTCAGCTCGACTTCGATGATCTTGCTTTTCGGCACATAGAAGAAGAAGCCGGTGGTCGGGTTCGGTGCGCAGGGCAAGAACACCGAGATGTGCTCCTCCTGCCCCGGCAGGCTCGACGCGATCTCGGCGCTCGGCGATTGCGAAATCAGCACGATCGACCACATGCCGGGCGACGGGAATTCGACCAGGCCGACGCGGCGGAAGCTCGAGCCCTGGCCGGAGAACAGCGTTTCGAATACCTGTTTCAGCCCGCGATAGATCGCGCGCACCGCCGGAATCCGGCCGAGCAGCTTTTCGCCGAGATCAACCAGCGTACGCCCGATCAAATTGGCGGTGAGGAAGCCGAGCAGCGTCAGCGCGATCACCGCGACGATCAGCCCGGAGCCCGGTAGGCCGAACGGCAGATAGGTCTCGGGGCGGTAGGCAATCGGCACGAACGGGCGCACCAAGCCGTCGACCCAGGTGACGAACCACCAGGTCAGATAGAAGGTGATCGCGACAGGGCCGGCAACCACGAGGCCGGTCAGAAAATAGTTCCGGAACCGGGCCATCAGGCCGCTATGGGCGTCCGCCGCCGGCGGCGTGGCCGGCGGAGCAGTCGGGGGAAGATCGTCGCGGGAGGTCATTCGGGTTCCGGGTCGGGCGCAGACTACTCAGCTAAGGTCTTCTAGCAGATTTTGGAAGACCGGCGCGAGCGACACAATCGCGACTTATTCGACCGTAACCGATTTGGCGAGGTTGCGCGGCTGGTCGACGTCGGTGCCCATGATCACGGCAGTATGATACGCCAAAAGTTGCACCGGGATCGCATAGACCATGGGCGTAAAGGTCGCGGCCATGTCGGGCAGCACGATCGTGACGAGCGACTCCACCGTGGCTTCCGCCGCGCCCTTGGCGTCGGTCATCAGGATGATATTGCCGCCACGGGCGGCGACCTCCTGCATGTTTGAAACAGTTTTTTCGAAGACCCGATCGAACGGCGCGATCACCACGACCGGCATGTGCTCGTCGATCAGCGCGATCGGACCGTGCTTGAGTTCGCCCGCGGCATAGCCTTCGGCATGGATGTAGGAGATTTCCTTCAGCTTCAGCGCGCCCTCCAGCGCCAGCGGAAAGCTGGTGCCGCGCCCGAGATAGAGCACGTCCTTTGATTTCGCGATCTCGCGCGCCAGTTTCTCGATCTGGGGTTCGAGCGCCAGCGCTGCCGCCATCAGGCGCGGGATTTCGACGAGCCCATGCACGAGCTTGGCTTCGTCGGCATCGGACAACTCGCCGCGCGCCTTGCCGGCGGCGATCGCGATCGCGGCCAGCACCATCAACTGGCAGGTAAAGGCCTTGGTCGAGGCGACGCCGATCTCGGGACCGGCCAGCGTCTGCAACACGGTCTCGCTCTCGCGCGCGATCGTAGAGGTCGGCACGTTGACGACGGAGAGCGTATGCAGCCCCTGCGCCTTGGCGTAGCGAAGCGCTGCGAGCGTGTCGGCGGTCTCGCCGGATTGCGAAATGACGATCGCAAGATCGCCCTTGCGCAACGGCGCCTCGCGGTAGCGGAATTCCGAGGCGACATCGAGTTCGACCGGCACGCGCGACAGCCGTTCGAACCAGTATTTGGCGACATAGCCAGCATAGCTCGCGGTGCCGCAAGCCGTGATCGAGATCCGCTGGATGTCCTTGAAGTCGAACGGCAGCTTTATCGGCAGCGACACGCGTTCGCTCGCCATATCGACGTAACGCGCCAGCGTATGGCCGACCACCTCCGGCTGCTCGTGGATCTCCTTGGCCATGAAGTGGCGATAATTCGCCTTGTCGACCAGCGACGTCGCAGCGCTATGCTTGAGAGCCTGGCGATGAACAATCGCATTGTTCTTGTCATACACAGTCGCGCCATTGCGCGTCAGGACGACCCAATCACCGTCCTCGAGATAGCTGATCGTGTCGGTGAACGGCCCGAGCGCAATCGCGTCCGAACCCAAATACATTTCACCCTCGCCATATCCGATAGCAAGCGGCGGCCCATTGCGCGCTCCGATCATCAGGTCTTGGTCGCCTGCGAAAATAAATCCGAGCGCGAACGCGCCGCGCAGACGCGACAACGAAGCCCTGACCGCCTCGACCGGTTTGATGCCTTTAGCAAGATATCCATCGACGAGATGCAACACGATCTCGGTGTCGGTTTCAGTCTTGAAGACCGCACCTTTTTTCTCAAGCTCTTCGCGCAATTCGCGGAAATTCTCGATAATGCCATTGTGAACGACGGCGAGGCGCGACGTCGCGTGCGGATGCGCGTTGTTCTCGGTCGGCTTGCCGTGGGTGGCCCAGCGGGTGTGTCCGATGCCGGTGTGGCCTGCGAGTGGTTCGGCGCGC
>Ga0210408_10003653_pt1 | contig 14094 bp, 14 predicted proteins | sample IncBWH4MmetaG_FD_155471 | JGI IMG/M metagenome (GOLD analysis project Ga0210408, IMG submission 155471) | Forest soil microbial communities from Barre Woods Harvard Forest LTER site, Petersham, Massachusetts, United States - Inc-BW-H-4-M | ecosystem: Environmental > Terrestrial > Soil >...
CGATCCATTGAGATTTGTCTGGCTTGCGCACTATTTAATAGCGAGACCTGAACCGCGTCCAAAACGGCACTTTGTAGTTGAGCTCCGGCGGCGGAGCGTCGAGAAGCATGCTCGGCTCGGGCGGATGAGCCGGAATAGGGTCACCGACCGGCGTTTACCATTGTAGAAGCGCCACTCGCCCGCATAGCGGTCACCGACGACCTTATCACAATTGCAGGAGCGCAGGAGAGATGAGAACTGCTCGACGACCTGCTCCGGCGAGAACGGCGGCGTCACCTCGCGCAACGCATCCACCCCCCTCAATGTCGCGCCTGAACTCGCCACCGTACTCCGCCGGCCATGCAAGGAAGCCGCGCACTACTTTCCAAGACGTCACGGCGGCCGATGGTTCCCGCTGCCGAACGGCGTTGATGGCGTCGATTACGTCTGCCTGGTCACATCTTTGAGCATTTTGCCGGGGCACTGGCCCTGAAACCGATCAAGCCGGTAAAGCTCGATATGAGCGGCGAGCGTGTGACTAAGCGTCGAAGTTTGACCCCCTCCAATCGGATAATAATTCAATACCTTAGGGCGCCGATCGGCGTCCCGACCCCATGCCGATTCACACATAACGACGCGCGCTCGGCGGATCAACGCCTGCCCGGCGAACCCCGTCGGGCCCGATATGCTTGTATAATCCGATAGATAATGTGCATGATAACGTCCTTCGAACGAGCATGTTTTCGGGCGTCGCCGCTCGGCAAGTGAGGGACAATTAAGGGAGAATACGATGCCGAGTGAAAGCATTGCCTTCTTCGAAGGCCGGTACATGCCCGTAAAGGACGCCAAGATTTCGATCGTCGATCCGGCGGTGACCAAGAGCGACATCGTATTCGACGTCGTGTCGACCACCGGCCGCGTCTTCTTTCGACTCGACGATCACGTCGAGCGCTTCGAGACTTCCTGCCGGAAAATGCGCATCCAGCTGCCGGTGAGCAGCGACGAGATCAAGCGCATCTCCGCGGAGTGCGTGCATCGGTCTGGGTTCGACGACGCGTGCGTGTTCATGTGCGGCACGCGCGGTCTTTATCGCAGCGGCGGCGTTTTGGGCGACCCGCGCAATTGCGACAATGGATTCTATGCCTATGCGGTGCCGTACTACTACGTCGTGCCCCACGAGTGCGTCGAAACCGGAGCCCACATCTGGATCGCCGAAACGCGGCGCGCCCCAAACTCGGCGATTGACCAGACGGTCAAGAACTTCAATCGCATGGACCTGACCAAGGGCACCTTCGAGGCGCTCGATCACGGCGCTGATGCGGCGGTGCTGCTCTCAATCGACGGGCATGTCGCCGAGGGCGCGGGCTTTAACATCTGGATCGTGCGCGGCAAGACCTTGCTCACGCCCGGCGACAATTTGCTCGAGGGGATCACCCGCCGGACGGTCTTCGATCTCGCCAAGGAAATGGGAATGGAAGCGAAGACCGCAAATCTCAAGCCGCAGGAGTTGATCGAGGCGCAGGAGGCATTCCTGTCGACCACAGCCGGCGGCATCGTTCCGGTGACTCGCGTCAACGATCGGCCGCTGGGCAACGGCGCGGCCGGCCTGTTGACCACGAATATCCGCAACCGCTATTGGGACCGCCGCCGTGCCGGTTGGCACGGTACCACCGTCGACTCGCTGATCAACTGATCCGGCTGGCGCCGATCAGTCGCCGGTATACCCATACACCTTGCGTGCCTGCTCGATCGGCACCCAGCCCTCGCGGACGTCCTCGGCGACGCGCTCGCGGTCACGTTCCGTAGGCGGGCCCCATCCGCCGCCGGCCGGCCCGACGATGCGCAGCCTGTCGCCTGGATGCACGTGCACGTTCGCGAACTTGCTCGGCGATACCTTGTTGAAGGCCTGCTGCACCGTGAGCCATTCGTTCGAGCCCGCGCGCTCGAACAGCAACCCGGCCTTGCCGCCGGCCATTCCGCCATGAATGCCCCAAGGTGCGATTTTCTGGCGATCCGCCATGTAGCTGAAGGTCATCTCGGTGTCGGTGCAGCGTACGGTCTTAGTCAGCGAAAGCCCGCCGCGGAATTTGCCGGGCCCGCCTGATCCGTTCACCAGCCTGAACTCCTCGACGTGCCAGGGAAACCGGTTCTCGAAGACCTCTACGGGAATATGCGGACAGTTGCCGTTGATTCCGCAGACCGCGTCGTTGCCGTCGGCAAAGCTGCGCGCACCCCAGCCGACCGGAGTGAGGTCATAGCAGCAGAAGAATTCGCCGGTCTTCTTGTCAGTTCCTCCGAACAAAAAATTGCTGTGCGAAGCGCCGTCGCTCGCGGCCGAGCGCTCCTTGAGCGCCGGAGCGAGCGCGCCCATCACGGCGTAGGCAATGCGGCAATGCGTCTCGGTATTGCCGCCGACCGACGGGCCGGGGAAGTTGACGTTCACCACGGTGCCGGGCGGGGCGAGCACGCGAATTGGACGGAAGCATCCGGAATTCTTCGGGATCGAAAAATCGGTCAGCTGCAGGACCGCATCGTAGGCGGCGCTCCAAGCCACGCCCAGCGTCGCGTTGATCGGGCCCTTAGCCTGCGGCGACGAGCCGTGGTAGTCGACGACCATGTCGGAGCCCTGGACCACGACCTCGGCGCGTATTTTGTACGGCTTGTCCTCGATGCCGTCGTCCTCCATGTAGTCCTCGAAGACATAACGGCCGTCGGGAATTTTGCTGATCTCGGCGCGCATGCGGCGCTCCGAATAATCCATCAGCGCGCTGACGATCTCGCGGAAGTTTTCCGTGCCGTGTTTGCGCACGAGCTGCTTCATGCGCCGCTCGCCGAGATCGGTGGCGGCGATCAAGGCGCGGAAATCGCCCATGTTGTAGCGGGGGGTGCGCACATTGGCGAGCAGGATGCGCCAGATGTCGTCGACGTCCTTGCCGGCCTTCTTGATCTTGACCGGCGGAACGCGCAGCCCTTCATGGAAGACCTCGGTCGCCTCGCCGGCAAATCCGGCGGGCGACATGCCGCCGACCTCGCAAACATGGCCGATGGCGACCGAGAAACCGATCAGGTCGCCGTCGACGAAAATGGGCTTGAAGAAGGTGTGCTCGGGCGTGTGCAGTCCGCCGCGGTACGGATCGTTGTGCAGGATCACGTCGCCTTCTTCCAGGTCCTCGACAGCAATTTCGCTCACGCAGGAGCGAATGAGCAGAGGCATGCCGCCGATCATCGCCGGGCAGAAGTCGCCGGTGGCGATCATCTCACCGTTGGGCAGCGCCAATCCGCAGGTGAAGTCGAGCGATTCCGAGAAGATTGTCGAATAAGAGGTCCGCATCAGCGTGACGCCCATATCGCGACAGATGGAAGCTAGGATGCCGCCGACGATATTCAGCGATACCATGTCCATTGGCGTGCTCCTTAAGTTCCGGTTCAGCTCGAGATCAACAGGTTGCCGTAGCGATCCACCGTTATCTTCTTGCCCGGATCGAGGACGGTGACCGACGCGCTTTCCTCGATCAGCGCCGGTCCGGAGACGGCATGGCCCTGCAGCAGATCGACGCGCGCATAGACCGGCGTCTCCACCCAGCCGCTGGCGAACCAAACCGGGCGGCGTGACACCGGTGTCGCGGCCGCCTTGGCGCTGCCGATCTCGGGAAAGCCGAGCTGGCCGGTCTTGGCGATGCCAGTGACCAGAAAATTGACGATCTCGATATGGTCGGACAGCCGGAAGCCGAAGCGCGCCTCGTGCAGTTCGTGAAAGGCGGCGAGAAGACGCGCCACTTCCTCCTCGGTGAAAGCCTCGACGTCGGCCGGGATTTCCAGCTCGTGGTTCTGCCCGAGATAGCGCATCTCTACGCTGCGCGCGATGACAACGTCAGTGTGGCCTTGGGCCGCCAGATCGGCGACGCACTCCTTGACCAGCGCCGACATGGTCGCGGCCGCGCGTGCGCGATCGAAAAAGCGCGAGTTCAGCTGCACGGTGCGATGCCGATCGACGCGCGCGTCCGCCATAATGAAGCCCAAAGCCGAAAACTGACCGGGAAAATTCGGCACAAGCCCGCGCGGAATTGAGGCGTCGGTCATCAGGTCGCTGATATGCGGCGGTCCCGCGCCGCCGAAGGCCACCAATACGAAGTCGCGCGGATCAAGTCCCTGCTCGGTGAGCACGCTGTGCAGCGCACCAACCATATTGTTGTTGGCGATGTGAATGATCGACAGCGCAGCATTTTCCAACGGAAGGCCGAGATGATCGGCGATCGGCTGGATGGCGACGCGCGCCGCGTCGGCGTCGAGACTCATCTTACCGCCGAGGAAGTTGGTCGGGCTGATCCTGCCCGTCACCACGTTGGCGTCGGTTACCGTCGGCTGCCTGCCGCCGAGGCGGTAACAGGCCGGTCCAGGATTGGCGCCGGCGCTTTCCGGGCCGACCACCAGCATCCCGCCAGCATCGATCCGCGCGATCGATCCACCGCCAGCGCCAATTGAGCGGATGTCGAGCATCGGAACCTGGATCGGCCGGCCCCACTCGATCTCGAAATCGGTCGTGAACTTCTCCCTGCCATCTACGATAGTCGAGACATCGGTGGAGGTTCCGCCCATGTCGAGCGTCACCAAATTGGCGATGTCGAGCAGCTGGGCCATTTGCTTTGAGGCGATGACCCCGCCCGCAGGCCCAGAAACCGCGACCTGGATCGGCGCTTCAGCGGCGGCGTCCAGCGTCATCTCGCCGCCATTCGAGCGCATTACCACGACCTTGGCGCGGATGTTCTCGTTTTTCAGGCGACCACTGATCGAGCGGAGCTGCCGTCCGACAACCGGCTTGATAAACGCGTCACAGATCGTCGTTGATGAGCGGTAATGCTCCTTCCATTTCGGCAGCACCTCATAGGAAATCGAGATTGGAATGTTGGGCGCGCGCTCGGCAAAGATTCTTTTGACGAGAAATTCGTGCTCCGGCGCAAGATATGAATGCATCAGCACGACGGCAATCGATTCGATCTCGCCTTTGGCGACAATGGCATCGGCGAGCGCCCGCACCTGCGACTCGTCAAGCCTCTCGATAACGGCGCCGGAAGGCCCGATCCGTTCGTTCACCTCGAACGCATTGTGGCGCTTGACGAACGGCTTTGGCTTCACCCAGCGGAGATCGTAGTGATTGCGTCGATTGCCGCGGCCGATAAACGGCACGTCGCGGAACCCGCGTGTCGTCAGGTACGCGACCACCGCGCCCTTGCCTTCGAGCAGCGCGTTGGTGGCCACCGTGGTTCCGAGGCGGATCGAGCCGATCTCGTCCGTGCCGCCAAACGCTTTGAGACCGGTCATCACGCCTTCGATCGGATCTCGTGGCGTCGACAGATTCTTCCAAGCTTTGAGCTGGCGGTTGGCTTCATCGAAGGCGACGAAGTCGGTGAACGTTCCGCCGATGTCGATGCCAACTCGGTATTGCATTTGTTGAGACCTCGACTTGCTAAGCAACAATTTGGCAGATCCGATCGGGGATCGCTGGTCACCGGGTTCCCCGGATGATTCAAGGCGAGTGCGCCCGCGCTACAGCCGCTGGTTTTCCGGTTTCCCTCGCCTGCTCCCAGTCGAGGCACCAGTGCGAGCAATAGACCTTCCCATCCTTGGTGATTGTTTGCAGTTTCTTGGCACCCTGCTCCTCGTAGATTAGGACGCCGCAATTTGCGCACTTCACGTATTCCTCAATGTAAAGGCGATTAGGAGCAAACCTCATTCGATCGTGTCTCCTGGGTACGAACTCGCGCTTGCCGCTGCGAATTGTCTTATTTTGTCCGGCTTCCTCGCCGACAGTGTGGTGCATCTTCCACTTTGTCAATCTACGCGCAGCGGCAACTACCAGGGGAGGATGTTGCCCTGATAGTCGAGGAAAAGCTGTTCTCCCGTACCCTGCCATTTGAACAAAGTCTCGTACAGACCCTCGACGCTGGTCGCTAGATCGAGCGGGGCACCTTCGCCTCCCATGTCGGTCTTCACTACGCCAGGATGCAGGAGCAGGAGCGTGCATCCATCGGGGCGGTGTCGTTGATAGAAGCAGCGAGCCAGCATATTCAACGCGGCCTTGCTGGCGCGGTACACTTCCCAGGTCCCGTCCTCGGATGTGGAGACCAGCGCCAGGCTACCCATTCGCGAGGTCATTATCGCCAGGGTACCGTCTGGCTTAAGCCGATCGAAGAATGCCTCCGCAAAGTACATTGGGCTGTACGCGTTCGAAATGAACACTTGCGCCGCCTCATGCGCCGGAACCTGATGGACCGGCTTGTTTGGATCCGTGTCGCTCACGCCGGCGACAATGAAGATGACGTCGAACAGCTCGTCCGCGAGTTGCCTGTGCAGGCTTTCTACCGCCTGCTCATCAGTGATATCGAGGCGCGCGATTCGGATGCGGCCGTCTGCGGCAGCCGCGGCGGCTCTGAGCCCGGCAGCGGCGCTACGCTGGGTCGCAACGACGTTCCAACCGTGCGCCGCGAATGATTTCGCCAGTCCGAGCCCTAGCCCGCGAGAAGCGCCAGCCACCAGAATCTTCCTTCCGGCCGCCGTCACGACTCCTGGACCTGTCGCCGCCTCTGGGCTCATCACCATTCGCCTCTCCCTCTCCTTCCAGCCCCTGAATTCAAAGCCAGAAATATTCTAGGTCGGCACGCTCACATCCTTCTCCGGCTCTGATTTGTGCTGCTCGATCTGGGTCACCCCGACTTCGACCGCTCGAACGGCGCGGTCGGCGAGTGCCAGTTGCGAGGCAGCGGAGTCTCCGTGCCATTCCAAGAATTCCCTACCGCCGGTGAGGCCGCTCGGGCGCAAGATAAGGATCAGGGCCATCACCACGCCGAGCCCGATTTCCTGGCTTCCGGAGGGCAGCGCGAATGTCGTAGTACCGACCGATATCCCGTGTTCTAAGGTCCGCAGAAATTCGACCACGAACGTCACGACTACAACGCCGACGACCGCTCCGCTCAGGCTGCCAATTCCGCCAACCACTAGCATCGCCAGAGTGACAAAGGTCATTTCCAGGTAGAATTCATCGACGGTCATGCTGCCGAGAAACTCCGCGTAGAGACCTCCGCCGGCGCCGACAATGGCCGCGCTCAATACGAAGGCAATCAAGCGTTCGCGGACGGTGCGGACGCCAGATGCCTTGGCAGCGACGTCATCATCACGCGACGCTCGCAACATCAAGCCCCAGCGGGAAATTTGGAAAAGATAGGCGACGGCAATGGCTCCAACGGCGAAAACGAGCCCGATCCAAGGATCAACTATAGTCGGCAGACGGGCCAGCGAACTGGCGCCGGCGGTGACCGAATCCCAATTGGAGTAGAAACTCTGTATGATGATCAAGAAGGCAAATGTCGCAATCGACGCCGCGATGCCACGCAGTCGCATGATGGCGGCGCCCAACGGCAGCGCTACCACCGCGGGGAGCAGCGCGGCGCCCGCTTGCGCTGCCAGAAACGGATATTGCTCGTCCTGCAGAAAGCTCGGGAGACCGGTCAGCATGAGTTGCTTCCAGTCCGGATCAGCAGTTGCCCAACCCGCCGCATACGCGCCGATGCAAACAAAGCCGATATGGCCGAAGGACAGAATGCCGGAATTGCCGATGAAAACATAAAGTCCGACGACAATCGTCATTCGGAGCAGCATTTCGGTGAGACTGAGCTGCAGATGCCTAAAACCGCTCAGCACACCGATGGTCACAAGCAAGGTCACGCAGGCGGCGAGAATTATCGGGGAACGATGCCGAATGAGGACCTGGATTGCTCTGTTCATGCGCGGCGCCGATCGTACATCACACTCGTTCGATCGCACTCTTGGTCTGGATCAGACCCGCGGGACGCAACAACAGGACAAGGATAACTACTGCGAATGCGAACGCGTCTCGGAACCCTCTTAAATCCGGCGGCAGGTACGCCTGCAGGAAGGTGACGATGATGCCAACGAGAAATCCGCCGGCGACGGAGCCGACGAGACTCCCCATGCCGCCGATCACAACCGCGACGAATGCATACAAGGCCAGCGGCACGCCCATCACATGGCTGAGAGACCCCGACTGCGTGAGATAGAGCAGGGAAACGACCGCGGCAAGCATGCCGCTGATCGCAAACGCGAGCCCGATCACCACGTTGCCCCGCACCCCGAGATACTGCGCCATGCGAAAATCCTCGGCGGACGCCCGCATCTGTATGCCGATAAGCGTGCGCTTGAGAAAAAGTGTCAGGACGGACATCAGCACCAACGTAACTGCTATCGTAACGATCTGCAAAAGCGGCAAACGCAGCCCCCCGATCAGGATCTGCGTGTTCAGTTCGGACCACAAATTAACGGCTTTCGGACGCGAGCCGTATATCATCAGAACGCCGTTCTGAATGATATAGCTGACAGCGAATGACGCGATCATCAGCGTCGGCGAGTATGCCCGGCGCAATGGACGGAATACGAGTACATCGGTCAGTAGCGCGATCACAACCACAATCAGGCAGATCGACGGAATGAGGACCGGCCAGCTCCAGGCGCCGATCAGCATTCGCGCGGTCACGTCGGTCGACGGTACAATAAGCGCATAGCAGCCGATGGTAATGAAATCGCCCTGGGCGAAATTGATCAGGCGAAGAATGCCGAACAGTAGCCCGATCCCCAAGGCGACCAACGCGTATATGCTGCCAAGACTGAGAGCGTCGATGACATTTTGCAAGAACTCGCTCACTGTCATCTCCTAGGAGGCAGCCGCCTGTTCGTCGTGAAAGCCAAAATACGCCTCTTTGATCGCCCGGCCGTCGCCCAACTCCGAGGCTGCACCGTGCAACCTGATCTCGCCGGCACGCAGCACGTAAATGCGATCAGCCTGTTTGACAATTCGGTGGGAGCTTTGCTCGTTGATGAGCAGCGTTAGCTTCTCCTGGACGCGCAGATCGAGTAGGATCCTGTAGATCTGATCAATGATCTTCGGTGCCAGCCCTAGCGAGGGTTCATCAACAAGAATCATCGGCGCTCGCGTCATGAGCGCCCGCGCGATTGCCAGCATCTGTTGTTCGCCACCCGACAGACGACTTGCGGGATTGGCACGGCGCTCCCTCAGCGGGGCGAAGTAATCGTAGACTCGCGTGAGATCCTTGGCTGCCTCGCGACGGTCCCCGCGCCGGCTGGCGCCGATCAGCAGGTTTTCCTCTACCGTCAGGCTGCCGAAGATGTGGCGTCCCTCGGGTACCAAGGACAATCCGAGACGCGCGATCTTTTCCGGCGATGTATCGACGATGTTTTGTCCACGAAAGCGGATCATCCCTCTGCTGGGCGCCACGCCTCCCGCAATCGCCGCGAGCAGGGTCGATTTGCCGGCGCCGTTGGGGCCGATGATGCAGACGACTTCGCCTTCGGCAACGGTCAGCGAGACCTCACGCAAGGCGACCAGTTCGCTGTAGCGAACGTGCAACCCGTTGACCTCGAGGAAAGGCTCGGCAATCGCGCTCATCATCCTTCCATGCCGAGATACGCGGCGAGCACCCCCTGGTGTCGCTGAATCTTATCGGGCGTATCTTCCGCGATCGTGCGGCCGCCATCAAGCACGTGTATACGATCGCTGATGCCCATGACGACCCGCATGTTGTGCTCGATCAGCAGAACGCCGCAACCGAAGGTTTGTGGGATGGATTGGATCAGTGCCATCAAATGCTCGCACTCGGAATCGGACATACCAGCGGCCGGCTCGTCGAGCAGCAGGAAGGCCGGGGTGATGACGAGAGCGCGGGCGATGCTGACGCGCCGTTGATCGGTATAGGCCAGCGCCGAAGCGAGCAGATGCGCCTTGTCGGCGAGATCGATCCAGCCGAGCACGTTCATCGCGACGGCCTTGGCGGCACGGCGGGTATGTCCGAGGCTGACTGCCGTCACCTCGATATTGTCGAGCACGGTCATGTCCTTGAACAGGCGACCGGCCTGGAATGTTCGCGCCACACCCGCTCGCCGGAAATAATCGGGCTTCCAGCCGGCGGTGTCCTCGCCGTTAAGCAACACTCGACCAAAGCTCGGGCGCTGAAACCCGGTGAGGCAATTCACCAGAGTCGTTTTGCCGGCACCGTTAGGCCCGATCAGGCCGAACACCTCGTGCCGCTGGACGGCCAGACTGACTTCGGAGAGCGCAGCCAATCCCTCGAAGCGAACGCTCAAGCCTTCAACTGCTAATTGGGCAGTTTGTGAGGCGGCCGATCCTTCCATTCCTCATCCCTGACGCGCCCGGTATTTCCCGCGGCAACTCGAAAACAGATCACACAGCGGTGGCGCGCCGAACCTCGCGGGAAGGCCGGCGCGCCATCAACAGCCGCTGTACTCTACTTTTTGGTGCGAAGTAGCACGTTGTCCGGAATCTCGTTCGGAATGCGCACCACGTCGATCACCTTCTGCTTGCCCTCATGGTCTTCAACGATCGTCATCGGGATGCTCGTCTGGACGTGCCACTTGTGCGTATAGGTGCGGGGACCAAGGATCGACGGCTCGTCCTTGAACGTCTCCATGACCGCCACGACGGCCTTGCCCTCGGTCGTGCCAGCCTTCGTCACCGCCTTGGCCCATTCCTGCAGCCAGGCATAGATCGGATAGGCATACTGTGACGCCGGCGGCTTCCCGTATTTGTCCGTGTATTCCTTGGTCAGCGCATTTATTTCCGGACTAGCATCGCCGCTAACGACCGCCTGATCGGGCACATAGAAGTCCTTCAAGCCCGGGACGGAGTCGACCCAATAGAGCCCGTCCATGCCGGTAGCCGCGAGGATCGGGATGTTGATTCCTGCAGCGCGAATCTGTCGGGTGGCGCTCCCCCCGCCCGGGTTGTAGCTACAGAGTATGACGTTGTCGACGCCTTGATCCCTCACGGCGGCGGCGAGCCGAGTCACTTGCGACGTAATAGTAGGATCGTCGTTCTTGAAGACGTCGCGTCCGACGATGGTGCCGCCCGCGATCGGATACTCCCAGTCGTAACCGGCGCAAACCGACTTGTCATACTCGATGCTTTCATCGAGCAGGACGTAACCTTTCTTGAGGTTCCGTTTCTTGACCGCCCATTCCGCCAAGGTGGCGCCCTCGGTCTGAGCCGCGTTGTTCGCAGTGAAAGACAGCGGGCCGACGCCGGCGATTCCCGCCTTGGGGTCGGAGGCGCAGATGAAAACGGTGATGATGCCGGCCTTTTGTCCCTGCAACGCCGCCGGTGCGCCGAAATCGTAGTCACACGATACGAACATGAGCTCGGCGCCCTGGTCGGCCATCGACTGTCCCGCCTTTGCACCCTCGGTTCTATCCGTCTTGGTGTCGGCCTCAACCCACTTTAACTTGCGCCCGAGAAGCCCGCCTTTGGCGTTGGTTTGATCGATCCATAACTTCGCCATCTTCGTCGAGTCGCCGTCATAGGCGTTCATCCAGCCGGTGAGGGCCACGGCGAATCCCAAAACGATGTCCTTGGATTGAGCTTGCGCCTGACCGCCGTAACCGAGGACCAAGCCCGCGCAGGCTGCTAGACTAAGCGCGATTCTGTGCATTTACTTACCTCCCATGGCTTGTGGTAACCCGAAGCACGGCATACCCCTGCGCTCGATCGAAGTCTCGATGCTTCTTCACCGCGGCTGGCGAGACTTCCAGCTGAACGGGAGCTTGTTCGCGCGCGAGGCTCTCTACACGCCCCCAAGAAATCCCAGCATGGGACAATGTGCCACCAAGGTTTAGTCGTGTAAACATGAAAACAAGCAAACAATGTGCCGCGACAGGAGCCAAACGCTCGCCTGCGGCGTTACGTCATGAGAAGGCCCGACCGCAGGCGCCTGCCCGACCCTGCCTGCCGCGGGCCGGCGCAGCGCGATAATTCTGTGCGCCGCGCCATGGTCGAGCAATTCGGCGACCGCAACTTCTTGCTTTCGCGGCTCGCAGCAAATCAAATTCGTCACGAACTCACAGCGTCTCGATGCGGATTTCGCCGATACCGTCGAACCTGCGCGCCCGGCAGAAGACGGCAAATGGCTCGAAGCCGTCTTCAACCTGGCCAAAGACGACGAGTTGATTCTCACCCGACGGCAACGGCGCCTCGGCGGTGCCGTATGCAAAGCAAATCTCGCCAAACTTCGGGTCCCAAGTGAGATCGCCGGGACGAGGCAGGCGAACCGCGTTTTCGGGCTCGCGCGGTCCGACATGGAAGGGCCGGGCACTCATCACCATATCGCCGCTCCACGCAACGTGAACGACCGGGACGGTCAGGGGCAGGTGCGAGAGAATCTCGCGGCAAGTTTCCGGAACACCCTTGTCGTAAAGTCGCGCAATCGCGTGCTCGGCTCCAAATAGCAGGCGAATTCTCTTTTCCCCGCTGCGAAAGCCGTCCCATCGCCGGCGGAAATACCAAGTCTCGGCTTCATCACTCATGCGTGCTTTCCAATCGAACGTAGAGGCGCGTCGAGTAGCGGACTTTCTCTTTGAAGCGCCCCCAACCGCGCGCCTTCGCGAATTCCGGAGTTCTTACCGCTTCCTCGGAAGAAAGAGTGTAGATCGTGAGATAGTTGCGGACACCACCGGCATCGCTGATGTAGCGCGCGCCCGACTGGAAATGAGGACAGGCGAGAATTTCCGGCAAATGCGTGCGGTCGTACCACTCGTTCCATTCTGACTCGACACTCGGCTCGATCACGGCATCAACGACCAGCAACGTGCTCGGTGGTGGGCCGCCCTCGCGCTTTTCGTCAGGCATGCGTGCCCTCCTGCTCTTCGTGGTCGTATAGTTTGCGGTAGAAGCCCATCTCCCAATTGCGGATGTGGTCGCCCCAGATACCGTCCCAGGGCACGGTACCTCGTCGCACTTTCAGCAGGTAGTCAGGATAGTCAGTTTCATAGACGGCCATGTATTTTTGCCCGCGCGGCCCGAGATCGCCATCGTCCGGTTCAAGCTTCAGCCGCCAGGCGCGGCGAGAACCGGCAAAGCCGCAGACCTCGGGAACGTGCCGATTGTCGTACCAAGCGTTGAATGCCTGCTCCTCCTTCTCTTCAAGCCAATCGAAATCGACACGGACGATAGTCCAGAATCGGCCTTTGTCCCCGCGCTCCGGTTGGACCCCTCCGTACGTGAGAAGGTTGCGGTAGTACGTCCGTTGCCAATCCTGGATCCTTGTTTCCCATTGCTCCCAGGGATGGCTTTCGGCAAGGTCTCGCTCAAGCGCCGCGTTGAAGGCGGCGACGGAGTCGACTTCGTAGATGGCAAGAAAACGTTGGCCCGGCTGACCGCGTTGGCCGGCTTGGTCGAATCTCTCGAGCCGCCAACCGCGTCGAAATCCGGGTTGCACGATGTAGCGCGGCGCGTGCTGGCCATTGTACCATGCGTTGAATTCGCCGACCGCACCCGGATCGCGCAGATTGCATTTGATCACCGCCCAAAACATAGGCATCGAGCCTTCGCCGCTAGTCGCCACCGAAGATGGTCTCCGGCAATAGAGCGGAGACGACGTAGTTGGGCACGTCGACCACATTTGAGATGCGAAGATCAACGGCGACGCTGCAGATGACGTAAGCCTGCTCCCGCGAAAAGCCTCGCTCCTGCAGCAATGCCATCATGTTGAGGGTGGCATTGCGCAAGCCAGCGTCAGATTTTCCCCTTCGATCTCGCCCTTCTCGTTAATCGGCATGCCCATAACACCGTGCGGCACGGCAATCTTGGGATCGGCAAAGTAGCCGCTGTGCGTGAACACCGGGCCGGCGAAGGTTCTTCTCGTCGCCAGACCCTTGTGTATCTTGAAGCGGACCGCGACGGTCGCTCCGGTCGCTCCCATCTCGACAGCGGTGATGCACACCTCACCGTCGCCCTGCGCAAAATGCGCATCGCCAGTCGAAAACAGCGCCCCTTTCATGAACACGGGAAGCAGGCGTTTGGCACCTTTGGTGAGCTGCTTGACGTCGAAATTTCCCCCGTTTTCGCGCGGCGGGATAGTGCGCAGGCCCTCGATGCCGCAACGCCCACTCGGCACCGCGCCGGCCTCCCCCGGCGGCACCACGAAGGCGCCGGCATCGAGGGCGCGCCGCTCGCGCTCGGTCCATTCCTTGAGCTTTTGCGCCGACGGCGCCACGCCGGAGATGCCCATGAACGGAGCT
>Ga0210408_10003654_pt1 | contig 14094 bp, 9 predicted proteins | sample IncBWH4MmetaG_FD_155471 | JGI IMG/M metagenome (GOLD analysis project Ga0210408, IMG submission 155471) | Forest soil microbial communities from Barre Woods Harvard Forest LTER site, Petersham, Massachusetts, United States - Inc-BW-H-4-M | ecosystem: Environmental > Terrestrial > Soil >...
GGATAGCGAGAATGCCGATGGCAACGTCGGCGTTGCGCTCGACCGCGAGACCGACGATGTCGTTGCGTTGAACGCCCCTCTGGCGCAGCGCGTGGGCCAGGCGGTTGGCCCTGGCATTGAGCTCGCGATAGCTCAGCCTCTCCTCGCCCGCCACCACCGCTTCCATGTCCGGGGTCTCCCGCACCCGAGCCTCAAACAGCCCATGCAGCGGAGCAATATCGTTAGCCTGACGTGCCACGGCATCATTGGCAAGGAGCTGTGCCCGCTCATCAGCGGGCAGAAGGCGCAGGTCGTCAAGCAGGGCGGGACGATGCGGGCCGAGAATGCGCTCGGCGATATCGACAAGCAGCACTTCAAGGTAGCGCAGCATGCGCCGCGCGACATCGTCATCAAACCGATCGCGCGCGTACTCGATGCGAAGCAGCAGTCGCTCGCCCCCGTAGGCGATCAACGCGAGCGGAAAATTTGTTTGTCCGACGTACTCGAAGGATCGGCGTTGCCATTCGCCGCCGAGCGCCTTGAGCTGCGCGTCGAGCGTCAGATGATCGTAGACGACAATGCTCTCGAACAGCGGTCGGCCGCGCTCGACATCGCTCCAGGCCTGCACCTTTGCGAGCGGCGCATGCTCGTGCGGACGCATCGACAAATTCTGGCCCCGAATAGCGCGCAGCCAGCCCGTGAGCTCCGCGGCTCCATCGATATTGACACGCACCGGAAGCGTGTTGATCAGAATGCCGATCATATCGTCGGCGCCGGGAACACCGGACCTTCGGCACGCGCGGGTAGCGCCGAACACGATGTCGCGCTCACCGCTCAGTCGGCTGAGCAGGAGCGCCCACGCGCCCTGCAGCAGGGTGTTCATGGTTACGCCAACCGCCGAAGCCGCCCCCTGCATCGCGGTGGTGGCCTCGGGCGACGCGTGGAGCTCGACGTTGCCAAACTCGGCGGTTGCATCTGCGTACGAGCGACCGGAATTCGGCCGCTCGACCCAGAGCCGCACGGGCGCACGAAAGCCTGCGAGGCACTCCTTCCAGTAGGACTGAGATGCACCCTCATCACGGGCGTGCAGCCATTCGACATGCTTACGGAACTCGGGCGGCGCTGACGATCCGAGCTTCGGCGCGGCGCGTCGAGGTTCGCCGAACCCGAATACCTCCCGCAATACCAATGGGAATGCCCGGCCATCGAGCAGGATGTGATGGAACGTCCACACCATCACCACCTGCGAGGCCGTTCTGATGAAGGTCAACCGCGCGAGCGGGGCCTGTCCGAGATCGAACCCTTGCCGGCGATCGGCAGACAGAAACACGGCAAGCCGGCTGTCCCGCTCACTGCGATCGAGATCGCTCCAATCCAGCCTTGCAATGGGCAACTCAACCTGTGGATGCACTTGCTGCAGCGGCTGCGGGCAATCCAACCATCGAAACGACGTTCGCAGGATGGGGTGCCGCCGCGTTGCATATCGCCAACCCTCGATCAGCTTGTCGACATCAACGGGCTCTTCCAGGTGCGCCACAATCTGCTCGATATCGACGCCGCTGCCGGATAGCAGGGTTGCATGCAAAAGCATGCCGGCTTGGATCGGAGAAATCCCGTAAACATCGTCTGACTGACGCAACATCACTCTATCGATAGCCCCACGCCGAAGGTCGTTGACAGCCTATCACATCAACCCCTTATTTCCAGTCGTTTGGAATACATGGTAAACATGCGCAGGTAGCTTTCCAGAAGCGATCAGTGGTTGTTCTCTTGCCTCGACCAACCGGCCTCCGATCCCTGGTCGACGCGCCTCTTGTCGATACCACTGCCTTTTGTTCGTTTTGGAAAAGTATGCATGATGCAACCCCCGCGAGCGTTGCAATTTGCTTGCGATCTAAGACCTGCCATCCACGGCCGGACCACGGCGTCAATCGCGAAGCGCCTTCAAGAGGACCTGTGCTACGGCCGCATGGCCCGACGCGCTCCAATGACCGTCGGGAAGAAGATAAACCGGATCGGCGGCCAGCACGTCGTCGAGATCGATGCAGACATCTGCAAATTGGCAAAAGACCGTCGGGGAAAGGCCGAGCTTCGGTCCGAGGAAATCGCGGGTGCCTAGATGGGCCAAGACCACTCTCACGCCGCGCGGCGCTTCTTCGCGGATTCGACCGAGGATGAAGCGGATGATCTCGATCGATTGACTGGGATCGAGGCTCTCGGGAGCCGTCGGCTCGATCAATCTTGCGACGACCGAGGCCACGCGGGACCAGTCGCTCCAGCGTTCCCACAGGCCGATGGGCGGCGGGCGAAGAACATATGAGCCGTCCACCTTCTCGAAGTAGGGCTTTGCTCGACCGACGAAACGTCGTCTCAATACATCGAAGTAATCGCTCTGATTGAGCACGATCAAGACGGTATCGCCCGACTCCAAGAGGTGTTTCCAATTTCGGAAAACCACGTACTCCTGGTCGGTTCCGTAGCCCATGGTGCCGGTGTTGATGACACGCGCGCCAGGCAGGGCGGAAAGTATTTTGACGTCGAAGCGATCTTTGATGTCTATGCCTTCGCCGAAAGACAACGAGTCGCCGAGGATCAAAATCCTGCGTCTGGCGCGAGGGTTTTGCGCAATCAGCCGTTGGCCGTTCTGATCGGTTCTGATGCTCCACTCTTCGCCGGCTGCATTGATCCGCGTCGTCAGGAGATTGGGCGCATTGCTCCATCCCGTTTGCGCATCGGACCGGAACAGGTGACCGCGTTTGGTGACGTAGCTCGCATAGAGTCGCAGGGCTGCCTCCGCAGCGACGGGCGCCACTGCCAAGATACCGAGGAGAAGAACCGTCCAATGCAGGGGCATTCTCATTTGTCGATGTCCCACCGGAGACTTTTCCGATCATCAATGGCAGGAGCCTTGCGGCGGTCCTCCATTTCTGGCCCCGAGCCGACGACAGTCCTGCCCGGATCTGCGCAAACGACGAGGAGATCGCTAAACTTGGAAGATATGCTTTAGCTCCCTTTCTCCATTGCTGCGAACGTACACAACGTCTCTTCTGCCTTGCCGACGCGTAATACATCTTCACTCAGGTTGGTGCGAGAGCCAGCTCTTCGCGGATCCGGTTGGAAGCGGTTGCGGGGGCAAGCTCGTCGAGATAGCCTCAGCTACTCTCAGCTACTCCAAGGGCTACCTGGGGAATGTCGGTTCAGAAGCGATCAGTGGCCCGCTCTCTTGCTATCACGAGGCGTCGATGAATACGGAAAGGGTGCTTGTCGGAAACTGGGTGGTGGTTCGATCTGCAAATGAAATACTATCTACGCTTGACGATAATGGCACCCTCGATGGCCTTCCATTTATGCCGGAAATGCTTAGTTGGTGCGGAAAATTGTTTCGCGTCCAGCATCAGGTCCACAAAACCTGCGTCGACGGTCACCCTATTCGACATTTTCCTGCAAATGACGTGGTGATCTTGGACGGCCCGCGCTGCGACGGCGGCAGTCACGACGGATGCAAGCACGGTTGCAGAATCTACTGGAAGCAAGCCTGGCTGCGCCCTGTCGACGCGGACGATGCTGGAATTGAGCCCGTCAACGCCGACCTCGACAAATTGCGCGCCCGTCTTAAGGTAAAATCGGACGAGCATCACTATTTTTGCCAGTCGACCGAGCTTTTGAGATCGACCGAAGATTTCCCGCCTGGGGGTCACCAGAGAGCGCGAATTGCGCTCAAAGAAATTCGAAATGGCGACATCGGAATCTTGCGGGCTTTGCAAATACTCGCCCTTTACTTGCGGCAAAGAATGCTGCGAAAGTTAGGTTGTGACGACTGGCTCCGGGGGCCGCACAAACGCACGCCGACGCAATCCCTGAATTTGCGGCCGGGCGAGCTGGTGCGCGTAAAATCTCGAGCGCAGATTGTTCAGACGCTTGATCAGCGAATGTCTAATCGTGGCATGGGGCTCTGTTATGAAATGATGCGATGCTGCGGACGCGAGGCCGAGGTCCGCTATCGCGTTGACCGGTTGATCGATGAGAGAACCGGCGTGATGCGAGAGATCACCGATACCGTCACGCTCAGCAGCATGCGAGGCTGCGGCTCTCTCGGCGAGGAATGTCTGTGTTACGGCGAGCCTGGGGACTGCCCGCGCGGCGAGCTTATGTACTGGCGAGAAATCTGGCTCGAGCGCGTGAATAGTTGATGGCCGCAGACCCCGGACACGGCACCGCCACGGAAAGTGATCGGAACTCACGCGCGTTCGGCGTGCTCAAGACCCCTGTGGTAGATATCGTGGGTGTACGTCTTGATGCGCCTGCGGAAGTCAGCGCTGCGCTCTGGGAGCTACTGTCTCGCGACGAGCGGGAACGCGCAGGGAAATTCCGCTACGCCGAGCATCGGCAGCACTACATCGTGGCCCGCGCGAGCCTGCGGCGGCTGCTTGCCGAGCGCCTGCGCATCGCCCCCCGGGCGGTCGAATTCGTCGAGACCAAGTACGGCAAGCCGAGACTTGCGCCTGTGCATGGGTCCTCAGATGTGGAGTTCAATCTCTCGCATTCCGGGATTCTTGCTCTCTATGCCTTTACGAACGGTCGCGCGGTCGGCGTCGACGTCGAGCTGATCCGCGAGGTTCCCGACGCCGACGACCTGGCGGAGCGCTTCTTTTCGCCTACGGAGACCGCGTCGCTCAGAGCGCTCCCGCTTGACCGGCGTTCGTTGGCATTTCTGGCGTGTTGGACCCGCAAGGAAGCCTTCATCAAGGCTCTGGGTGAAGGGTTCAGCTGCCCCCTCGATGCGTTCGATGTGACAATCGACCCGGATGCCCCAGCTCGGATCACCAGGATCGAAGAGCGCATTGACAGGGTTGCGAACTGGGCAATGCAAGCGTTCACCCCATATCCCCGCTACATAGCCGCGGTGGCATATCGTCAGTAGGGGGTGCCCGACGGGCACTGCCTTCTACCCCCGGTACCCCCGCTGCCTTTCTTTGTCGGACCGCCGCGACGGCGAAGCGGGCGAGACGTTCGAGGTTCTTCGGCAGGTCGAAGCGGCGGTCGAAGCGCCATTCGTAGCCGGCGAGGTAGCGCGGCGGCGTATGGCGGATGTCGATCGAGCGGCACGTGCCGGTGATCGCGCCCTTCACATTGCCGAGCCCGGTATTGGTCCCTTTGAAATCGCCCCCGAGGGCTCTGCCACCGCCGGTGCTCTTGACCACGTACTTCAAGCCGGCCTCGTCGAAGCCGTTGAACCAGCTAGGCCAGCGCGGTCGGCTGGTGGACCGCCCCAGCTTATGCTAAAGAGCCTCCCTGAAAACGATTGAGAATCAAGCGGTGTGCTGTCTAGTATGGCACCTAACGTCGAATGGGGAGGGAATGAGGAAAAAGGTCGCCGTAGACACGCAAACCGGTGCCCCCTTGAAGCCCGCTGTCCAATCCATGCGACACCAAACCTGCTATTTTTTGAGACTCAAGACGCCAACTCCCGTTGGGATTGCCGGCGAGATTTGTGTCGCTGGCGCGGGAATTGGGCCGGAGCTGACCTCGAGTGCTTGCAGTCGTGCCCAACGAATACGGCGCGAACGGATCATCGGCTGGACATTGGCCGTGTTCGCGAATTTGGGCCTGATGGCCGCTGGATTCTCTAAAGCAAAAGCGTGCGCGTTATGACGGCGTTCCACTTCGGTAGCCGTCAACGGCGCCTTTTTGGCTATTACGAGCCGGCTCCGGCGAATTTCAGCAAGGTGCGAGCCGTGCTGCTTTGCCATCCGATGGGTAACGAGCAGGTCTTTGCTTATCGCTCCATGCGGCAGCTGGCGGCTCGCCTGGTTCGAGCCGGTTTTCACGTGTTGCGGTTCGACTATTTCGGGACCGGCGACTCCTACGGCGACACTGGCGAGGGAGACCTTGCAAGCTGGTGCGGGGACATAGAGACGGCGATCGAAGAACTCAAGGAAATATCGGGCGCCGCCAAGGTCGACCTGGCTGGGCTCCGGCTTGGCGCCAACCTGTCGGCTCGAGTGACCGCCCATCGGCCCAAAGAGATCAGCAAGCTCATCCTTTGGGAACCTCTCGCGGCCAACGAGCTGGCCGTTGCCGGACTAGGATGTCCGGCCCCCCGGGCTGATCGCAACCCCCGATTGATCGGATCAGACATTGTGGAAGACTTTGCGCGCGGCGCTATTCTGAGCAAGGCAGCTTTGCTTCCACCGAGCACGCTCGTTCTCCTCACAGCACGGCCACCATCACCGGCAGAGTTCGGCTCCTTGGCCGTCGAGTACGTGGCTGATGCTTCGGCGTGGATCGAGGAGAGGCTGGATACCGGTACGATCCCCGCAGCCGCCCTCCAACGCATGGTGGATTGGCTGCAATGACGGGTGCATTCAACGAACTTGCCGTGCAGTTTGGCCGATCGGCGTCCCTCATGGGCATCCTGTCGCGGCCTCCTTCCGAATTGCCGATCCGACGACCCGCTGTGGTGATATTGAACACCGGGATTGCCCATCGGGTCGGACATCATCGCATGTACGTAAAGATGGCTCGCGAGCTTGCGGCCTCAGGCCACTTGGCTTTTCGGTTCGACTTCTCCGGTCTCGGTGACAGCGCCAGCCGGGGAGACGGCCTTAGCCCAATCGAGGCCCATAAGGCGGACGTGTCCGAAGCGCTCGATTGGCTGACGGCATCTTGCGATGTTAACGAAGCCGTCCTGATCGGTCTTTGCGCGGGTGCCGACATCGCATTGTACTATGGGCACTCCGACAAGCGGGTGCTCGGCCTTGTGTTGCTCGACCCCACGATCCCACCCACTGCGCGTTTCTATGCGCACTACATTGGTCGACGCCTGACCCGGCTGCGCAGCTGGTGGTCATTCGTCAGCGGACGTGGTCGGATCTGGCAGGAATTGAACGAGCGGGCGAGATTGGCCTTGGGCGCGGCTCCAACGCAACCCGTGAGCGCGGCCGAACACAAGTTCCGCAGCGAGCTCGAGCAATTGTACCTGAAGTCGCTTGATCGCAACTTGAAGGTGCTATTAGTCCTGACCGGTGGACCATTGGAGGGTCGCCAGAGTTACCGCGAACAACTCTTCGAAGCGCTACCCAATGTCCCGTTCCAGGGCCGGGTGTCCCTTGAGCACTTCAAAGACGCCGATCATACGTTTACGTCAGAAAGTGCACGCGCACGGCTGCAAGAGTTGGTGCTGGGCTGGATAAAGGCCTTCCCGATGACCCAAAATCCTCCGCCAACTTCAGCAGGCGATGCGGCGTCTGCGGCGTTCGAAGAGCGGCCCAGCCGAGGCGGGGCCCCATTGCGGGAAGATCATAGCGGCGGTTGAAGGGTGCTCGAACTCGGCGGGCCGGCGCGGGGGCGCGGGGCGTGCTTCTCGCTCCCGGATCGAACCTTGGCACCGATGGCGCTCTTGATGTTGCCGAGCACCGTGTTGACAGCCTTGAGTCCCCGATGGTGCTGGCCCACTTTATCGACCGCTCACACCGCATTGGTGGGTTGGCCCACTACCGCGCAAGCTGCGAGACGAACATCGGACGCAGAAGGTCGGCCCCGTGGGTCGACAGATGCTCGCCGTCGCTATACAGCACCTCGCCATTCAGGCGGATCAAACATGTTGCGGCGCACAAGCGCTCATGCGGGTATACCACCTCAACGTGATCACGCTCCAACTCCTTTAGCAACGGCATGATCTTGCGCTGGCTTTTCATGAAATCGTCCAGCGACGGACCATCAGGAAACGGCTTCTTCCGCCATGCCATGGTGGCCAGCGTGGAAGGGACGTTCCAGCCGATCTCCGGGACCGGGCCAACCACAACCACGTCGATACCGGCGGCGCGGAGAATATCGACTGTCTGCCTAAATCCCTGCCGAACTGCAGCAACGTCGTCCTCAGCCGTCGCCGACTCTCCGCTTGGTTGCAACACCTTGTTAAAGTCTCCCGCGTACTGAACCCACGCTCCGACCAACATGGCCCGGCGTATTCCAAGCTGCCGCATCAGCTCGAAGCCCGCCTCGTTGCGCGCCTCGCAGTTGGTAGCCGCGCGATTGACGATGACCCGTGTCCGCAGAAAGGGCAGGCAGTCGTCAGACGTCAGTTGCAACCCCTTCTTGCCTAGGTCCCGCGCTGCGCCGTCGACCGCCATGGCAACGGCACCAGCGTGCGAATCACCCCACAGCACGAAATCGAACTCGGGTCGATCGTGAGCGCCGATGGTGCAGTCAAAGAGTCGCTCCGGCTGCTTGCGGTCCCAGTTGTGGCAGGAGCCAAGCGAAGGTGCGTAGTCCTTTGCAGCCGCCAGGAGGCGGGCAACGTCGGGAGCTGACGTGCCCCACACGGCTTCTGCGGCGCGGGGCGCCAAGCCGATGGCGACGGTGAGGCAGGCGGCCGCGGCCGCTCCCGCAAACGCACCTGCAGTCGCCCCTTGCCCTTTGCGGGCGCGAATGGGCTTCTCCACATAGTGCCACGTGGCCGCTGCCAGAACGACGGCCAGCAGGTAGATGAACGCGATTTCAAGGGCGCTCGGCTCGCGCAGAAGCACAAGTCTGCCCAGCACGAGCAACGGCCAATGCCAGAGATACAGCGGGTAGGAAATCAGCCCCAGCCACACCAGTACGGGGTGGCTGAGCACAGCCGTCGTTCGGGACTTGTCATCGCACCAGGCGACCAGGAGTGCCGTCCCCACACACGGGACGAGCGCGGCAAACCCAGGAAATCGCGTGAGCCTGTCGAAGCAGACGGCAGCCGCACCGATCATGACAAGGCCGGCAAGCTGCAGCCATGGTATCATCCGGCGAGGAACGCGATCCTTGACTCCCGAAACCGCCAGCCATCCTCCAAGGAGCAGCTCCCAGGCCCGACTGGGGGAAATGTAGAAAGCGGCCACCGGATGCCTCGCAGTCAAATACACCGAAAGGGCAAACGAAACGGTCGCAACGGCGATCAGGATCAGGTCAAGGCGCTTGAACCGAGGGAGGGCAACGCGCATGAATAGCGGGTATAGTATGTAGAACTGCTCCTCGATCGCCAGGGACCATGTGTGCAGAAGCGGCTCGAACTCCAGTCCGTCGCGCAGGTAGTTGCCCTTCAGGGTCCAAAAATAGAAATTGGAAAAGAACAACACTGACGCCATCACACTCGATCCGAAACGGATCAAGTCGGGAGGAGGCATGAAGATCGTGCTCACCGCTATGGTCGAAAGGAGCACCAGAACGAGAGCCGGAAAGATGCGGCGAATCCGGCGCGCGTAAAACCGGGTCAGCGTGAAGCGGCCAGCGCCATACTGTTGGCATATGAGCGTTGTGATGAGATAGCCCGATATGACAAAAAACACGTCGACGCCGATATACCCACCCGGCAAGAACGGCGCGTTGGCGTGGAACAAGAGGACAGAAAAAACGGCCAGGGCGCGAAGGCCATCTATTGCGGGCTTATACTGCATCTTCTGCGACCAATAGCGGGGATCCCTATCCGCATTACATGACGACTTCGCCGGCCTGCGCCTCGTGGCCGATCACGACATCCTTGGCTCGGAGCCTGCGCCGGCGACGCTGAGGCCCGTGGCGGAGTGCAGACCTTAGCGAAATTTTTTGCGCAAACGGCGGAAATGGCGATCCACGAAGATGTCCAAAATTGCCGCGTAGAGCGTTGCGATCGCGAATGTCACCACAACGAGCAACGGCTTGGCTGTGGCAAGCCGCGGGGCATTTTTCTCTATGACATTAATCACAATGTGATGGATGAGGTACATCGCGTAGGAATAAACGCCAATCCTTGCGACCCAGGGATGGTTCAGCAGCGTGAAGGGAAAGTGCGCGGCGTACTTGATCGCGAAGTAGAAGACCGGCATGAGCGCGAGCCCCTGAAGGCTGTAGCGGAACGTCTCCCTGAAATAGGCATCACGCCAGACAATCGTGATCACCAGCACGATTGCGGCGGCAGCCAGAAGCATCGCGGACGTCCGTTGCAGGAACGGATTTGATGCTTCGGATGTTGCTGCCTTCGGGTTGGCGGCGAGCGCAAGAAGACACCCGAATACGATGGAATCGACGCGGGTGTCGGAGCTGTAGTACGTCCGCTCGGTCTCAAAGTTCGGTAGACCGGCGAGGTACATCCGCCAAGCCAACACCGCGAGGCACGCAACCGCCAAGACTACCACAATGCGGCGCTTCGAAAGGGAGAGCGCGAACAGGCCCACCAGGACGGCGGGGTAAATCATGTAAAAGTGCTCCTCGACCGCGAGGGACCACAGAATGCCCGTGCCGGCCGCCGTCGTGTTTCCGGGATCGAAGAACAGGCCGTAGTAGTTCGCGAAGTACAGGAGCTGCGCGAGAACGCCCGCCCACGAAATGCCCCCGTCCAATCGGCCGAGCATCACCAGCGAATACGCGATGACCAAGGTCACCAGGAGTGGCGGAAACAACCGAAGCACGCGGCGAAGATAAAACTTCCCAATATCGATCCGACCGGATCGCTCGCGCTCATCTAGGAGTAGTGTCGTGATCAGGTAGCCGCTCAGGAAGAAGAAGATCGTAACGCCAAGCCCTCCCGGAACGACGTCCCCATAGCCCGCGTGCGACACCAGAACAATCGAGATGGAGATGGCGCGCAATCCGTCCAGTGACGGTATGACGCCGCTTTCAGAAGGGTGTCCCGTGCTCAAGCGTCAGCCATGGTTCGTCGCGAGGAGGCATGCTTTCGAGACTCGCGACCAGTCACGTCGCGATCCCGGCAGTCGAAGATGCAGATATTGTGTCATGTCGCCCTATTATCTTGTTGCCATTTTTGGAAATGGAGCCCGAACCTCTTTACCTCGACGTGAAATGAAACTTGCAACGCCGACCGTTTCTCCAACAAATCCGGTGATCTGTAGAACAAGGAGGTGGCAAAGTCGAATGCCGTGTCACCGGGTAAAGGCGGCAAGCAACCTGACATAGTAGGATTGGTAGTACAGCGACGGCTCCGTGATCGCCCAGGAGTTCGCCGGCCAGGGATCATTGTACTGAAGATACGACTTGGCCAGCGGCTGCGCCAACGGCGGCGTGAAATTCTGCTGGCACAACGAGAACGTCGCTGCACCGTAGCAGCGGTATGCAGGCGACCCAGCAGGCGCATGGCAGCACGCATCAATCGAGAATTGCGGATTGGGTCCGCCCACCAGGAAGCCTGGCGGCGGGCCCGGAAGCTGCTCGGTCACCCGTTGCCAGCGCGTGCCGCGGGCAAACCAGGCATGAAACATGGTCGCCGCGGAATGACTGGCGCCGGCCGGGGCCATGTTCGTCAGATAGACGAGGCCGAGCGGGTTCACGCCATGGATATAGTGCGCGTATTCCAACGCTGCGGCGAGAGAGGTCTCGCACAGCCTTGGATCCGTGCTGTACAAGGCCACCAACTGGTACAGCCTTGCCTGCATGGCCTTTCCCTTATTGCTGCCCCATGTGTAGTCTTTCATCGGGGCGCGATAGGGATCCGCTTGCTGCACAGAGCCTTGAAACGCCTCGGAAGCCCGCGACAGGTTTGCCAAGAAGCGCTCGCGAATAGATTTTGCCACCTCAGGCGTGGCACCAGGCAGCCGCGCGTAGTAGAGCAGGCTCTCCAGCGCATCGACTTCCCACATCGACGCTCCCCACGGCGGCAGCAGCGCGCCGTAGTAGGCGTCAGCAAACCATTTGAACTGCGCCTCGCCGGTCATCTCGAACAGATAGGTCGCGGCCTCGAATTGCGACCGCAGCCGATCGGTCGCGCTCATTTCCTGCTGCCCGGCCGCGAGCCCCTTGGAACCCGGTTGCTTTGACTCGTCGTTATTGTAGTAGAGAACATCGGGGTTTGCGGTCGCCCAGGTCCACGCCGCCGTCGCGCGTTTTTTGAGATCGTCTCCGTATCGCTTGAGATCCGGCTCCGGCCGAGACGCAAAGAACTTGGAGGCATATGCAAAGGCTGCGGCACCCATCAGCGTCGCAGACGTGGTTGGAGGGCCATAGTAGCTACCCCCTTTCGCGTCAGACGGCGGGCTGGCACTGACCAGGCCCTGAACACACAGGAGAGAGCCGTCCGAATTCTGCATCCGGACGAGCCAATCCAGACCCCATTTCACTTCGTCGAGAATATCGGGAATGCCGTTGCCGGATTCCGGAATGCCGTAGTCATCGCTGAAGGCGTGAGGGTGCTCCTCGTAAGCGTGCAGCAGAACGATGATGTAGCGCGCCGCCCAGGAGGTGTATTTGTTGAAGTCGCCGGCGTCATACCAGCCGCCACGAAGATCCTTGATCAGCGATTTCGCAACGGGGTTCGACGGCCGCCCCTCGTGCCACGGGCGCGACTCAGGATCCTGGCCGGGGCCGAGGTGACTAGCCTTGTCCGCCCAGGCGCTGCCTGCAAACTCCGGTTTCTTCTCGAACCCCGCGCGCTGATAAAAATAAGCGCGGAGGGCATGCTTCATGATATCTTTGTAGACGTGCTCGCCGATCGAGAAATCTGCCGATCGAGTACCCTTCTCGAGGTCCACGACGGCATATTTGCCCGGCGCCTCGATCTCGGAAAAGTCGAACCACCAGGCCTTGTCGCCAGAGGCCTGATCGGTGTTGCCGCCGTTCCACACTGTCGGCGGGGCTGTCTTGACGACCTTGCCAGTCGGAAGCTCGACCAACGCGTAGGATTTGCCGGGCGCAAATCTGGCGGAACTGTCATAGCCGACCTGAGGAGCGCGTATGACGGCAACTTTCTTTGATTTCGTCAGGTATCCGAACTGATCGACGACGATCGCCGGAATTGGACCGTTGGGACCGATCGTCAGATTCTTCTTCCAGTCGGCTGCGGCAAGGTCCGATTGAGCTGGTCGGTCCTGCGCATTGGTCCCACCGACTTGGGCCTGGCTCGTGGAAACACAGACCAGCAACGCGGCTACCAGGCACCAGGCACTGTAGTGCACGTCTTTGACCTCGCTCTCCTGCCGCAGTGACCGGAATCACGCCTCTCGCCGGATCTTGGGGCGCCCCACGGCCTCAGGCTCGCTTCTTATCGCCGTAGTAATCGTGGAAGCGTTCGCCCTTGTAGTGTTCGATACTCCGCAGCGCAGAGGGGTCCACCTTATTGAGAACGATGCACACAACGCGGTCCAGGAGCGCCGAAGCGTCATTGAGACACTCAAGGACGATGCGCTGACTTGTTTTCCCCCACTCGACGACGAAGACGAAACGGTCGCAGTGCCGCGCGATCATCTTGTAGTCAACGACCGCAGCCATCGGGGGCGCCTCGATGATCACCAAGTCATAGGCGTCGCGCGCCGTATCGATTAGTTGCTCCATCTCTGTGGTTCCCAGCAGCTCTGCCGCGTTGGGGATCCGATCGACGACAGGACAGGGGAGGACGTCCAGGTTCAATTGATCTTTCCTGATCACATATTTGGAGAGGCCCTTCGGCTCCACCAGTGCCTCTTTGAGGCCGATCTGCGCGTCGGGCGCAATTCTCTCGGTGAGCGACGGGCGATGGAAGTCAGCGTCGATAACGAGCACGCGCGTCGTCGAATGGCGGGCAAAATGTGCCGCGAGATTGGTCGCGACGGTCGTCTTGCCTTCGCCGGGGACGGAGGAGACGACACAGATTACCTTCGCACCCGACTTCTGTTGGGCGATGTTGATCAAGGCCCAGATATTGCGCAACGTCTCGGCAAACCGCGAATAGGGAGCATTCAAAGCATACTCGCCGGTCTGCACAGACGCCTGCTCCTCAGCACTCACGATCGCCGGCAGGACAGCGCAAAACAGCCCCGTCGCATTAGTTACTTGCTGGGAGGTTCTGAAAACGCCAAACGGAAAGTTCCTGGCTAATACGAGGGCGCCGCCCAAGAGCAACCCCATCACCGACCCGCCAGCCAGGATCAGCCACCGCTTCTTCGAGGATTCGGTCTGCGAGGGGGGGGTTGCGCGCATGAGAACACGAGCATCTGGCGTGATCGAGGGCTGCGCTTCTACCCTGTTCATCTCGCTGACCTGCTGCAGCATCCGATTGTACAGGCTCCGAAGAGTTTCCACGGCACTCTCAAGCTCACGCAGACGAGACTGTGAAATGCTATTGACGCCCTCCGAACTTATCACTTGCGAAGCTGTCGCAGAAAGCTCGTCATATCGGCC
>Ga0210408_10003656_pt1 | contig 14089 bp, 13 predicted proteins | sample IncBWH4MmetaG_FD_155471 | JGI IMG/M metagenome (GOLD analysis project Ga0210408, IMG submission 155471) | Forest soil microbial communities from Barre Woods Harvard Forest LTER site, Petersham, Massachusetts, United States - Inc-BW-H-4-M | ecosystem: Environmental > Terrestrial > Soil >...
ATTGTGGTGCTGGCGGCAGTCTCGGTGCTGGCGATGATGCTGGTGCTGGAGGGAACCCTCTATCCGGTACCCGAGCCGCCAAAGAACTGGCTGCCGTACTTGTTCCTCAGCTATCTGGCGGCTGCGGTTGCCTGGTACGGATGGCAGACGCGCGAGAGCCGGAGGCCAAGCGCGGGAGTTGGCGGCGTGCTGGAGCCAGTCTCAGAGAGCGCCGACGTCGAGTAACGGCTGAGAGTGGCGTCCAACTCAGCGATTGCAGACAACATGCCCTCCGGGGCGCCCGATGCTTGAGGGATGAACTACGGTTTGCGCTCCGCCCCAATGATCGCGACCGAGATCACGCACTTTTCCGAGGAGCGGTTGCGCCAAGCGTGGCGAGTTCCGTTCTGAATCACGCAATCACCCGCCTTGAGCAAAACCTCAGTTCCGTCGTCCAATTCGAGATACACTTCGCCAGAGACGATGACGTCGAAGTCGACCGTGTCGGTGGTGTGCATACCTGGATGATCCGGTTCCAAGACTTCCATCATGCCCGGTAACTTTTGCTGAATTTCGCCGAGAGCAGATGCTATGTCGATTGGATCCACGCTCGTCGTTGTACCCGACGGTATAGTGAACAACGCGAAGCGAAAACCACCCTTCGGGGGAAAGTAGCGAGGCTGCGGTGGCGCCGTGCCATCCGACGGAAGTTCGGGGGTGGAATCGCATCCCCATACGCGATGAAACTCGTAGCCGGGAAGAAGAGCGAGGGTCACAGGCTTGACGGGTGCGTTGCGCACGATAACCGACTTGCCGGATTTGTTCTGCCCGGTCACGACGCAGTGAATGTCCATAAGAACTCCAGCACATCCAGTGACACCCAGCACGGTCGCAGCCCAAGCACCTCGTCAGGAATCACGCGCACTTTGACAAACCACTCCACGTCGCCGGCCTACGCCAGATCTTATGAAGAACCCGGACTACCCCGGGGGCCAGCGCATGTCTCTTCCGCCGATTAAATGCACGTGGATGTGGAACACCGACTGGCCCGACTTCGGTCCCACGTTGAGAACCGTGCGATAGCCGTCTTCGATACCGCGCTGGCGTCCAATAGCGGCGGCGGCCAGGTGGAGGCGTCCGATGAGTTCGGCGTCTTCCGCCTGCGCCTCTTTCAGGCCGCTTAGGTGCTTGCGCGGAACGATCAGCACATGCGTGGGCGCTTGCGGGTTGATGTCCTCAAAGGCAAAGGTGTGCTCGTCTTCGTAAATTTTCTTGGCGGGTATCTCGCCTTTGACGATGCGGCAGAACAGACAGTCAGTCATAGGAAATCGGGTCTCAGGTGTCAGGTCTTAGGTCTCGGATCTTGGGTTTTAGGTGCTCGTTGCTCTCTCACATCTTTGATACGAGTCCTTAACCCGTCTCCTGGAGACTACACACGCGAGTTGTTCGACTTCAACTACCCCGCGATCAGCAATTCCTGACCCCGGAGACCTGACACCGGAGACCTGCTCTTCTCAATCCAGCCGCACCAGGTACACCGATCCTTCCGGAGTTTCGGTTTCATGAATCAAGTCTTCGGCGCGCTTGCGGTCGTCGTTGAGGACGCGCACCCGCACCCACCAGGCGCCCACGGGGCTGGCGAAACTCACCACTTTGGCCGTCTGGTAACGGCGGGCCAGGTGGTCGGCGAGTTCAGTGGCGCTTTTCTGGTCCTCGAACGAACCGATCTGCACCGCCCAGCGGCCGCCGGTTGCAACCGCGCGCGGTGTCTCCATCACCTCGACTTTCACGTCAGCCACGCCGGGCTGCCAGACATCCACCTTCCTCGCGGCGGCGTACGAAAGGTCGAGAATGCGGCCTTCGATGAAGGGTCCACGATCGGTGATGCGCACCAGCGCCGAGTGCCCGGTTTTTAGATTGGTCACGCGAACGATCGAGCCGAGGGGCAAGGTGCGGTGGGCGGCGGTCATGGCGTGCATGTTGTAGACTTCGCCGTTCGAGCCGCGCCGGTTGTGGTAAGGCGCACCGTACCAGCTGGCTGCGCCGGTCTGGGTCTCAAGTGGTTTTGCGTCAGCGGGTAAGGTGATCTCTTCGTCCTGCTCCCCGGCAGTTTCGTTCTTCGGAGACTGGTCTTGTGGCCTGGTGGTTTTCGTGGGAGGAGTGGTTGTCGGGGCTGGTTGCGGCGCGACCGCAGGGGGTGGAGGAACGTTGACCCGGGCCTGCTGGTGATGAGCGCAGCTGGTCAGCAGGATCAGGGACAAAAACGCGAGCGCGAGAGTGCGGTGGGCGTGCACGATCAGGGCTTTTTGGTGGCGTCTTTTTGAGATTCGTCCATGTAGTCGGCCAGCTTGTGCAGTTTCTCGGCCGCGACGCGCAGCGCCTTGGTGGATTGTCCCCGGACCGCGGGCACGACCTCGCGATTGAGGTAGTCGATGAGTTCCGCGCTGTCTTTTTCGAGCCGCTCGGCGGTCTCGGAGACCGTCTGGCTGACCCGAGCTTTGGCGTCTTCCACCTTGCGGTTGAAGTCGTTCATGATGCCCCCCGAAGCGTGAAGCCTTCACGCGGAAATGCGGACCCGCTTATTATTTCCTGCCCGAGGGGGAGGGTCAACCCGCGGGCACCTCAGGCGGCACCGTGGAGAGTGACGTCGGGCTGCGAGCAGCAGATTTCTCCTGTCTCGCTGCGCTCGCGCGTCGGAATGACAAGATCATGGGAATGGCCACGATCGGGCGCGGGAGATTTTTGCTAGCCGTCCGGGCGCTTTTTCCCAAGGCACTGGGACGACGGCTGGGGATACCTGGGGTAGAATTTGCGGATGCTGCGGTTTCTACTGAGCCTCGGGATGTTGGCCGTGCTTCCGCTTGCGGCTTGCACGATGTACGGCGCGCATCCGGTGCAAACATTTTCGGACGCCACCGGCGGAGAAAACTTAGAGAGGGCCTTCTGGCGCGGCGTCCAGAAACAGGACTGGAAGGACCTGGACCGGCATATTGCGTCGAACTTCGTTTACATCGCACCCGCGGGACGTCTTGAACGCGCGGCTGCTTTCGATCGATTGCAGCACATGCAGATCCTGGAGTATTCCATCGGCGAGCTCACCACCGAGATGAGCGGCGATACCTTCGTCGTGAGCTACACGATTACGCTGCATGGCAGCGTGCAGGGGCAAGGGTTTACGGATCAGCCGCAGCGCTGCTTGACCGTGTGGCATCACGAGAAATCGGGCTGGATGGCGATGGCGCATACGGAGTTAGGAGCGGTACAGTGATGGGGAGAACTGTGGGGCGAGATTGCGCGAGACGGTACGTTGGGACGCGAGACCGCGGCTAAAGCTGGATCGTCTTTCGCGCTCTTGCGGCGCGCCTGAATGCCGCCCTGATACGAGTCTTCTTTTCCAAGGACTTGCAATTCTGTTTCTCCTCATGGGGCAAACCAAGCGCACGTCACGTGGCACACCCGGCGAAGAACAGCATGTCTTCGCCACGCGTCTTCTGGCCTGGTATGACACGCACAAGCGTGATCTGCCGTGGCGCGAAGATCGGGATCCGTACCGAGTGTGGCTCTCGGAGATCATGCTGCAGCAAACCCGGGTGGCGGCGGTGCTCGATCACTACCGGCGGTTTCTCAAGAAATTTCCCACGGTGCAAAAGCTGGCGTCGGCCCGCGAGGCGTCGGTGCTGGCTGCGTGGAGCGGGCTGGGGTACTACCGGCGGGCTCGGATGCTGCACGCAGCAGCCAAGCAGGTGGTGAAAGAACACGGCGGAAAATTTCCGGCGAATAGCGCCGGATTGCTCGAGTTGCCGGGAATTGGACGGTACACGGCGGCGGCGATCGCGAGCATTGCGTTCCGCGAACCGGTGGCGGTGGTGGACGGCAATGTTGAGCGCGTGGTTCAACGCTTTGTCGGGGAGAGAATCACGGGCGAAGAGGTTTGGCAGACGGTGGGAGGGTGGCTCGAGGCGCGGCGCCCGGGCGATTTCAACCAGGCCATGATGGAACTAGGGGCGACCGTCTGCTTGCCGCGCCAGCCGCGGTGTTTGCTGTGCCCGGTCGATCGTTGCGCCACGCGGGGAGAGTTGCCGACGGCGGGAGTTGCTCCGCGGCAGCGGAAAAGGGAGATTCACTTCGGACTGGCGCGGCAGAACGGAGCGGTGTTTCTGGTGCAACGGAAGAAAGAAGAATCGCTGATGGCCGGCATGTGGGAACTGCCGGAGATCGCGCCTTCGAGTCTGGATGCAAAACCGATAGTATCCCTGCGGCATTCGATCACGGTGACGGATTACGCCGTGCGGGTCAGGGAGATCGCCAGGCCCAACGGCGCGGCAGGAAAGTGGATCCCGATTCGACGGTTGGAGTCGCTGCCACTGACAGGGCTGGCGCGCAAAATTCTGCGGCGGGCGGAAATCCTGTGAAGGGACAGCGAAAGTCGCGAGGATCTGGAATTCGGAAGACAAGGCTCACCCCAGAGGACTAAGAGGATCACTGAGAGCGCAGAGGTCAGAGAGATTGGCAAAGTACGCGAAGGAGGAGTTGCACCGGGCCGAATTAGGTGATGGGAAAGCAGATTCCTCCTGTCTGGCTGCGCTCGCGCGTCGGAATGACAAGGCGACATGGGAGCGGAGACGAACCTTGAGCAGAGAAACGTTTTCCCGCAGCGCAGTGGCAGGAAACGAGGTTTGCACCAACCCGCATCGTGCGCGAACCGCCAGGACTACCCCCATCTGCAATTATTCTTCGATCCACTCCGCGCCGCATTTCTGACACTTCCAATTGCGTTTGCTGACCGGGAACGGGAGATTGAGGTACATGAGACCGTAGCTGAGCGGGCGATCCAGCGTTTCGAAGCTCACGTCGAGCGAGTCGCACTTTGGACAGCGCGGCTGGGTGTAGGTCAAGTCGGGATCTTCCTGGGTGATTTGATCGGGGATGGGTTCGTCGAGGATGGTGCGAGCCTCGTCGGCATCCTCCGGCTTCACCATGAGGCGCAGGCCGCCGACCGCGTTCGAATAGAACCAGTCCATGCGGACGATGTTCTCGTCGGCGACGAAGGAATCGATCCCTGCCGATTCGAGTTTGCCCTTCGCGAGTTCGGCTTCGATCAAGTCACGGAAGCGGCGTACGACGATCAGTTCCTCGGCCAAATCTGACTCATCCTTAACGAGATGGCCAATCCTAATTGCGCTCGGTTCAGTTCCGCAAGGCGCGACTGAGCATGGGTGTCGTTCGAGCACGCGCGACACAGTTCTCCTGGGGTAATCTGGGCGGGTGAAGAACAGATTGCTACTCGTCTCCACTCTTGTGCTGATGGTGGTCTGGCGCGGTGATCAGGGTCACGGGTCGCCACAGGCGGGCGAGTCCGTCTCAGAAAATGCTACCTATCTCGGGTTCGACCGCAACGAGTATCCCGGGGATCAGAATCTTGCGGCGTTGCGCCGGACATTTTCGTATACAGGCTATTGGCTGAACGTGCCGCCGGGCGCGAAGAGCGACTCGTGGACCGGGAAACGCAAAGTTGCGCAGGAGGCGGGATTTGGATTTTTGGTTTTATTCAACGGCCGCCTGGATGCGCAATTGAAGAGGGTGCGCGATGCCGGGGAGTTGGGACGGAAGGATGCGGCGGGTGCCGTAGATGCGGCGAAACGCGAAGGCTTTCCTGCGGGAGCGGTGATTTTTCTCGATCAGGAAGAAGGTGGCCGTATGCTGCCCGAGCAGAAGGCGTACATCTACGCGTGGGTGGATGGAGTCAGCGCAAGCGGATTTCGAGCGGGGATCTACGCGTCGGGGCTTGCAGCTTCGGAAGGGCACGGCGTCACGGTAATCAGCGCCGCCGACATTCAGCAGCATGCCGGGGGCAGGAACATTGTGTATTGGGTGACCAACGACGCCTGCCCGCCGTCGCCGGGGTGCGCGTTTCCGAAGCGGGCGCCGGCGCCTTCGGAGAGTGGCGTCGGGTTTGCGGAAGTCTGGCAGTTTGCGCAGACGCCGAAGCGGCGCGACGTGGCGGGCGGGTGTCCGGCGAACTACGATCGCGATGGAAGTTGCTACCCGCCGGGGACGCGAATCTTCGTGGATGTCAATTCGGCGCGGTCGGCGGACCCGTCGAGGGGGAGAGAGTAGGGCGAGGGGTTGGCGGTTCGCGAAAGGCGCGGAGGGCGGGGGTTCGGCGCGAGGCGACGCGGCCAATGATTCGAGAGCGATGTTTCCCAGAGCGTAGATCTGGTCGGCGAGACCGGCAGCGGCGACGGCTCCGGGCATGCTCCCCAGGACTGAAGTGGCCTGATCCTGAATCAGGATTTCTCCTCCAGCCCCGCGGCCAGGCTTGGCTCCGAGGACTCCGTCGGAACCCATGCCGGTCCTGACGATGGCTAGAGCGTGTGGTCCGAGGCTTCGGGCTACCCAGCGAAACGAGACGTCGACGGCGGGGCGGCAGGAGTGTTCGGGGCGTCCTGGTTCACGCCGAGATGGCGGAGACGCGCGGGGAAGTGATCTTGGCAATGAGTTCGCGCTGCGTTGCTCTCGACCAGGAACTCCTGAACCATGTCGTCCGGGGCAGGCTCCCCGCAGTTCCAAATTGCTTTCTGCGCGCGATTCTTCGCGCACCAATCCACTACATCGGAAAGGGAGCCGAGGTTCTTTAGGGGGGCGTGAGGTATGGACGGAACGGAGGTGCCGGGGACCGACTCGCTCACCAAGCCTTGGCAAAGACGTCCTTCACTAGGTAAAGTACTGTGTTTTTGTTTCGGGCCCTTTAAGTCCCTCCCAAGGAGTCTTGCTCTATGCGCCACGCCATTGTTCTGCTGGTCGCACTCGCATCCTCGTTCTGTGTCCTCGCCCGCACCCAAACGGCCGAGGAATTGGTCAATCAGAACACCCAGGCCAAGGGTGGCATCGACAAGATCAAGGCGATCCAGAGCTTGCGCATGACGGGTAAGTTCGAGGGCGGGGGCGGGTTCACGGCCGCGATTGGCCAGGTGAATGTCCGGCCGAACCTGGTGCGGGAGACGTTGTCTCTGCAAGGCATGACCGCGGTGCAGGCTTACGACGGCACAACCGGCTGGCAGATTCAGCCGTTTCAGGGCCATAAGGACCCGGAACTCATGGGGGAGGACGACCTGCGGGATCTAGTGCTCGACGCTGACTTTGACGGACCGCTCATCGACTACAAGGAAAAGGGAAACACCATCGAGTACCTGGGGCACGACCAGGTGGACGGCGACGACGCTCTGCGGCTGAAGGTCACTCTCAAGAACGGCGACATCATCTACTACTACCTCGATCCCGACACGTACCTGGAAATCCACAAGGAGATCCAGCAAACCATTCGCGGAGCGGTCCGCACCCGGATTGTGGATCTTGGTTCGTATAAGCCCGTAGGCGGTGTCATGTACCCGTACTCGATTGCGGTTGGGAGCAAGAGCAGCCCGGGCACCCAGGTCTACACCGCGCAAAAAGTCGAAGCGAATGTAACCGTCGATCACGCCGACTTTGCGCTGCCTGCGTCACTGAAAGCCGCCGTCAAGCCGGTGGCCGAAAAAAAATAGAACTGGTCTCATCAGTGCTTCTGGCTAACAGGAGCAGACCTCAGGGGCTGAAACCCGGATGTTTCGGGGCTCTTTCCGGCACGATTGAAGTCGTGCTCTTCCCGATGTCTTTTAGGGGAGGGTTTGGCGGGGCCGCGACTGCGGCTGAAGCCAGATCGCTTTTCGCATTGGCACGGTGCGTCTGAAGACGCACCTGATACGAGACCGTAATTATTCCGCGAGCACAGCGAAGTTGGGCCATTTTCAAAGTACGTTGGTGAGACCGGTGCTGGAACGCTGTCTTTGTTCTCGGGATGCAATCGAAACAAATTCTGTGCGATAAAGAGGATCTTTGCGATGAATGCACGCTTGCCGTTTTGGACGACGTTGACCCTGTGGCTGGGGCTGGCATGGTTGAGCGCTCCAGCACCGGGCTTTGCCCAGGCGAACTACCGGTTTGACGCCGCGACCGTGTCGGGGCTACCGGCCCGGAACATCGGGTCGGGCGTAATGAGCGGGCGCATCGCGGCGGTGGACGCGGTCGATCAGGACGGACGAATCACGGTCTTCGTCGGCGCTGCCAGCGGAGGGGTCTGGAAGTCGGTCAACGGAGGAACGACTTACAAGCCGGTGTTCGATCGGGAGGCCGTGCAATCGATCGGCGCAGTGGCGATCGACCCCTCGAATCCGAAGACCGTCTGGGTGGGAACGGGAGAAGCCTGGACGCGTAATAGCGTTTCGATTGGCGATGGCGTTTACCGGTCGACCGACGGCGGCGAGAACTGGACCAACCTGGGTCTGAAAGATAGCGAGCACATCGCCAAGATCCTGGTGGATCCAAGCGACGGCAACCGGGTGCTGGTGTGCGCGACGGGCCATCTGTGGGACGACAACGATGAGCGCGGCGTGTACCGGACGACCGACGGCGGCAAGACCTGGAGCAAGGTGCTGGGCGGGACGAATCGTTCCACCGGTTGCGCGTTGCTGGCGATGAGCCGACAGGAGCCCAAGACGATTTACGCGTCGATGTGGGACTTCCGGCGGCAGGGTTGGACCTTCCGCTCGGGCGGGCCGGGCAGCGGGATGTTCAAGTCGACTGACGGTGGAGAACACTGGACGGAGATCAGCGACGCCAACGCCAAGGGACTTCCCGCAAAGCCGTGGGGACGGGTTGCGATTGTGGTCGCGCCTTCGAAGCCGAAGGTGGTGTATGCCAACATCGAAGCTGACCAGCGAGGACTCTACCGCTCCGATGACGGAGGCCAGACCTGGACCAAGCACGACGCCAGCAATTACATGGTCTGGCGTCCGTTTTATTTTGGCAACCTGATCGTCGATCCCAAGGACGAGAACAAGCTCTTCAAACCCGATCTTGTGCTGCTGCTCAGCACAGATGGCGGAACCAGTTTCAGCCAGGTATCGGGCGGTGCGCACGGAGACTTCCACGACGTGTGGATCAATCCCAAGAACCCGAATATTGTGATCGCCGGCGACGATGGCGGCTTGTGGCGGAGCGAGGACGGCGGCAACCGCTGGAAGCACCAAGTCAACCTTCCAGTTTCGCAGTTCTATCACGTGAGCACCGACAGCTCGGACCCCTACCATGTGTACGGTGGGCTGCAAGACAACGGCTCGTGGATGGGCGACTCGTCGTATCCGGGCGGCGTCAGCTACTCGCGCTGGCAAATCATCATCGATAGCGACGGTTTCTGGGCGTTCGAGGACACGGCCGATCCCGACTACATCTACGCCGAGGGCCAGGGCGGAGAGATTGCAAGGACGAATCGCCGGACCCTGGAGTCTCGCCCGATCAAACCGCTGCCCAACTACGGCGAGAAGAAGCTGCGCTTCAATTGGAACACGCCCATCCACATGAGCCCCAATGAGAAGGGGACCATCTATATCGGGGCGCAGTTCTTGTTCCGATCACGCGATCATGGACAATCGTGGGAACGGATCTCGCCCGATCTGACGACCAATGATCCGGAGAAGCAGAAGCAGGAAGAGTCGGGCGGGGTGACCATCGACAATTCTTCGGCGGAGATGCACACAACGATTTACTCGATTTCGGAATCGCCGAAAAACGGGCAGATCCTCTGGGCCGGCACCGACGACGGGAACGTGCAGATCACGCGCGATGGGGCGAAGACGTGGACCAACGTGGTCGGTAACGTCCCTGGGCTGGGGAAAAATTCCTGGGTCTCGACGATCGAAGCGGGGCGCTTCGACGAGGCCACGGCTTACGCCACCTTCGACCGGCACACCTTCGGGGACAGTCAGCCTTACATCTACAAGACCACGGACTATGGAAAGACATGGACCGCGCTTCCCGCGCAGGCAAGCGGCGTGCGGGGCTACGCCCACGTGATTAAGGAAGACACGATGAATCCGAACCTGCTGTTCCTGGGGACGGAGTTTGGGCTGTGGATCTCCGCGGATGGTGGATCGCACTGGGCGCAGTACAAGGGCACCGACTTTCCGGCAGTGGCCGTGCGCGACATCGCGGTGCAGGCCCGCGAAAGCGATCTGGTGCTTGCGACCCACGGGCGGGGGATCTGGATCATCGACGACATCTCGCCATGGCGTGCGCTGACGCCGGATCTGATGGGGAAAACCGCGGCTTTGATTCCGGGTCACGCGGCGATCCAGTACTTGAACGCGCAGAGCGGCTGGCCGGAGGGTGACGAATCGTACCTTGGACCGGAGCGCCCAGGCGATGCTCACATCACGTACTATCAGAAGTCGCGGCACATCTTCGGCGACTTGAAGATCGAAGTGTTCGACGCGAACGGAAAGCTCGTGGATACGCTTTCCGGCGGCAAGCATCGCGGGTTGAACCGGGCGAACTGGTCGATGCGGGTGAAGGCTCCGGCGGTGCCTCCGGCGGCGAGCGCTCTTTTCGAGGCGGCGCAGGGACCGCGGGTGTTGCCCGGCACCTACACGGTGAAGATGACCAAGGGGACCAGGTTTACACCCGAGCAACTGAACGTTGTGCTGGATCCACGGGCAAAGTTCTCCGCGGACGACCGCAAGGCGCAATTCGATCTCGCGATGAAGGTGTACAAGTTGCTGGAGCACATGACCTACACGGTGGAGGCGATTGAAGGTGTGCGGGACGCGGCCAAGGCGCGCGTAGCGAAGCTGGCCGAGAAGGAGCCCCTGCGGGGATCTCTGCAGCAGCTCACGGGCGAATGCGACAAGCTGCGGTCGCGCATCGTGGCCACGAAGGAAGGCGGCATGATCACCGGGGAGGAGCGGATTCGAGAGCTGCTGGGGCAGCTCTACTACTCCGTCAACAACTATGAAGGCCGTCCGGCGGACTACCAGGTAGCGCGCTCCGATTCGCTGGGCCGGGAACTCGACGATGTGGGATCGGATTTTCAGAAACTGACACAGAAGGATCTGCCGGGCATCAACTCGGGACTGGGTAAGAAGAAACTGGAGGCAATCACGGTGCTCAAAGAGGCGGACTGGCAGAAGAAGCGCGAGGCGCAGTCGGCGGCGGGGTCGGGCATGCAAGCGCTCGCCTACAGGAGGATGGAGCGGGACTGAAGCAAAAGCTCCTCGTGTATCTCCGCGAACATCCTGAAGAGCTGCGACGTAGGGCGCACAATTATTTTCCTGTTTTCGATCTCGCTGCCTTCCAGAATGCGACGCCTCTGACGGCCTTGGACGGGATTCCGGAATCAGCGCTCAAGCCTGGTTCGCTGGCCTTGCCGGTTTGGTCATCCCCGCACAGCAGGTTGGTCGCGCAATCCCTGTTCATCTTTGACGTGTGCTTGTGGCCCGCGAGGCCACAGACCGGGCAGTTCCGCTCTGGGTCGCGGTTCACGCCCTGGAGGTCGTCTCCCTCGCGGTCGTAGCCGAGAAGGTCGCCAAGAAAGGTCCCATGCACCAGCCGGCCCCGGTAGCCGTCAACGAAACGCTCTCGAGCGCTGTTTTGAATCAGGTACGACTGGATGGCCGCTTTCAATTTGCGTTGATCGCCGCGATCGAGAGCCACGAAGCGGAAAGGCTGCAATTCGCGGGAGACCGGCTTCAGCATCTCGGCCGAAGCGCGTACTGCGCCAGCGGGAGTCGTGAACTTCAACCTGACGCGGGAACGAAGATCGAGCGGTTTGGGCAAACCAACGAGACCACCGGTGAGCGAGACGATTTTCAACTCACCCTGCCTGCGGCTGCCATCCGGAGAGCGCAGAGTGGCCCGGGTCGGGTGCGGGAGTCGAACGCGGGGATGGAGCCGAATCGGTTGCGCCTGGAGGCTCACGGCGGTGTTCGAGTATGGTGTGAGCCGTGGAAGCGCGGCAGGTTACGAAAGGATTCAGAGAGGTACAGTTACCGGCCTGGCGGCGCCAATCGATGGACTTGGGCGGAAACCGGAGGCTGAGTGACCGGTGCGAGAACGGGAGTGGAGATGTTTAACGATCCGGCGCGAAGCGTCGTCAATCCAGGTTAGCACCCAGCGTGAACCTGGCGCACCCCGGCATCCGGTGTTCATTCCGAATAGCCGTTTCCTCTGTCGTCGCCCTGTTCGTCGCCATCCTCTTCTTCGTCGTCCTCATCCTCGTTGTGCGCTGGCCTCTCGTCATCTTCTTCGTCTTCATCGGCGTCTCTTCGAAATAAAGGGACGGCTCCCACGCGATCCGCAGGAGCTGCTGAATAAAATGTGCTCATGCCTAATGGTACGCGCAATTTAGGTAGCGGTATGGAGTTCTCGGCGACTGGACGGCGATGCAGAGCGCAAAACGTTATCCCATAGAACATCGTTTCGCCAGTTCCCTGGGGGTCGGCGCGCACGGCGGATTATTTCGCAGGCTGTACAATTTTGAACAGCTGCGGGGGGCCGCGCTGGCGTAATTTTGCCTACACGATTGGGGAGCAGGAGCGCGACTGACTGGGGCCTCCTTTCCTCTGTGGCGCGGCCAGGTGAAACACACTCCCCCAGCGAACCTTTGCTCCGCTGCGCCACGTTCTTCGCCCACCGTTTGTCCCGACAGGCCTTCAACCTCAAGCGGAGTGTTTGCCAGATGGTCGCGGCATTCGTTCTTTGACGAAGGAGCGGGCGTCGAAGAATCCGGAACCTGATCGAGCGAAGATGGTGGGCGCTATAGGCTAGCTCTTGCGCAATCCGACCACCAAGGCAACGACGCCCCCGGCGAGAAGAACAATGCCCACAGCCGGGGGCAATTTCTCGCTGCTTTCGGTCTGGACGCCGATCTTGGCGTCGCCGATTTTTATACCGTGGTTCTCGCGGTGAGGAATCGGCACGACGAAAGACACCAATCCTAGGACCAGCAGCAAGGCGCCGACAATCGCAAGGTTCTTCATATACCCCCTCAGAGGGAAATTTCTTTCTTGCTCTCAAAAGCGGTGCCGTTGTCTCGGTACTCTGCGATCGCATTGAGGTCAGCGCCAGCCCTCGTTTGTGCTTCAGATTTTCCGCAGCTTTCGCCTCATCTTGTTGATCTGGAATGGCATGGGCAGATGCACCCCGGCAGACTGCAGTCGTCGTGCCTCGTCTCGTAGGTGGCATTTTCTCTGCAGAAAGAAGAGAGGATTGCAGGCCACACGCCGAGTGGGTACCCCCGAAAAGCGCTCTCAGTGGGGTCTGGCGAAGTTTCCGGGTAGTGGCGCACGGTTGTCATGTCACCAGCGTAGCAACCGCGACTCAGGCCTGCCTGTTCAATATTGCTCAGAGTCAGGGGAACTGATCGGGTTGTCGGGTCGCACGCCTGATTATTTTCAACACTGTGCAATTTTGAACAGCCCGGGAGGCCCTCTTCGTCGTAATTTTCGTGCAACTATGGGAATGGGCGTAGTTCAATGGGCGCCTGTTCTCTCTCTCCGTGTGGCGCGGCGCTGGGTGGGCACGTACCCATCTCGCAACCCTTATACCCCACCGCGCCACTTTTTTTGTCCCCAATGTCGCCTCTGGTGGTCTACGGAAGAAGCGTGCATCGAGCCCGCTGACCCCTCGCATCGGGCGCTAACAAAAGCGAGTCTTCTTCCAGAGCAGCCATCCGCACCCGAATAGGGAAATCAGCAGGACGACCGTGAGTGCACCCAACCAACTTAGGTTCATCTGCAACGGTGGCTTCCTGGTTCCGATCGCGAGCCAGGCGAAGATTCCCAACGCGGCGGCAACGATGAGATAGTCCCACCACGCCCGTGCCCGGTTGCGATCAGTAGAAGACCTCTCGCCATTCTGGGCCGCCAGCGCCTCGTGAATATCCAGTCCGTAGCGGTCACACTCGCGCGCAATGACCCGGTGCGAGGCCGCTTGCTCATCTTCGGGCGCTATTGCGCTGCTGATGGCAAGCGCTCCCAGGATCATGATGGCAGATCCGGCCACCACCAGCAGGCGGCTGGTGCCTTGGACTCCGGCGAGTTCGCCAAAGACCAGCACACCCCAACCCAGACCCCAGAACTGGTTGGTGTTGGAAAGAGGGATGCCACGTCCAATGCCGATGTACTTGGTGGCATATTGCTGAAACAGGTCTCCTAGGACCCAGCAGAACCCGCCCAGAAACAGCCAGAAAATGGCAGGCCGCGCCCGGCGCAACTCGGCGACCAGGGGATGAAGCCCCCCG
>Ga0210408_10003658_pt1 | contig 14082 bp, 9 predicted proteins | sample IncBWH4MmetaG_FD_155471 | JGI IMG/M metagenome (GOLD analysis project Ga0210408, IMG submission 155471) | Forest soil microbial communities from Barre Woods Harvard Forest LTER site, Petersham, Massachusetts, United States - Inc-BW-H-4-M | ecosystem: Environmental > Terrestrial > Soil >...
GGTCCAGCGGCGGCGTTGGCCGGCATCACGTCGGGCATCTTCAGCGCGACCATCTGGCCAAGCTCGTAAGGCGTGCCGTAAATGGCGATGATCTTGTCGTTGTTATGCACGAGCACGGTCGCGTTGATGCCGGCGCGGAAAAGTCCTACCCGCCAGAGCGGGTCTCCCGTCCGCGCGTTCACGCAGACCACGCTGCCATCGCCGGTGGCGGCAAAAAACACGCGCTTGCCGCGATACCAGCCGAATTGCGGATGCGAAAAGGAATTGTCCTTGGGCGGAGCGCCGGGGCTGGAGGCCCAGACTAGTTCGCCGGTTTTCTTGTCGAAGGCATAAAAGCGGTCGGCCCCCGGTCCTTGCACGCCCCAATTGGCCGTGATCCCGCGGGTGATGACGAGTTCGCCGTCAATGGCCGGCGATGCCGTCCGGCTGTTCGGGAAGGTCAGCCGTCCCAACTCCTCCACGAGCGAGTGGTGCCACACCAACTTGCCGTCCGCAGTAAACGCCGCCAGGATGCCTTGCGTCCCCTGAATATAGACGTTTCCGGTCTCAGGATCGAGCGCCGGGCTGGCTGTGGCGTAGCGCAGATAAACGGTGTCGCTGAGATAATCGTTGTAGAGGTGTTGCCACAGCTTCTGCCCGGTCGCGGCGTCGAAACAAGCCACTCCCTCTTGTAAATCCGGCCCCGTCCCCAGGTAGCCCATCGAGTAGAGTTTGCCATCGGCGATAACCGGCGCGGATTGGCCGGGAAAATCAACCACCCAAAGCGCGTCCTGCACCGACACCTTGGCCGGCAGCCCTGTCTCGCGCGAAACGCCAGTCTGCTCCGGTCCGCGCCAGCTCAGCCAGCCGCGCACCGTCCCGCCTAGGGCGGAAGACGCGGTCAGAGCGGAAATAATGGCCCACCTCGCCGCAAACGTGGCGAGCAACCAAAGCCAAGCCTTTCGCTCCCATCGCTTCGTCATTTGAAGCGGAATTCGACTATGCATTGATGAACCATCACGGTCAGGAAACGAGGTAAACTTTCGATGATCGGCTGTGATTTTGCAAATGGATATTGCTTATTCGTCGCATCGCATCCGAACAATTCTCCGTCGAGGTGTGGCGGCGGGCTTCCGGCCTGCCAGGGCAGACGCATCTTGCGTCGGTCCGGTAATCTGAGCGACAAGATGCCGCAGCACTGGCAGGTGCAAGGCCGCCGCCACCGTCGGTCCTGAAACGCCCGAAAGGGTCTTGCATGGGGCCGCTTCTGGCCGCACATTGGAGCCAAGGTTCCTGGCCGGGATAATCATGGCGGGGCTCCTTGTATCCGGGCTTGCGGCTTCTTACTCACAGCTTGTCAGAAGCATGAGCACACAGAATACTTTCAGATGTATGAAGGAAACCGAAGGCATGAAGGCCGGCACCCGAAAAAACGGAGGGTGCTGCGTGATGAGCAGAGATTGGGCGGTCATGGCCGGCACCGTGGTGGTTCTGGCAGCATGGGCCGGCGCGCTTCGTGCCGGCACGCTCTACGTCCCCAATTTTTCTTTTGAGTCGCCAGCCACCTCGTTTGCCGATCCCCGCGTAGATTCCTGGCAGAAGCCAACCCAACCGGGCACGTTTGACACCAACATTTTTGGAGCCTGGGACAACCTCGCGGGTGTGTTTCTGAACGCTCCGTCAACGAATGCCGACCACATTGACAACGCTGACGGCAACCAACTGGCGTATATATTCGCTTATCCGCAGGTTGCCCTTTTCCAGGATTTCAACTCCACCGACTGGTCCAACGCCGTGCCGACACACGCCTTCAACGCCAAATTTGAAGCCGGCAAATCGTACCACCTCGCCGTTGGGCTGACCAGCAGCCGGGAGGAACCGTTGACCCCTGGTTCCACCCTGCAGTTAATGCTTTATTATCGTGATGACGCCAGCAACATGGTGACGGTTGCAGCGACCACCGTTACCTACGACACGAATCTCTTCACCAACATCACTCATTTGGTTGACTTCCAGGTGAATGTTCCGGCGGTGAAAACCAATGACGCCTGGGCGGCAAAGAATATTGGCATCCAGTTTCAATCCACCGTTGCCCCCAACCTCATTGGCGGAGTCTGGGACCTGGACAAGGTCCGCCTGACTGAAACGATCGACATCCCCAATTTTTCGTTTGAATCGCCCGCCACCGCGTTTGCTGATCCCCGCGTGGATTCCTGGCAGAAGCCACCGCAACCGGACACGTTTGACACCAACATTTTTGGAGCCTGGGACAACCTGGCGGGTGTGTTCCTGAACGCTCCGTCAACGAATATCGACCACATTGACAATGCTGACGGCAATCAACTGGCGTATTTGTTCGCTTATCCGCAGGTTGCCCTCTTTCAGGATTTCAACTCAACGGACTGGTCCAACGCGGCAGCCACGCACGCCTTCAATGCCAGGTTCAAAGCGGGCAAATCCTACACTCTCACCATTGGGCTGGTCAGCAGCCGCGAAGAACCCTTGACCCCCGGCTCCACCCTGCAGTTGAGCTTATATTACCGCGATGGCTCCAGCAACATGGTGACGGTGGCGGCGACCACCGTGGCCTACGATACGAATATCTTCACCAACATCACTCACCTGATTGACTTCCGGGCGACGGTGCCGGAGGTAAAAGCGAGTGATCCCTGGGCCGGGCAAAATATCGGCATCCAGTTCCTATCCACGGTTGCGCCCAACCTGATCGGGGGAGTTTGGGACCTGGACAATGTTCGCCTGACCGAGGTGGTTGCGACCGCGCTGAACAACCCCGGCCTGACCAACGGTCAATTCAATTTCACGCTGCAAAGCGAGCCGGGACTTCCCTTTGAAGTTCTGGCAGGCACGAACGTTACCCAACCGGCCACGAATTGGGCGAGCATCGCCACCTTCACCAACGTTACTGGCACTTTTGGGTTTACCGACCCCGCCACGAACCTCAAGCAACGTTTCTATAGAGCGCATCAGTTGCGCTGAACCTGAATTCGTGTGGCGCAAACGACCCGTTCACCCTCATTTCGCCGGGCTTTCACGCTCATTGAGTTGCTGGTGGTGATTGCCATCATCGCGACCCTGGCGGCGCTGCTGTTGCCAGCCCTGGCATCGGCGAAGGAAAAGGCGCAAAGGGTTGCCTGCCTCTCCAACCTCCGGCAGCTCGGCCTCGCCGTACACAGCTATGCCCCTGATTACAGCGGCAGAATTCCGTATGGTCCCCAAGCCCCGCCCTTCAGCAACCCGTCGGACTTCTATCCTTCCACCGGCGCGCCCACCAGCCTGATCTGCCTTCAGACCGGCGCCGCCGCCGGCCTGGGTTTGCTGCTCCAGCAACATATCAGCGGCCAACCCAAGGTCTTGTTCTGCCCCGCCAGCGATCAGCCGGTGGATACGGACGCCGAGCTGGCCAAGGTGGGCGTCCAACAGGCTCAATCCAGCTATTACTATCGCCACGCGGGCAACACCCTGTTGCACGATAGCTTTGGCGCCACGAACGCGCCGGCCCACCTCCAACTGGACAGTTTGGGCGACAATCGCAACGGTCTCCCCATCCGAGCCTTGGCCATTGACACCATTTTCCTCTGCCCGCCCGACTTGGCAGCGTACGGCGTCAAGCCCAGCACTCATCACCGGCAGCGGTTCGCAGACATACTGTTCTCGGACGGCCACGTCCCTTCCCGGCCGAATGGAGACAAGCGGTTCACCGTGGACCTCACGAATTACGGCGACATCACCAGCGCCTTCGATAGGATACTCAAAGTGCTGGAGCAGGCGGACACGGAGCCTTGACTGCCTTTTGCGGACTCGACAACGTCGGCAGACCTGCGCATAAATTTGACAGGCTCAGTTAAGGCTAGGCGTTGCCTTTGGGTTTTTGGATTGGCGGCCCAACCAACTTTATCGGCGGCTTGGCCAGACCGGAAGAATAATACATGAACCATCGAGTTTTTGCTGAATCACGGGTGGCATTGATCGGTTTGCTCTGCTCATGCGGCGTCACGATAGCTGCCATCGCCTCGGTGGCACCGGCGGAGAACTGGCCCCAATGGCGTGGGCCACTACAGAGCGGCGCTGCTCCTTCCGCAGACCCACCGACGACCTGGAGCGAGACGAACAATATCCGCTGGAAGGTGAAGATTCCGGGCGAGGGCTCGGCCACGCCCCTGGTCTGGGACAACCTGGTGTTCATCCAAGCGGCGATTCCTACTGGCAAGAAGCTTGAACCGAAACCGACTGATTCGGCCGAACAAAGCCCGGCCGCGCGCCCGGAGTCCAGCGACGGTCAGAACCGGAAAGGGCCTGGAGGCGGCCCCGGTGGCGGCGGCCCGGGCGGGCCAGGAAGGGGTCCGGGTGGCCGAGGCGGTGGCTTCGGTGGCGGACCCAAGCCGACCGAAGTTCTCCAATTTGCGATTTTGTGCCTGGAGCGCCAGACGGGCAAAGTTCTGTGGCAGCAGGTTGCCCGGGAGGAAGTTCCGCATGAAGGAGTCCGCCAGGGCGAGGGCACCTTCGCCTCAGCGTCAGGCGTGACCGATGGCCAGCATGTTTGGGCCTACTTCGGCTCGCGGGGCCTCTATTGCTACGACCTCAAGGGAACGTTGGTGTGGAACCGCGACCTGGGCAAAATGCGGGTCGCAATGGGGTTCGGGGAAGGCAGTTCGCCGACGCTTTACGAAGACACTCTGATTGTGAATTGGGACAATGAGGACGGCTCGTTCATTACCGCGCTGGACAAAAACACCGGCAAGACATTGTGGAAGGAATCGCGCGACGAAGGCACGTCGTGGTCCACTCCGCTCGTGGTCGAGAAGGACGGCAAAACGGAAGTGGTGGTGACCGCGACGCGCAAAATACGCAGCTACGACCCGGCCTCCGGCAAGTTGAATTGGGAATGCAGCGGGCTGACCCGCAACGTGATTCCGTCCCCGGTGGCGGACAGTGAAATGGTCTATTGCATCAGCGGCTTTCAAGGCAACGCTCTGCTGGCCATCCACCTCGGCGGCAAGGGGGACCTCACCGGCACCGACGCGGTTGCCTGGACGCACAAGAAAAGCACGCCCTATGTCCCGTCACCGCTACTTTACAATGGCAAGTTGTATTTTTACGCGAACAACAACGGCGTCCTCTCCTGCCTGGACGCCAAGACGGGCCAGGCGCTCTTTGACGCGGAACGAATCGAGGGCCTCCAGGGGGTCTATGCCTCGCCAATTGGCGCGGCTGGAAAAGTCTATCTGGCCGGGCGCAATGGCGCGACCGTCGTGCTGAAGCAAGCGGACAAATTGGAATTGCTGGCGACCAATCGGCTCGAGGACAAGTTCGATGCTTCGCCGGTGGCCGTGGGTAAGGACCTGTTATTGCGCGGCCGCGAGTATCTGTATTGTATCGCGGAGAAGTGAGGAACTGAAATACGTTTCGATAACGGATGAAGAACCTGACTGGTCTTGCCACCTTCATTCTCCTGACTCTGGCACTGCCTGGTCCCGCTCAGGAGTGGACCCGGTTTCGCGGCCCCAACGGCACAGGCATCAGCCCGGCAAAGACCGTCCCAACGTCCTGGACGGAAAAGGATTTTAATTGGAAAGTTCCCCTGCCGGGGGCGGGCCATTCCTCGCCGGTCTTATGGGGCGACAAAATCTTCCTGACCAGCGGTGACGACCAGGCCGGCCAGGTGTTGGTCTTCTGTATCAGCGCCGCCGATGGGCGCGTGGTTTGGCAAAAAACGTTTCCGTTCTCGACCTATCCCAAGCATAACTACAATAGTTTCGCTTCCAGCTCGCCGGCGGTGGATGAGCGTCGCGTGTACGTCTGCTGGGGTGTGCCGGCGCGCTGCACTCTCCTGGCACTCGAGCACGACGGGAAGCTGGCATGGGAAAAGGACCTGGGGCCCTTTGTCAGCCAGCATGGCAACGGCACGTCTCCGATCGTTTGCCAGGATAAAGTGATTCTGGGGAATGAGCAGGATGGAGATAGTTTCCTGATTGCGGTCGATGCCGCCACCGGCGTAACCCGATGGAAGACCCCGCGCAAGACCGCCGAAACCGCGTATTCCACCCCGTGCGTCTATCAGCCAAAAGAAGGCAAACCGGCGCTGATTTTCAACAGCCACGCACACGGCATTTCTGCGCTCGACCCAGACAACGGGAAAGTGCTGTGGGAGTTCGCGAGCGCCTTCGACAAACGGTCCGTTAGTTCGCCGCTCGTGGCCGAAGGCTTGATTATCGGCTCGTGCGGCAGCGGTGGCGGCGGAAATTACGTCGTGGCAGTGCGGCCAGGCGAGCCGGCCAAAGGCAAAAAGCCGGAACTGGCCTACAGCATCCGCCGTTCCGCGCCTTACGTTCCCACCAGCGTCTGCGTGGGAGAGCGGCTTTTTCTTTGGGGAGACGGTGGAATTGTCAGTTGCGTGCAGGCGGCGACGGGCGAAATCAAATGGCAGGAGCGCGTGGGCGGAGATTTCTTCGGCTCGCCGGTCTGGGTGGATGGCCGGTTGTTTTGTGTTTCGAGTCGAGGAGAGGTGGTGGTCGTAGAGGCTTCCGACCACTTCCAGGTCCTGGCCAGAAATCCTTTGGGTGAACTGACTCACAGCACCCCGGCGGTCGCTGGCGGTCGCATGTACATCCACACCAGCAAACATTTGATCAGCGTCGGCGGCGGCAAAGAGGTCAGCGCGAAGGAATGAAAGTCCGGGAGCGTGCTTCGAAGGCTTGCCGATGGGCAATTGGACATATGTCTTGAATCTGGTGAACCAGCGCCTCGATGCAACCCTGTCGGAAGTGACGACTGACATTTGTGAGCTTTCCGATCACGTGCCAACGACATTGCTGGCCAAACCCAACTTCGCCGCGGGCGGTTCAAGCCCTGGGAACATTCCTGACGCTCTGCGTGCGGTTGGCTGCGACGGATGGTCCGGATGAGGATTGGCCCAGGTTCCTCGGCCCGGACGGCAACAATACTTCCGCTGAAACCGGCCTGCTCGACAAATGGCCCGCCAAGGGCCTTCCGCTCGTCTGGGAAAAGGAAATCGGCGCCGGCTACAGCGCGCTGTCCGTGCGCCACCCCTACCTGGTCCTGCACCACCGGGTCAAAGATCAGGAAATCGTCGAGGCCTTCGAGACCGCCAACGGCAACCCGGTCTGGCGGTACGCTTACGCGTCCAGCTTTGTTGATCCGTTCGGCTATAACAACGGCCCACGTTGCACTCCCCTGCTGACCTCAAACCGCTGCTACACGTTCGGCGCCGATGGCAAGCTGGTGTGCCTGGACCTCCAGACCGGCCGACTCATCTGGCAGCGTGAGACGGCCAAGGAATGGAACGTGCCCGAGCCCTTCTTCGGTGTGGGAAGCACACCCTTGCTGGAAGGGGACAAGCTGATCGTGATGGCTGGGGGCCAGCCGAATTCGGGGGTCGTGGCCCTCGACGCGGGCACCGGCAAGACCCTTTGGGAGAACGTCGGCAAAACGAATTGGGACGGTATGCGTGCCATCGGCTGGCGTGGGGAACCAACGTACCGCTGGACCGGCGAGGAAAAGCAGGCCAGTTATTCCTCTCCCGTGGCCGCGACGATCCATGGCCGACGACATATTCTCTGCCTCATGCGCCAGGGGCTGGTTTCGCTTAATCCAACCAACGGCGAGATTTACTTCAGTCGCTGGTTTCAATCCCCGGTGAATGAGTCGGTCAACGCGATGTGCCCCGTCGTGCGGGAAGATTTGGTGCTGCTCTCCGGCGCTTATTATCGTATCGGCAGCGTGCTGCTGCGCATCAAACCAGACGGCCGGTCGTACGAAGAGGTGTGGCGCAGCCCGAGGCAACCATTCGAGCGCGAGTCGGAGACGGGGAGTTTAACACCGCCGGTTCTCGAGGTGCACTGGAACACGCCCGTGCTGCACGACGGTTACCTTTACGCGTTCAGCGGACGCAACGAGACGGACGCGACTTTCCGGTGTGTCGAGTTTAAGAGCGGCCAACTGATGTGGAGCCGGGATGAGCGTTGGCGCTCACACAGCTCACTTCCACCATCGGTCTATGGCCGCGGCTCTGCCATTTTGGCGGACGGCAAACTAATCGTGCTGGGAGAAGGTGGAAAACTGGGTTTGTTCGCCTTGAACCCGAAGCAGTCGGAGGAAACCTGTTCCTGGCAGGTACCTCAACTGCACTACCCGTGCTGGACGGCCCCGGTGCTCTCGCACAAAAGGCTCTACTTGCGCAGCGAAGACCGGTTGCTTTGCTTTGATTTAAGCCGCCAGAACCAAGGGCGTTAGACTTTGGGCCTCCGGCGCCCTTAAGTGAAAGATACCCACGCGCGGTCTTGCCTGGCGGACGCGGGCCAGTATCATCGGGCTTATGTTCTCCTTGCCCATCAGCATGAACAGGAACACTTCCATATTCGCAACCATCGGCCTGTCCGTCGGCTTGAACTCGCCGGCCGCGCCCGCGCCGGAGGCCAACTGGCCGCAGTTCCGGGGGGTGGGTGCGCGGGGCGTAGCGGCCGATGCCAGACTGCCGGAGCATTGGTCTGCAACTGAAAATGTGGCGTGGAAAACGGAGGTGCCTGGTCGCGGTTGGTCGTCGCCGATTGTGTGGGGCGACCGAGTGTTTCTCACGACGGCGGTAAGTTCGGGCGAGCCCGAGCCACCGAAGAAGGGGCTCTATATGGGTGGCGAGCGACCGAACGCACCGCGTCCCGAACACGAGTGGAAGGTAGTGTGCCTCGATTTGGCCTCGGGCAAAATGCGATGGGAACGAGTCGTGCAGCGGGCGGAGCCGGTGGGGCCGCGTCACCTCAAGAACAGTTACGCCTCGGAGACGCCGGTCACGGACGGCGAGCGCGTATACTGCTATTTCGGCAACGTAGGCGTGTTTTGCCTTGATTTGGACGGCCACCCGGTTTGGTCCAAGGCGCTTGAACCGCACAAGACGCGCTACGGCTGGGGCACGGCCGCGTCGCCGGTGCTGCATCGTGATAGGCTCTATCTGGTCAGCGACAACGATGAGCAGTCCTACCTGCTCGCACTGGATAAGCGCACCGGCAGGGAGATCTGGCGAGTGGACCGTGATGAAAAAAGCAACTGGTCCACGCCTTATGTGTGGGAGAACCCACAGCGCTCGGAGATCGTCACGGCCGGCACCGGGAAGGTGCGCTCCTACGACCTGGACGGGAAGCTTCTCTGGTGGTTCAAGGGCATGTCGAGCATTACCATCGCCACTCCGTATGCCGAGCAGGATTTGCTGTATGTGAGCTCCGGGTTCGTAGGGGATCGAGCGCGGCCGCTGTACGCGGTCCGCCCAGGCGGCAGCAGTGATATTTCCCTGCAACCGGGCGAGACGAATAACGCCGCCATTGCCTGGTGCCAGCCGGTCGCCGCGCCTTACAACCCGACCACGCTGGTCTATGATCAGAGGCTCTATGTGCTTTACGATCGCGGGCTCTTGAGCGCTCACAACGCGCGGACCGGCCAGATCCTTTTCGACCGGGAACGCCTGCCGGAAGGGCTGCATTTCACGGCATCTCCCTGGGCCTACCATGGGCGTGTGTTCTGCCTCAATGAAGATGGCGTCACCTTCGTGGTGCGCGCTGGCAACCGGTTCGAGTTGCTTCATACCAACAAGCTGGCCGATGACGACATGTGCATGGCTACCCCGGCCCTGGCCGGTGACCGCCTGCTTATCCGGACCGCGGTTCGGCTGTATTGCATTCGAACTCCGTGAAAAACTATTTCAAATCGGGCGTGCGGACTGATGATGATACGCTTGCCGTTCATGGGCTGCGGATTTCCCACAAGTTGGTCAGGCCGCGCAGGACGATGCCGTTTTGCACAAACGCCGGGCTGGCGTGGAACGAGTCGCCCATCTCCGTGCGGAACAGCTCGTGGAATTGCCGCGTGGCCTCGACCACAATCGCGGTTCCTTTCTGGCTGAAAAGGTACAGCCGGTTTGCGGCCAGGCCCGGTGAGGCGTGGAATTCCATTTCGAAATCATGCTCCCATTGTTTTTTTCCATCCTTTGTGTCAAAGGCAGTCAGCAGGCCGGACGACGTCAGGGTGAAGATGAGTTCGCCGTTGCTCACTGGACTGGTAATGTCGGGGATATTTTCCTCCGCAGTCCAAATCACATGGGTTTTGGTGACATCGCCCTGCCCGTCCGGTCGAATGGCCAGCAGTTTGTTGGAGGGATCGATGACGAACAGCATGCCGGCAACAAAAATGGGCGACGGCAACACTTCCCCGCTGAGGCAATCGACCCGCCACAGTTCCGTGCCGTCTGCCGCCGCGTAGCCGATAACCCAGGGTACCGCGAGCGTAATCACCTGCGCTTTGCCTGCCGCCTCGATGACGATGGGCGAGGCCCAGGAACTGGGGACTTTGCGCGGGCGCTGCCACACTACCTGACCGGTGCTCCCGTCGAGGGCATAGAGCCTGGACCTGCCCTCCTCACTCTCGCCCTGGTCGAGCTGGACGATGAGCCGGCCTTGCCACGTGGCCAACGACGTGGCGTGACCGTACGGGTTCTTCAGAGGGCCAAAACTTTTTGACCAGACGAGCTTGCCCTCGAGCGTGAATGCAGCGAGAGCGCCATTGGCGAACATCGCGTAAACGCGCTGGCCATCGGTGGCCATAGTCGCCGCGGCAATTCCGCTAGTCTCCGGCACCTCGGGGGCCTTGGGCGGGCTGCCGGGAACATTAACCACCGCTTGCCGCCAGAGGCTTTCGCCGGTCTGCGCGTTGAAGCAAAGGACCTCAGGCTGGCTGGAATCGCCACCCGACAAAAAGACGCGGGCATCCCACACGATCGGCGAGCCGAAACCGCCGGCCGGCACGGCCCTTTTCCAGCCGAGCCCCGAGCCGGCTTGCGTGTCCCACTTAACAGGTGCATTCGTGAACGCGGACCGCCCACTGCCATCCGCACCGCGGAAACGGGGCCAGTTTCGCTCGAGTTCCGCAAGTGACGCGAAGTCAACGGCCGCAAGAGCTGCGGCGGCCGGACTCACCACTTTCGCAAGCTTTGGAGCTGCTTCGGGAAAAGGCGTGCTCCGACCAAGACTCAATATGAAGAGCACGGCGCCAATGGCCGCGCCGCTGGCGGCGACCGACCAACGGGCTTTGGTGGCGGCGCGCGCGGCTCGTTCTTGAGGGGAATCCGACTTGCGTTCGGGTCGAGGGCGGCGATTCTCCAGGCGCGCCACCTGATACATAGCAAAGAGGAACACAACGATGCCGCCGACCACCAACCAGGCACCCGACCTGACGCGCGCCAACTGGCGGAAGTGCTGCTGGCGGAGCCGCAAATCAACTTCACGGAGGCTTTGCTTTTTCTGTTCGTCGGCCGGGTTGAGCCGCAGTTCTTCCTTGTATTGTTTGAGCTGAGGGGATTGCAACGGAGCGTTCAACTGGGTCTGGATGTGACTCAAAAGCATCGCCAGGCCCACCAGGACGGAGAAGGCACCGGCGACCCACGCCGTCATTCGCCAGCTCAGCAGGGCCGTTGCACCTAGGTTTTCGTGCGAGCGAGCGACAGGTGCGGTTTGGGGGGTGATGGACATCGGTTTAAACCGAGCGCAGGTCCCCGCTCGCCCCCGGCGCCGCGCCAGCCGTCGCCACGACTCGCCTGCTCACACGCTCTCGCGGGCAGTACTCGAAGCACCGGGCGCAAGCAAAGCAGCCGCCGTGTTCCGGCTCGTAATCGGTCCGCGGGCGGCGGACGGACACGCTGACCAACTTCGCGCCGATGACCAGCCCCACCCAGGCACCTAAAATCCAGCCGCCGAGAGTAAACTGCCGGCGGATTCCGGCCGCGGCGCTCAGAATCTCTGTCGGCGCCAGTTGCACGCGTGACAGCGCCAGGTCCTCGACTGAGGGCAGTTCGCCCTTTGAACTTTGCGCTTCAGATTTCGGTGACTTCGCTTGCCCGCGGACTAGCCGCTCCGCCAGGCTCACGGTCGGATGCAACCGCGAGGCAGGAAGGCTGAACTGGCGGCCCAGGCCGGCGCCCACGGCCACGAGCACCGGCACAAGCGCCAGCAGCCAGACCAAACGCTTGCGGTCCTGGGCGAGAATTCGCGCATCCGGAATCGCAGGTTCGGGTTCGCTAATCGCACCTGTGGGGCAGGCGACTTCGCATACCCGGCAGTGAACGCAGTGGTCCGGGGTTACGGTCACGCGCCACTTCGCGGCCACGGCGCACAGCTTCAGCAGCGCGCCGTACGGACATAGAAAACGGCAGAAAGGCCGGCACACAAAAACACCGAGCAACAACAGCCCAGCTCCGGCGAGGACCATCGAAATCCGCCCGCCCAGGCGGAAGAGCGGCACGAATGGATCGTACTGGCAGAAGAGAAAAGCGCTTCCGGTCGCGGCGAATAGCACGCCCGCTCCCAGGTAAACGAAGGGCAGCACGCTCAGGCCATGTTCGAGCCAGGCCGGCACGTTCAAGGGTTTGAGCAAGACCAAGTCCTGCAAGGCGCCATGCGGACAGACGCCCGCGCAGAAAAGCCGCCCAGCAAAAAGCGCAAATAAAAGCGGCAATACGAAAAACGCGGCCACGGTGATGGGCAGGCCGTAGCCGCGGTCGGCGATGGCCAGCGCAACGTTCTGCACGGAACCGATCGAGCAAATGCAACCCCTTCGCCAAAAGCCGAAATATAGCAGCGAGAAAATCGAGAGGGCCATCAGCCCCTTGCGCGAACGCTGTTTGAGCACCAGCCAACCCGCCAGCGCCAGAGACGCGGCCAATACTGCGAGATCGAGGTATTGCAGCACCGGTGCGCGTGGCGGGGGCGTCGTGGTGAGCGGCAATTTGTGGCCGCCCTCGAAATCCGGCGGCTGAAACCTCTGCTCAGCCCCGGCGACGAAACAGCAGAGGACCGCCAGGACAAGCACCAGGAAGCCCGAAACCAAGCGCGGAGGTATTCCCCGTTTCTGGATTTGGAATGGTGAATCCGGACACATCTCAAGCCTCGATGGTTTTCAGCAGGTAAGGCTGAGTCGCCGGCACACGGCGGAACGCGTCGCCGGGACAGGCTTTGGCGATCGCGCATTGGTTGCAGTTGACGCAGCGGTCGTGGCGGACCTGGAGGAAAAGGGAGCCGTTGCCAAAACGAACACAGCCTTCGACGCATTTGGCGCAACCGATGCACAGCCGCTCATCAATCGTGTATTCGTAGTAAGGGTCTTCGACGAAGGTGCGCTGGATTGCGCCGGTGGGGCACAACTGGTTCTCGGCGCCGGTGTTGAGGTCGTTGGGTTCCGGCTCAAAATAGGCCGTGCAAAGCTGGCAATAGCCGCAAATGGCGTAAGCCTGCACGCACTTCACGGCGGATTGCTCCAGGACGCAGTGCGTCGAGCAGTTGCCGCACCGCAGGCATTTCTCAGGGTCAATTTGCCAGACCGTTCCGCGGGCAACGCCGCGGCGGGCGAGTCCGGCGAACAAGCCTGCGAGACCGGTCGCGGCGGCGGCGCGCACGCCGGCGCGCAGAAACTGCCGGCGCGCGACCGGCTTCGGGCGCTCATTGTGTTCGCTCGCTTCGTTCATGCGCCCGCCGGGTTGCGTTCCATCACCCGAGTCTCGCCGGTCACCAGATCAAGGATGTAGATGCGGCCTTTCGAGTCCGCAACGCCATCGAGCCCGCCAAGCGTGCAATCGTTTGGGCCGCAGACCTTCGCGTTGTCTGCAAACGATTCCGCCCCGGCAACCACCGAATCGAAGGCGCCATTCGAGGTGTACACCTTCACCCGGGGAATCCCCTTCTCGAGGGTGACGACCCGGCCATCCGGCAGCAGCGTGAGGTTGATGGGATTGCAGCAACCGCAGAAGTTTTCGATGGCCCAGCCCGGGGTTCCCCACGCGAATTCAAGGTCACCGTCGAACGTGTAGGTCTCGACGCAGTGCCGGCCGGGATTGGCCACGCGCAGCAAACCATCGCGCGCGATTTCCACGTCAAAGAAAGGGCTGGGAATGATCAGGCCGGGAATGTTTCGAGCTTCATCCTTTTCACCGATACGCCCCTTCAGCCGGCCGGAGCGATCATACCGGTGGACGACGCGATTGCCGGCATCCGCCACAAAGACATCGGCTTCACTCACGGCGACACCGGTGAA
>Ga0210408_10003660_pt1 | contig 14081 bp, 16 predicted proteins | sample IncBWH4MmetaG_FD_155471 | JGI IMG/M metagenome (GOLD analysis project Ga0210408, IMG submission 155471) | Forest soil microbial communities from Barre Woods Harvard Forest LTER site, Petersham, Massachusetts, United States - Inc-BW-H-4-M | ecosystem: Environmental > Terrestrial > Soil >...
AAGGATCCGCTTGCGACACGGAGCCGGGCATGAAGATTGCGATCCTTTATGACGTTTGGGAAGAGGAAGGCGCGACACCCGAGCCGCCTGAGCCCAAGCTGACGGCTCGCCAGAAGAAATCTCGCAAGAAGAAGAAGCGGGAAAAAGAAGACCGGGAAGAGATCTTTGAGGCTCTCGAAAAGCTCGGGCACGAACCTGCTTACCTGGTTCTCGACGGAACGCCGCAATGTCTGAACGCGCTGGCCAAATGCGAAGCCGATCTCATTTTCAACCTCACAGAATCCTACGCTGGCGACGATACGAAAGAAATGCACGTTGCCGCTTACCTCGATCTGTTAGGTCTTCGTTACACGGGCGCGGGTCCTCATGCCAGTTTTCTGGCCCAGGATAAGGCGATTGCCAAAAAAATGTTCGCCTTCCATGGAATCCGTACGCCCTACTTTGCGACCTCTTACCGTGGTTCGATCGAACATGCCCACGACATTTCTTTCCCGCTCATCGTGAAACCGGTTGCCGAAGACGGTTCTATCGGCATTAACGCAGACGCGGTTGTGACCAGCGTGAAGGAATTGATGGAGCGGGTGCAGGACATTCAAAACGAGTTCGACTCTCCGGCGATCATCGAGGAGTACATCGAAGGTCGAGAGATCTACGCGGCCATCCTTGGCAGCTATGAGACAGCGCAGGCGCTGCCCCTTATCGAACTAGATTTCTCGAAGCTCCCGAAGGGAACTCCGAAGATCGCCAGCTATGATGTGAAGTTCGAGAAGGAAGCCGAGTCTTACAAGCTGACCAAGTCGGCCGTTGCTGAGGACCTTGATGAGCAGACGGTCACCCGCCTCACCGAAACTGCGCTGGCCGCTCACCGCGCCGTGAAGTTGCGGGACTATGGACGCATCGACATGCGGCTGTCTTCCAAGGGCGATGTGTACGTGATTGAAGCGAATCCAAATCCGTGGCTGTCGAGCAAACAGGAGTTCGCCATGGCGGCGAAAGCCTCGGGACGCTCGTACACCCAATTGATCGGCGAGATTGTTGATCTTGCGATGGCTCGATACCGTTCACGCAGCTGAAGTCACCACACGTCAGGCTAGCTTTCCGTCTAGTCTCATTCTCCCCGTATAGATCGCCATCCCAACCACCGCGTCTACGCCAAGTTCATCCAGTTGATCGACTTCTTCGTGACTCGAGATTCCACCCGCAACAATGAGGCGTCGGCCAGTGGCGGAGCGGAGTTTGCGAACGATGTCCATCGGAATGCCTTTCATCAATCCTTCCGTATCGACGTTTGTGTAGAGGAAGGCCGCGCAGTGCGGTTCGAGCTCCCGTACCATGTCAGTGGGCACGATCGCGGTGGACTCGCGCCATCCTTTGACAGCCACTGTTCCGCGCCTTGCGTCGATGGCAAACGTCAGGCGCTCGGGAGTGAATTTCTCGGCGAACCGGGATGCGGCGGTCAAGTCGATTGCGTTGTCTTTCACCAGCACAGATCCGAGGATGATCCTTTGAGCTCCGGTCGCAAGCACTTTTTCTGCGTCTTCAATTGATCGAATTCCCCCACCCACCTGGCACGCAAGCCGTTCGGTGAAAAGACGAAGCAACGATCGGTTGTCGCCCGTCCCAATGGCCGCATCAAGATCGATCAGCTGCACGAGCGGGAAGTGCGCGAAGCGAGCGATCCACTCTTCGAAATCGCCGAACTCCAGTGCTTTTTTCTCTCCCTGCACAAGCTGTACGATCTTCCCACCCATGAGATCGATAGACGGAATCAGCATGGCCACCTCATGGGTATGCCGGCCGCTGCCAGTTCTTGCTTCAGGTCGGCGAGCTTGGTGATTCCGTAGTGCAGGATCGAAGCCGCCAATGCGGCATCGGCGTGGCCCTCGCGGAACACCTGAGCGAAATGCGCGGTAGAACCTGCGCCTCCGGATGCGATCACTGGGATACGCACATTCGTTGAGATCAAGCGTGTGAGTTCACAATCGAACCCGATGCCGGTTCCGTCTCGGTCCATCGACGTGAGTAGGATCTCGCCGGCTCCCCGTGATTCGGCTTCGCGAGCCCATTCGCGGGCATTACGTCCGGTCGCAGTCCGCCCACCGGCCACAAATACCTCGTACCCTCCCGCCTCGTTCATCCTTTTCGCGTCAATGGCTACGATCGTGGCTTGCGAACCAAACCGCTCGGCAATTTGAGTAATGAGCTCCGGATCCGCCAGAGCGGCAGAGTTCAGACTCACTTTGTCAGCCCCCGCATCGAAAACCGCCGCCGCATCTTCGAGTGAACGGATCCCGCCACCTACCGTAAAAGGGATGAACAACTGGCGGGCCGTTTTGCGAACAGTTTCCAGCAGAGTCTTTCTTTTCTCGGCTGTTGCAGAAATGTCGAGCAGTACAATCTCATCGGCTCCGGCCTCGCTGTGAGCGCAAGCCAACTCCGCCGGATCTCCCGCGTCGCGCAGGTTCAGAAACTTCACGCCTTTGACGACACGCCCACCGTCTACGTCAAGGCAGGCGATGATGCGCTTCGTCAGCATGGCAAGTTGCAGAACGCCTCCAGCAACTTCATTCCGGTGGCGCCTGATTTTTCCGGATGAAACTGCACGCCGAACACGTGGTCGCGCTCGACCACGGCCGAAAACTCACCGCCGTATTCGCAACTGGCCACGGTGTATTGGTCGATCGGGGCGCGATAGGAATGCGTGAAATAGACGAAAGGTTCTCGGTCCATCGTGGCTAGAAGTCTCGAAGCTCCGCTGCAGTGAAGACGGTTCCATCCCACGTGAGGCGATTTCACCTCAGCAGGGAAGTGCTCGCACTCCCCTGAAAAGATGCCAAGCCCTCGCAGTCCTGGGGCCTCCGTGCTCGACGCAAACATCCACTGCATCCCAAGACAAATCCCTAACACAGGTGTTCCGCGCCGAATCGCAGAATCGATCGCCTGTCGCTGCCCGGTATTCTCGATGGCTCCCGTCGCGGAAAAATGGCCGACCCCTGGCAAGACCACTCTTTCGGCACGATCGATCGCCTCGGGATCGGAAGTGATCACCGCCGGCCGACCTAACCAGTCAAGCGCCTTCTTCACCGAGGTGAGATTTCCTGCCCCGTAGTTCACAATCGCGATGCTCATAAGACGCCCTTCGTACTGGGAATGAAGGCGGCCATGCGCGGATCCCGCCAGCATGCCGCCCGGACAGCGCGGGCAAACGCCTTGAACAGCGATTCGATCTTGTGATGATTCGAGCGTCCATAGAGAACCTTGGTGTGAACGTTGGCCTTCGCGCCACGCGCAAAGCCTTCGAAAAAATCGTGAACGAGTTCTGCCTGCAGGTCTCCCACGATTCGCACGCGTACTTTCGTATCGACAATCACCGAAGTTCTCCCACAGAAATCCACCGCCGCCACCCCGAGCGTTTCGTCCATGGGCATCAGGAAATATCCGGCGCGAAGGATCCCTTTCTTAGTGCCAAGCGCCTTATCGAAAGCTTGCCCGAGCGTGATTCCCACATCCTCCACGGTGTGATGCTGGTCGACATCAAGGTCTCCACGCGCTTTCAATTCCAAATCGAATCCGCCATGGTGTGCGAAGAGTTCCAGCATGTGATCGAAGAAGCGAATCCCCGTCGAGATTTTGTACTGTCCATGCCCATCAATATTCAGAGCCACACGGATATCCGTCTCTTTCGTCGGGCGATGGATGCGCGCCTTTCTCACGAGCGTGTCTCCTGTCGCAAGGCTCCGATTGCCTCTAGAGTTTCGCGCATGGCGCCCAGCAGACGCCTGGTATGGTCGGCCGATCCAAGGGTAATGCGCACGCATCCCTGGCAACCGAAGTCGCGAGATCGGTCGCGGACGAGAATGCCGCGTTCCCGCATCCCGCCGATGAATGCCAAGTTAAGATCTCCGAGCTGCATCAGAACGAAGTTGGCGCGGCTTGGCCAATAGCGAATCCCAAGGCGGTCCAGTTCCGACTGCAGTCGCTCGCGTCCCGCGCAGACTTCAGCAACATACATTCGCACGTATTCACGATCTGCCAGCGCCTCGGGCAAGCAGACGAGCGCCACACTGTTCACGTTATACGGAGAGGCCACACGTCGAACGGAATCCATCTGCTCGCGATGTCCACAGAGAATTCCCACCCGCAATCCGGCAAGGCCGTAGGCTTTCGAGAAGGTGCGCGCCACGAAGATATTGGGACGGTCGGCCCATGCATGCAACAAACTCCCGCCATGAAACTCAAAGTAAGCTTCGTCAACAAGGAGAGCGGCTTCCGGAGCGGAATCCGCAATCAACAGCAAGTCCTCAACCCTCGCTGCCGCTCCCGTCGGGTTATTGGGATTCGCAATCACGATGAGCCGTGTCGAAGAACTAATTTGCCCGCGCAGCGCAGTCAGCGGAAATGCAAAATCATCCGCTGCAGGAACACTGACGACGCGTGCCTCCGTTGCCTTCGCGAAAATCTCGTACATCGAAAACGTCGGGACCACGATGCAGACTTCATCGTTGGGCTCAAGATAGGCTTCACAAAGCAAATGGATGGCTTCATCCACGCCGTTGGTGAGCAGTAATTCTCCCGGCTTGACAGCGAGGTGCGACGCAACCACCGCCTCTGCTGGTTCGCGCTCCGGGTACCGGGCTAGTTCCTCGAAGTCGATTCGACGCAGGCGTTCAAGCACACGCGGGGAGCAGCCGACGGTATTCTCGTTAAAGTCCAGTCGCAGACCGGTACGACCTCCCAGTGGCGGATGGTAAGTGGGTAAATTGCGCACTGCCTCGCGGGCTCTAAGCAATTGCGCACCTCACCCTTATCGATTCGGCGTGTGCCGGCAAACCTTCCGTCTCCGCGAGTGTCGTGATGCTCTTGGCAATCGCTTGCAATCCCGTTTTTGAGACCCGCTGCACGGTGATGAGCTTTACGAAATCGCCGACCGTGAGTCCGCCTCGAAAGCGCGCGACACCGGCAGTCGGCAGAACATGATTTGGGCCGGAAGCATAGTCGCCCGCGGCTTGCGCGGAGTAGTCTCCGACGAAAATGGAACCTGCATTCTGAACCGAGGACAGGTACTGCTCATCCACGGTGATGTGCTCGGGAGCAATGCGGTTCGCCCACGCCACCGCGACTTTGTCCGAGCCAGCAACCAGTATTGCTCCACTTCGCTTCACTGACTCTGCAGCGGTCACATTCCCCACGATTAATCTGGCGACTTCATCACTGACATCCCGTGCGAGGCGCCTCGACGTTGTGATGAAGATTGGTACTGCTGCCGGATCGTGTTCGGCTTGGGCCACCAGGTCGGCGGCAATAAAATCCGGGCGGCCCTTGCTGCTGAGGATCACAACTTCCGTCGGACCGGCCAGAAAATCGATCGAACAATCGAATGCTACGATTTTCTTGGCAACAGTGACGTATAGGTTGCCCGGTCCAACGATCTTGTCGACCCGTGCGATGCCCTTTGTTCCATACGCGAGAGCCGCGATCGCGTGCGCGCCGCCGACTCGATAGACCTCGCGAACCCCCAGCATGTGCGCCGCAGCCAGAACCTCGGCAGTCGGATTTGGGGAGACCACCCGGATCTCTGGCACTCCGGCCGTTTGCGCCGGGATGACCGTCATCAGCAAAGTGGAGACCAGTGGATGACGTCCTCCCGGCACATAGCAGCCCACCGACTCGATCGGACGAACGATCTGCCCCAATGACATGCCCGCCGCCTTGCGCGTCCACGCCTGGGGTCGTTGCCACTGGCAAAAGCGGCGGATGTTCGCGGCCGCCTGCTTGATTGAGGTTCGTAGTGTCGGCGCAATTGAATTCGCAGCAGACTCCAGCGCTGATTCTGGAAGACGAATCGCCGCGCTACGCGCCAAGCCATCCCACTTCTCCGCGTAACGTCGCAAGGCGCGGTCCCCACTCCGGCGAACATCCTCCACAATCTTGCGAACCAGCGGTTCGAGTGCGGTAAAGTTGCTGCCTCGGTTCGCCAACAGTGCCACCCGCTGTTCCGCGGCCGCTCCGGAAAGGACACGCATCAGAGCACCACCTTATTCAGCGGATATTCGACGATGCCTTGCGCCTGTGCGGCCTTCAGGCGGGGAATCACCTGCCACGCCTCCGACTCTTCGATCACCGTGTTCACGGCGACCCACTCTCCATCACTGAGCGTTGAAATAGTCGGATTTTTGAGCGCGGGTAGAACCGAAAGTACCCCTTCGAGATGTTCTTTGCGGACATTCAACATCAAGCCAACCCGATCTTGGGCTTCCATGGCACCGCGCAGCATGAGGGCTAGGTTCTCGATCTTGCGACGTTTTTCGCAATCCGCCCACGCCTTCTGGTTCGCGATGATCTGGGTGTTCGATTCCAGAACGGTTTCCAAGATGCGCAGACGATTTGCTTTCAGCGAGCTTCCGGTTTCTGTGACCTCGACGATGGCGTCCGCCAGCATGGGAGGTTTGACCTCCGTCGCGCCCCAGGAGAACTCGACTTGGACATCGACTCCCTTCTTTCGGAAGTAGTTCCGGGTCACGTTGACGAGTTCGGTCGCGATGATACGTCCGGCAAGATCTTCGGGCCGTTGAAACGGCGAGTCTTCTGGTGCGGCCAAAACCCAACGTACTTTTCCGCGGCTGCGCTTTGCGTAGATCAGGTCGGCAACAGCCACCACGTCGAGTCCACTCTCGACAACCCAATCCAGACCCGTCAGTCCGGCATCCAGCGCACCGTGATCGACGTAACGCGCCATCTCTTGCGCACGGATCAGCATGCATTCAATTTCCGGGTCCGCTGTGGAAGCGAAGTACGACCTCGAACTCGTGTAGACCTCTAGACCTGCGCGACTGAACAGTTGCAGGGTCGCCTCCTGCAGGCTGCCCTTCGGAATTCCGATGCGTAGCTTCATCGGCGACTCTTCTGCGCTGCGGCCTGCGCCTGCGAAATCGGAAGCTCAATTTCCTGCGTGAAACACGAACGCGTTCCCAGATGGCAAACGACCCCCGCGCCCTCCACCTTGACCCGGACCAGGAAAGTGTCGCGATCACAATCCGTGGCGATCGAAACAACTTTCAGTCGATTGCCCGAACTCTCGCCCTTGGTCCACAGTTCATCGCGTGTTCGACTGAAGAAAGTCACATAACCGCCTTCCAGGGTTTTGTCGAACGCTTCGGAGTTCATAAATCCGAGCATCAGTACTTCTTCGGTCGCATCGTCTTGGACAATGGCAGGCACAAGACCCTGCATCTTTCCGAAATCAATCTGAGCGTTCATCGCTTCACCTTTTTGCAGAAAAACAAAAAGCCCACTGAGCCGGTCGGCGTCAGCGGGCTGGATGGCTATGAGTGCTGTCTAAATCAGAAGCACGCCCCCGCCGACACGCGATGCGCATGGTGATGATGGCGGTGGTGGTGATGAAGAAACATCACGAACAGAAGGGTAAGGTAGGCCTCGCCATGAGTCAAACGCTGTGTTTCAGCCCTCCCTCGCAAATTTCCGATCACGCGAATCTGAAATTTGAATCGCCGGGGCGGAATGCGCAGTTGACATGAACGCGCCCAGCCTCTACTATCAGCCGATCATGCAGGCTTCTCGCCAGACGAACATGGTGTGTTGTTGTACTTGTTGTCGCACCATTGTGACCTCTGGCATAGGGAGGCTGCTGACTTAGTAAGTTCTTCATAATCAGCACTTATCCACCCACCGCCAGAGCCTATCTGGCGGTGGGTTTTTTGTTTTTATGACAAATCCAGTCAAAGAGTCGAAAGCACAACGAGTTGAGCGCCTCAAGCGCGAACAAAACCCTTGGGAGGGGCTGGAGGAGATCCGCCGCTTCGCCCGGGAAGGCTTTGCCTCCATTCCCCCCGAGTGGATTGGCACGTACTTCCGCTGGTGGGGAGTCTATACGCAAGGTGACGGTGCCGGCGTCATCGGCGGCAAAGGGGGAGAAGGAAAGGCGATCCCGTACTTCATGGTCCGCATTCGCATCCCGAACGGGCTGCTCGAATCTGACCAGTTGCGCGCGATCGCGAGCGTGAGCGAGAAGTATGGCCGGGGCACCGCCGATTTAACGGTTCGCCAGAACATCCAGCTGCACTGGGTCACGATTGAAGCCCTTCCCGAAGTTCTCGATGAACTCTGGCGCGCCGGATTGACCACCATGGGCTCTTGCGGCGACGACACGCGCAACATTACCGGTTGCCCGCTTGCCGGCGTGGATGCCGACGAGATCTTCGATGCCTCGCAACTCGCCCTCGAAGCCAATCAGTTCTTTGTCGGCAACGCCGACTTCTATAACCTGCCGCGAAAATTCAAGATCTGCATCACGGGCTGCCACTCGTGGTGCGCTTATCCCGAGATCAACGATGTCGGTCTTACCGCGGTGACGCGCAAGCTCCGGGGTCACGAGGAGATTGGATTTTCGCTCCGTGTCGGTGGTGGGCTATCCACCGATCCCCATCTTGCCGCGCGCCTGAATGCATTCGTGAAGCAGGATCAGGTGATCCCCGTTCTTCGCGGAATTGCCGAGATCTTCCGTGAGAGCGAAGTGCTCCGTGAGAATCGTGAGCGGGCCCGATTGAAATTCCTCTTCCTTCGACAGGGCTGGACTGCCGAGACCTTTCAGCAGGAACTCGAACGGCGTCTCGGTTTTCAACTTGACCCCGCAGTCGAAGAACACCCTCCCAATGATCTGTATCGGGATCATGTTGGCGTCCACGCTCAAAAGCAAACCGGCCTGTTCTATGTAGGTGCCTCGGTGCTTCGCGGGCGGATCTCGTCGAATCAGATGCGCACAGCCGCCGATCTCGCGCAGCGCTTTGCCGATGGGAAGCTCCGAACCACCAACATGCAGAACCTGCTGATCGTCAACGTCCCTTGGGCGAATGTCGATGCGCTCTCTCAATCGCTCGACACGATCGGATTGCCGGTCCGAGGGTCTTCCTTCTGGCGCGGCACCGTCGCGTGTAGCGGCTCCGAATACTGCAAGCTGGCGATCACCGAGACCAAGAGTTTCTCGCGATGGCTCGTCGAAGAGTTGGAAGATCGGCTGCCCGGCTTCGAACAGCATTTGAAATTGCATGTGACTGGTTGCCCGAACAGCTGTGGCCAGCACTGGATCGCCGACATCGGCATCGAAGGGAAGAAAATCAAGGTAGGCGATCGAATGGAAGATGCCTACTACTTCTGCGTAGGAGGAGCGGTGGGCCTGCACCAATCCGTTGCGCGTCCCATCGGCTACCGCTGCCTGGCCACCGAAGTCCCACAGGCGATCGAGCGTCTCCTGCGACATTACCTCGATGATCGCCAGGATAACGAAAATCTTCGACGGTTTTTTGCGCGGCACAGCGACGCAGAGTTGCGAGAATTTCTTGCGGGAGAGTGGATTCCATCGGTCGTTCGCGATGTGTCCCCCGGAAAAGTTCCGCACGGCGTGGAAGGTTAAGCGAGAGTGCTTGGGAAATGGAGTAAGGAGTCGAGGCAATGAGTCTTTTTCCGATGTTCCTGAAACTCGAAGGCCGAAGCTGCCTGGTAGTGGGCGCCGGCAAGATCGGCGAATCCAAGATCCGCAGCCTGCTCGTGTCGCGGGCCAAGGTACACGTGATTGCGCCATGGGCGACGCCTACTGTGACCGCCTGGGACCGTGCCGGAGTGCTTCGCTGGACGGCGCGCGAGTTTCACCCGAGCGATCTCGAGGGCGTATTTCTCGTTGTCGCTGCAACTTCAATAACCGCCGTGAATGATGTCGTTTATCAAGAGGCGCAAACTCGACGCGCGCTGTGCAACGTCGTAGATGTTCCCGATCGATGTGATTTTTACTATCCCGCCGTAGTTCGTCGGGGAGACCTGCAGGTCGCCATTTCAACGGCGGGCCACAGTCCAGCTCTGGCTCAGCGTTTGCGCCGCGAATTCGAGCGCCAGCTAGCTCCTGTGTACGCGGGCTGGCTTCAAGGCCTCGGAAAAATTCGCAGAGATTTGTTCTCTCGCCGAATGGACCCCGAAAAACGCCGTTCCCTTCTCCATGCCGTGGCCGGCGGCAATCCGATCGAGGTCGCCAGGCTGGAAGTCTCAAAGGTGAACGAGCCCGTCGCGAAGGGGGCAGCTCATGGCCGGTAAAGTATTTCTGGTCGGCGCCGGTCCCGGAGATCCAGACCTTCTCACCGTAAAGGCGTTGAAGACACTCCAGTCCGCCGACGTCGTGCTGCATGACGACCTGATCAGTTCCGAAATTCTCGAATTAGCTCCGGAGACTGCGCACATTCGCACCGTTGGAAAACGATGTGGTCGCAAGTCGATTCAACAGGAAGAAATCAACAGCTTGATGATTGCGTTTGCATCATTCGGGCTCAGAGTTGTGCGCCTCAAAAGTGGCGACCCGCTTTTGTTCGGACGCGCGGGCGAAGAAATCGACGCCTTGCGGAGTGCCAACGTAGATTACGAAATCATTCCGGGTGTCACCTCGGCACTCGCCTCCGCAGCCGCGGTCGGTGCCTCACTGACGCATCGTGATAAGGCCTCTGCCGTTGTCTTCGTCACGGGCCATCACGCGCCTGCCGGCTCAAACCCCGAATGGCAAACCTACGTTCGCCCAGGCGCGACGCTCGCCATCTACATGCCTGGCTCCAACTATGAAAGCGTCGCGAATCGGCTTGTAGCAGCCGGCATTCCGAGCGAGACGCCCTGCGCGATCGTGTCCCAAGCCAGCTCGCGGAATGAGCACATTCATCGCACAAGTGTTCGCGATCTCTCCGTTGCGCCGCACTTGCCAGCGCCCGCGATATTGCTGGTCGGCGAAGTATTTCAAACGCGCGATGCCGAGATTGCCCATTTCGCTCCCGGCAGTCGCGTACCACTCAGCGGGCACGCGGTCCCCGTGTTGCCAACATCTTTCGAAGTCTTTGCAGATAACCAGGTGTTTTCGGGTGATTAGGAGCCGATCGTGATCGAGAATTTGGAAAAAACGCAGGCGTTGGCCGAGACGTGGGATGCTCCTGAAGTTCTGCAATGGGCGTACGATTCGTTTGGTCGTCATGTCCAGATGGCGTCCGGCTTCGGCGTCGAAGGTATGGTTTTGATCGACATCGCAGCTCGCATCAACCCGGATCTGCGGGTGTTCACGATCGATACCGGGTTTCTTTTTCCGGAAACCTATGACCTCATCGGTCGTGTCGAGAAGCGTTATCGGATCCAGGTCGAACGCGTTCGTCCGCAATTGACGCCGCAAGGCCAGGAGGAAATCTACGGCCCGACTCTGTGGAGCGTGAACCCCGATCAATGCTGCTCGTTGCGCAAAGTCGAGCCGCTAAAGGAAAAGCTCGCCTCCTTACAGGCATGGATTACGGCGATTCGCCGCGATCAAACGGAATTTCGTGCGAGCGCAAAAAAGATTGAGTGGGATCGCAAATTCAGAATCATCAAAGTCAATCCGATCGTGGACTGGAGCACGAAGGACATCTGGGACTACGTGCACACCCACAATGTCCCATACAATCCCCTTCACGATTTCAACTATCCGAGTATTGGGTGCACTCATTGCACCCAGGCCGTCCGTCCGGGAGATGATCCCCGCTCCGGCCGCTGGGCAGGAACTCAGAAGACGGAGTGCGGTTTGCACCTGCCCGAACCATTGCCGCCCTCTCCTCTCGTTCAGTTGACCGGCGGCGGACCGCAACTCGACACTTAGACCCCGCGACACCGGACTCGCGAGCTGTTACAAATCTGCAACCATCCCTGGCCCGGCGTTGTCAGCCCGAAGACCGCATCTGTCCGTCTGTGGCACACTGTTGCCGGAGGCGGCATGAACAATCTGGAGTTCACCATCCTGGTGGGACTGGGATCTTGTACGGCCGGATTCCTGGGTGCTCTCACAGGACTCGGTGGCGGCGTGGTGCTCGTTCCTCTGCTTACGCTCATTTTCAAGGTGGATATTCGATACGCCGTAGGGGCTTCTCTAGTTTCTGTAATTGCCACGTCTTCGGGTGCTGCCGCTGCCTACCTGCGCGAAGGGCTTTCCAACATCCGCATCGGGATGTTTCTTGAAATTGCCACCACGCTTGGCGCTCTTTTCGGAGCCTTCCTTGCTGCCATCGTCTCCACCAAGGCGATCGGTGTCGTCTTTGGCTTGGTGCTGCTTTACTCCGGGCTTCTTTCCAGTCGAATGCCCGCTGACACAAGCGACGACAAACCGCCGGACCCACTCGCCACACGCTTAGGGATGAATGGAACCTATCCTTCTCTGACCGGCCCGAAGCGGTACAACGTGCATCGCGTACCCGCAGGTTTCAGCCTGATGTTTGGAGCCGGCGCTCTCTCGGGATTACTGGGCATCGGGTCAGGCGCAGTGAAGGTTCTCGCCATGGATCACGCAATGGGGATTCCCTTCAAAGTCTCCACCACTACCAGCAATTTCATGATCGGCGTCACTGCGGCCGCGAGCGCTGGCGTGTACTTGAGCCGCGGATACATCGATCCAGGCCTCTCAATGCCGGTCATGCTCGGTGTTCTGGCAGGGTCCCTTCTCGGCGCTCGCGTTTTAGCGCGCACCAAAACCAGGCAGTTGCGCTGGATCTTCGGCGTGGTTATCGTCGCTTTAGGCGCCGAGATGATTTACGGCGCGCTTACGGGGAAGGTCTAGCGGTGTTCAAACGCAGCGACTGGACCGATCAAGACGTTGAAATCATCATTGCGAATCTCTTGCGGGCCGGAGTGGTCGTTTCCGCTGCCATCGTTCTCGCTGGGGGCCTGATATTTCTGGTTCGGCACGGCTTTGATCCGGCGAACTACCGAGTCTTCAAAGGCGAACCGACCGACCTACGGCAATTCCGCGGAATCGCGCGAGCAGCGCTGGCTCTCCACGGTCGCGGAATCATTCAGCTAGGACTGCTGTTTCTGATCGCAACACCGGTGGCGCGCGTAGCTTTTGCCGCCTTTGCCTTCTCCATTGAGCGAGATTGGCTCTACGTCGGGATCTCAACCTTCGTATTGTTGATCTTGCTCTATAGTCTCCTCGGCTCCGCGATCTAAAAGGCTTGCCGGTTGCGCAATCCGTTCAGGCCGTTACCGAGCCGAAAATCCGCGTAGCGGATAGCGCTGCGCACCTCCAAGAACCGAGAATGTCACCGTCCTACGTGGTTGTTCGGAGACGGTTCTTCAGGCTTGTTCCCGGTGTTTCCCAAAATTTTAAATCCATCCCCGCTCGTACTCATCCAACCTCGCGAGGGAGTAGACTCACTAAGCTAGGGCATGTTTCTGATCGTTCATCCTTCCCCATTGTAAGGAGCATTCCGATGGCTAAGAAAGTCGCAACTGCGAACCACCATAAAATTAGCGCACAACCGCGCCTTCATCAGCGCGCTCGCGAGCTTCAGGCCTACGGCACCGTAGAGCCGTTACTTCCCCTGGATCTGGAACAGCCCGTTCGGCTCGAAATGACCGAGCGACTCAATCAGTTGCTCGCCGACACGATTACCCTGCGGGACCTCTACAAAAAGTCTCATTGGCAAGTCGCCGGGCCCACGTTCTACCAACTCCACCTTCTCTATGACAAGCACTATGAGGAGCAGGACGAGCTAGTCGATCAAATCGCAGAACGCATTCAGCTGCTGGGCGGTATCAGTCTCGCCATGGCGCACGACATCGCGGAGACCACTCGTATTGAGCGGCCGCCGCGAGGCAGGGAAGAGGTTCCGGTTCAGATCTCTCGCGTGTTGGATGCGCATCAGATCATCATCGGCGACTGCCGCAAACTTGCGAAGCGCGCACAGACAATTGGCGACGAAGGTACCAACGACTTAGTGGTCAGTGATGTGTTGCGCACGAACGAGCTCCAGGTCTGGTTCATCAGTGAACACCTGGCGAATGTGCCGCTGGTGATTGCGGAGGACCCGGAAGCGGCGGCCTAAGTAGTTCAGATTAGAAGTTTGGTGCAAAATTGGCCGGTCCTGATGCCTGACTTCTTATTCGTCAGCAGCTTCAGGACTGGCCTTTACCAGTTCAGAGCGAAACTCGGCCGGATCGCCCGGAGTCTGCCCATACTATTTCCGCACCTCCACTTTGTCATGATCGTAGTACTCGAACGCGGACATCGGGCGATCCGGCCG
>Ga0210408_10003662_pt1 | contig 14072 bp, 9 predicted proteins | sample IncBWH4MmetaG_FD_155471 | JGI IMG/M metagenome (GOLD analysis project Ga0210408, IMG submission 155471) | Forest soil microbial communities from Barre Woods Harvard Forest LTER site, Petersham, Massachusetts, United States - Inc-BW-H-4-M | ecosystem: Environmental > Terrestrial > Soil >...
GGATGGACGGAACGACGTTCAGGTTGAAGACCGCGACGACGAACAGCAGTACGAGATCCCAGCGTCCCAAAACCCGGCGCAGGCGCGGGGCTTCTTTTACCGCCGGCGTGCTCGGCACAATAACTTCTTTGGACAACCGTGTTCTCCGTCAGGTCGCGGCATCCGAGCGCGCGGCGAACTCGTTAGTGGCCGGCCGAACTCACAGCGGCGGCGCCGCGTTCGTGCTGTGTTTTGGCGAGGCCGGGAGCTACGTCTTCAAAAGCTGCGAGGTGCTTGTCGATGTCCGCTTCAGTGTGTTGGACGGAAATCGTCCACTGCTCGTCCCACCAATAGGGCTGGGCCAGCACGCCGCGATTGACCATGCCAAACCAATATTGGCGCCAGAGGTCGACGTCGATGGTGGTCCAATCGCGGTAATTCTTAATTTCCTTGGGATACAGCATGAGGGCGCCGTTTACGCCAGCGCTGGCCACGTAGGCTTGCAAGCCGGACTTGGCGACGATTCTGCGGTAGCCTTCGGTAAGTTTCTTGCTCAATTTATCGACGTGGGCGTACGTTTCGCGGGTTAGCACTTCGCGAAATGTTGCCAGGCCTGCGGCCATGGAGATGCGATTGGTGTTGTACGTGCCGCCGTGAAAGACCTTGTGCTGCGAGATGAGGTCCATCACGACTCGACTGGCGCCGAAGGCTCCGAGCGGCGCGCCACCTCCGATGGATTTCGCCAAGCAGATCATGTCGGGCTTCACGCCAAAGAAATCGCTGGCGCCGCCCCAGGCTAGTTTTGCGCCAGTTTTCACCTCATCGAAAATAAGTAACGCGCCATTTTTTGTTGCGATGTCGCGCAAGCCTTGCAGGAAACCGTGCTGCGGCATGCACAAGCCTACGTTCATCAGGATTGGCTCGAGAATGATCGCGGCAATCTCTCCGGGAAACTGGTTGAAGCGACGCTCGACGCTGGCGAGATCGTTGAACGTGGCCACTGGCACGTTTTCAATGCTCGCTTTGGGCACGCCCAGACCGCCGGGGACCGAGTTTGGCGCGTTGATGTCGCCGTACTCCTCGGCCTTGGGCTTCACGCTGACCAAAGCCGTGTCGTGCAGCCCGTGATATGCGCCTTCAAACTTGAGGATTTTGTCGCGCTTGGTTGCGGCGCGGGCCATGCGGCATGCGTGCATAGTCACTTCGGTGCCGCTGGAGCCGAAGCGGACCATTTCGAGGGGATAGCGGGCGCAGATTTCTTCGGCTAGTTCCCACTCCATGTCATGAGGCATGCCGAAAGTAGTCCCTATGCGCAGCGCGTTTTCGATGGCTTTCACAATGGCGGGGTGGCAGTGGCCAGCCATGAGGGCGCCGAAGCAGAGGTTGTGGTCCACGTATTCGTTGCCGTCAATGTCGCGGATCTTGCTGCCTTTCCCTTCCTTCACAAAAATTGGATAAGGATCATACGCGCGGTAATTGCTGGCCACCCCCAAGGGAATGCGCCTCAACGCCCGCGCGTGAGCTTCTGCGGATTTTGGCGTGCGCTTCTCGTAGATTGCGATCTCTTTCTGTAGTGCGTCATGCATGTCTACTCCAATGCTTTCGGCAGGTCTGTTCCCTGTAGTCAGTATGAATCAAATCACAACGCCAGGACGCCGCCTTTTGCAGGCGGCGCCATGGAAATACCGCTCGTTTGTAGCAGCCGCTAGAAAATCACCTTTAATGCAAACTGGACCAAGCGTGGATCACGTACTTTCTGCGGCTGGCCAAAAGTCGTATTTGCAGAGTTGCCGTCCACGCCGTAGAACTGCGCGTGATTGAAGACGTTGAAGATTTCGGTGCGGAACTCCACGTGCAATCTTTCCCCAACCGGCGTGGACTTAAAAATACCCATGTCCCAGTTGTTGATGGGCGGATTGCAGCAAAGCGTGCGAGGCGCATTGCCAAAGGTACCGAGCGCAACATTATTGTCGAGCTGTGCGGGGTCGAAGACGAAGCCGTCCGTGCGTGGATTGTGCGTTCTGAATGGAGTGACCACTAAGTTGGGCTTCCCCGGACACTCGAAACCGAGTGTGCTGCCTTCCAATTCGGTGTCGTTGCAGTTGTTGAGCAGGATCGGGAAGCCGCTTTGGTACGTGTAAATGCCGGATACTTGCCAGCCATTCAGAGCCTTGCCAGCAAATCCTTGCATCTTGCGCACGGGCAGATCCCAAACGTAGTTGAAGACAAAGCGATGCCGCGAATCGTAGAGCGAAGGTCCATAAGTGGCATTAAAGTTCAACGGATTCAGAATTTCCTCGAAGCTCGAGGCGTTATCCAGCGATTTGCTGTAGGTATACGACGCTTGAAACTGGAGTCCGTGGGAAAACCGCTTCTCGAAAAGAGCCTGAAGGGAGTTGTAATTCGAGTGGGCCGCTGAGTCTTCGGCAAAGATGCTGGTGAAAATCGGCGTGCCATCCGCTGGGCATCCGACTCCGGTGGTAGGCTGGCAATTGGGTGAAGAGAAAGGCCGCAGGCCGACCAGTGTGATCGCCGGATTTCCGGGCCCAACTGTGGGGGCGGAGCCGTACGGCAAATGAAGCGTGAAGCCGGCCGGAATGGAATTAGCCGGCAGGCTGAACGAGGAGTCTTCAAAAAATGGAGCGCAGCTGTAGGCCGAGGAGAGAGCATCGTTCTCGTTCGGGTTAGGCGGCCCGCCGGGCGCAGGGGCCGCGTAAAAGCCCGATATCGCGGATAGGTCCAGACAAGTCTGCGCGTTGGCAAAGTTCTGATCGTGGATGGCCAGCAGCCGATGACCTTGCGAACCAACATAGCCGACCTGCAGGAGGATATTACCGGGAAGTTCACGCTTGATTGTCAGATTGTACTGCGCTGAATACTGGGTGCGCAGTTTGGTAGGAAATTGTCCGAACAATAGAATTGGACGGTACAGCGACCAATCGACAGCTTGCCCCCGAGGCGGGTTGAGGAAAGCGTCGGAAACATTGGGCTTTGTCGCACCCCCTTGGGTAACGAATGGAGTCCCGAACAGCGGGTTCGACACGCCATTGCTGATGCCGAAGGGCGGTTCAGCTACGAACTGTTCGAGCACGAGTTGCTCAATGGGATTGTAAAAGAGGCCCCATCCCACGCTCACGGTTGTCTTGTTGGGGCCGCCAGTAAGCTTCGCAAGCGCTCCATCTTTCCAAGCCGGGCTCCAATTCATACCCAGGCGCGGGGCGAAAGCGTTGTAGTACGTGCCGATGAGGCCACCGGGTACGCCTTTATCGCCAGGCACAACCAAACCCGTCGGGGTAACACCCTGGTTGTCGCAAGTATTTCCCGGTCCAAACAAATTGCTGGTGGCACTCAATTGGCACGGGTAAACCGTGGAATTCTGCCCGGGATTGAACCTTTGCACCTTTTTGCCAACGTCGGTCAGCGGTGTGTTCACCTCCCAGCGTAAGCCGTAGTTCAGCGTTACGTTGGGTCTTAACTTCCAGCTGTCCTGCGCGAAGAGATACACGGAAGTGCTACGGACAAATTCTGTGTTCGCGGAGCCTTGCGAATAAGACACCGGCAAGCCCAAAAGGTAATTGGCATACGGATCAGTGGCGCCCGTATCGTTAGTACCGCCAGGTCCAAAAATGTATTCGCCATTTACGTTGAAATAGACCTTCTGGTCGAATTTCTGATAGCGAATGTCGCCACCGAATTTGAAACTGTGTTTGCCCACGATCTTGCTGTAGTTGTCGCTAAACTGGAACGTGTTCCCGGTTTGCGGCAACTGGCCTTCAAAGTTGTTTCCGAACAAACCCTGCGTGCCATTTATGGTAACGAATGGCACTCCTTCAAACTTTGGACCAAGCCCTGGATGAATGCCGCAACCAAAGCCGGGGCAGTTTGGCGTTGTGCCTAGCACCGTTCCGTCATCGGCAACCAAACTGGTATCGGATGTGCCGGTGAAGCAGAAGGCCGCGGCGCTCGCTCCGCAAGAAGCAGTCACAGCGTTTGTGTTGGTTGGCGTGTAGAACTGCGGCTGAGCTTCGCGGAACAGGGTGAAGCGGAATTCATTCACGGCGGTTGAGCCGATCGTCCAGGTATGGCTGGCGTTGATCTGCTGCACGTGAGAAATGATACGCCCGGGAAAATTGCCCAACGATCCGCCTGCTAATTGAAAAATTGCGAATGGATCGAGAGTATTGTCGTTATCGTAGTAGTAGTAGACGGCGAGTTTCTGAGCGCTGTTCAATATATGGTCAAAGCGAATCTGAAATTGATCTCCGCGGTCGGCGGACTTCACGACATCTTGAATCTGGTTGTTCGCGCCGCCAGCCCCCGGCAAATACTTCACCATGCTCGTGGCCACGGGATCAAAACACTGAGTAGGAACGACGCCTCCAGTAAAAATGGAGTCGTACAGTTGGGGAGTCCCCGCCGCCACAAGATCCAAGCTAGTTTGCCCAGACGCGGAGAGGCCCGCCCTGCATCCCGTTCGATTCTCAAAAATATTGGCCACTGTCGCATCATTCAAAGTGCCGGGAAACGCTGCGCCAAAATTTCCGCTCAGGTCTGCACCAGTCGGCACGGGCACCTGCTGCGAGACAATACCGTGCACGATTCGGCGTCCTTCATAGGAGCCAAAGATAAAGGTCTTGTCCTTCCGTATCGGCCCTCCTAGCGTTCCACCAAACTGGTTTTGCTTGAATGGCGGCTTCGGGGTCGGTTGAAATGTATATCCGTGTGCGTTCAGGACATCGTTGCGAAAGAACTCAAATGCACTTCCGTGAAAATCATTCGTACCGGACTTGGTAACAACATTGACCACTGCACCGGAGTTGCGTCCGTACTCGGCGTCGAACGAATTGGTGATTACTCGAAACTCTTCAATGCTGTCTGGAGACGGCTGCACCGCCGGCAAGTTAGCAAAGAGGTCGTTGCCATCGCCCCCGTTCACGGAATAGTTGTTGGCGCGGCCACGGCCGCCGTTTACGGTCACCACGCCGGCCTTGTCCGAACCGTAGAAAAGATTATTGCCAATCTGTGATTGCACGCCCGGCTGCAATTGCAGCAACTGGTAGACGTCGCGCTGGTTCAGAGGCAACTGGGTCGACGACCGCTCATTGACGATTGCGCCCAGCTGCGTGGAAGTTGTATCCACGACGGGAGGCGCACCGGTAACTTCGACGACCTCACTCGCACCGCCGAGCTGCAGGGCAATGTCGAGCGAGACGACTTCGTTCAAATTGACCACCAAGCCCTTGTGCAGATATTTCTTGAAACCTTGTTGGTTGACTTCCAGCTGGTAAGTACCCACCGGCACTTCCAGGAAAATGTATTCGCCGCTGGCGCCGGACTCGGTGACCCGCTGCGTTCCGTTGGCCTCATTGGTGAGCAGCAGCTTCGCACCAGCAATCGCACCACTGCTGGGATCGATCACCGTGCCGCGGATGCGCCCGCCAGTACTCTGGGCGTTACCGGAGATTACGATGGACGAACAAACTGCGAGGATAGCGAGCGTACCGAGCAAATAACCGCGTACGTCGCGCAACCCAAAATAGTTATCGACCCTCATTGACCCCACCCCTGATGAGGAATTTTGTTTCAAAAGCGGTTTTCGAGGTTGCCCCCATCCCCGGAACCTTACTATAATCCAGCAAACTTAGAGAATGCTGAACCCTGTGTCAAGGAAAAAGAATCTATCCATCGAATCGACTCAGCGAGGAGCACCCCTCACTCTGCGGATTAGTGAAGTAGCACGTCGAGTGGGTATCTCCTCTTCGGCGTTGCGTTCGTGGGAGACGCTGGGGCTGGTCGCTCCGCAGCGAACCAAGAGCCGCTATCGCTTGTACTCCGAAGCGGATGTTCGCCTGCTGCAACGAGCGATATTTCTGCGCCGGGCGCGGGGACTAAATCCGGCCGCAATCGTGCATGTCCTGAAACGTCAGGGCGCGGTGGCTCTCCCTGCGGAAGCGGCCACGCTTCCCGGCCAACGCTTTCGCCGCCTACGCACTCGGCGCGGGCTTTCACTTGCGCAAGTGGCGCGCGCCACAGGGGTTTCGGTTGGCTTTCTCAGCTCGCTGGAACGCGGTCAGATGCATTCGTCGGTGGCCACGCTGCGGCGGATCGCGAGATTCTATCGCACGAACATTTTGTCACTCTTTGAAACTAACGGCGAGACTCCGCGCCTGGTGCGCCCTGCGCAGCGAAAGGTTCTGGAGACCAATGCGGGTGTCCGCATGGAGCTGCTTGCCTGGGGCAACACCGCGATGGAGCCGCACCTGTTCCGCGTAAAGCCGCGAGGCGGCAGCGGTGAATCGTATTCGCACGAAGGGGAGGAATTCCTTCACGTTTTTCGCGGGGAATTCGAAATTTGGTTGGGTGATGCAGAGCACTACCGCCTTAAAATGGGTGATAGTCTTTACTTCGAAAGCTCCACACCGCATCGCTGGCGCAACCCCGGCCGCACCGAGGCGTGGTTGTTGTGGGTCAATACGCCTCCGACGTTCTGAAGGTGAACTGGATGATTAGACCAGCCTTTCCATTAGTGACCGCGGCCCTCGTTTTGTCCCTTGCCGTCGCGTTGGCGTCGGGGGCCATTCCGGTTGCGGACACCATTATCGCGCGCGGCAGAGTGTACACCGGCAACAGCGCGCAGCCTTGGGCAGAGGCGGTGGCCGTTCGCGATGGAAAAATCATCGCCGTTGGAGACGAACAAACAATATCTAAACTGCGTTCTGCGGCGACGACAGTAATCGAAGCGGGCGGCCATTTGGTGCTGCCCGGTTTTGTCGATTGTCATGTTCATTTCTTCCGCGGCTCTCTCAGTCTGGGTCGCGTGAAGCTGCAGGAAGCCAGAAACTATTCCGATATCCAGCAGGTATTGCGTGATTACGCAGCGAAGCATCCCGGGAAGGATTGGGTGCTGGGGCGCGGGTGGAATTACGCCATGTTCGGCTCGGAAAACTTGCCCGACAAGAAATATCTGGACGAAATATTTCCGGACCGTCCCGTTCTTCTGACCGGCTTTGACGGCCACACGTACTGGGCGAATTCCAAAGCGCTGGCGCTGGCTGGAATTACAAACAGCACTCCCGATCCTATTAACGGCGTTATTGTGCGGGACCCCAAAACGCACGAAGCCACGGGCGCGCTGAAAGAGGCCGCGCATGGACTGGTCGACCGCGTAGTTCCCGAGCCCTCGCGCGATGAGAGTCTCGCCGCACTGCGGGCGGGAATAAAATGGGCTAACGAACACGGCCTTACGCGCGTGCACAGCGCGGGTGGGGACTTCGAGCATCTCGATCTTCACGACGAGCTGCGCAAGCAAGGCCAGTTGACGCTGCGCTTTTACATTGCCTACTTCCTGAATCCGCCGGAGCTGCGCGCGCAAGACGTCGTTGCCATCAGCGCCGCACGAAAGAAATATCAGGACGATTGGATCGACACCAACGCCGTAAAAATGATGGTTGATGGCGTCATCGAATCACATACGGCCGCGATGCTTGAGCCGTACAGCGATGACCCATCCACGAAAGGCAAGCTTTTTTGGGAACCCGCCAAATACACGGCGGCGGTCACCGAGCTGGACAGGACCGGCCTACAAATCTTCACGCATGCGATTGGCGACTACGGCGTTCGCACCGCACTGGACGCTTATGAACATGCTGAGCAGGTCAATCACACACAGGATCGGCGGTCGCGCATCGAGCACATCGAAACCGTCAACGCTGATGACATACCACGGTTCGGGAAGCTTGGCGTGATCGCCAGCATGCAGCCGCTGCACGCGTATCCTGATGCCGACACTTTGGATGTCTGGGCGCGAAACGCCGGACCCGATCGCGCCTCGCGGGCCTGGGTTTGGAAGAGCATCTCGAATGCGGGCGGGCATCTCGCGTTTGGAAGCGATTGGCCGGTGGTGACACTGGACCCGTGGGAGGGCATACAGACCGCCGTGACGCGGCAGACCACGGAAGGCAAGCCCGATGGGGGCTTTGTGCCAGCGCAGCGGCTGACCGTAGAGGAAACCGTCCGCGGGTATACGCTCGTCGCCGCATTCGCGGGGCGCCGCGAGAAAACGGAAGGTTCGATCGAGCCCGGCAAACTCGCGGATCTCATAATTGTCTCGCAGAATATTTTTGATATCGATCCGCATCGGATTGCGGAAACCAAGGTCTTGACCACGATGGTCGGCGGGCGTGTAGTCTATCAAGCGGCCACGAAGTAAAAGCAAGGATCAGCTTACGATGACGCGACGCGCACTGCTCTGCTGCTTTATTTTCTTCACCGGCTTACTCGGCGCTTGTAAACCGAAGACGGAGACGCTGAGCTTACTGGTGTGGGAGGGCTACGCCGATCGTTCGTTCCTGCAACCGTTCGAGCAATCGCACAATTGCAAGGTTGTCGCGGCATATATGGGATCGAGCGACGAGCTAGTGGCCAAGCTGAGGGGCGGCAGCGCTTCGAACTACGATGTCATCTCGCCTTCGAGCGATGTGGCCACTTCCATCGTTCGTGCCGGCCTGGCCGCGCCGCTCGACCTTTCCAAGATTCCTTCTTACAGCCAACTCTCCGCGAGGCTTCGGGATTCTCCGCTGGTCAAGGCCGAAGGCAAAACCTATGGCGTGCCGTTTGTCTGGGGACCCAATCCTTTGCTTTACGACACGACTGTTTTCGCACAGCCGCCAGATTCCTGGAAGGTGCTGTGGGACCCCAAGTACAAAGGCAAAATCTCGTTGTGGGATGAGCTTTCCAGCGTATATCTGGCCGCGCAGGTGCTCGGCTACGACCAACCCGATCCCAGCCAGCTTTACAATCTGAGTGACGCGCAACTGGAAGCGGTCAAGAAGAAACTCATCGAGTTGAAACCCAACATCCGCAAATATTGGTCGACCGGAGGCGAGCTCACCAATCTTTTCCAGAATCATGAAGTTATCGCGGCCATGGGCTGGCCGCTGATGACCAATGAACTTCACAAGGTCGATTTTCCGATCGGCGAGACCATTCCCAAAGAAAACACTACCGGCTGGATCGATCATTTGATGATCACCGCGGCCAGTCCCCGCAAAGAGCTTGCGCAGCAATTCCTGGAGTATATGGTCGAAGCGCAAACACAGAAGCTGGTTACCGACGTTACCCACTACACCCCAGCGAATCCGGCGACTTCGCAACTGCTCAATGCCGATGAGCGAAAGAGCTTGCACCTGGACAACCCGGACGAATACATGAAGCACATTTATTTCTGGCAGGATGTGCCGCAGCGAGCCAAGTACAACGAAATTTGGAACGAGGTCAAAAGCGCGCAGTGAGCGACGGCGCCATCTCGGCGGGATCCGCAACGCCGCCACGCTCGACGCTCCTCGAGGTTCGAGGAATCGCCAAACGCTTCGGGCGCGCCGAAGTCCTGAAGAATATTTCGCTGCAAATTGCCGCGGGCGAATTTCTTACTTTGCTCGGGGAGAGCGGGTCTGGCAAGACCACGTTGCTCCGACTCATCGCTGGATTCGAACAGCCGACCTCCGGCGAAATCTGGATGGGCACGGAGCGTCTGGACACGCTGCCGCCTTACAGACGGCGCGTAAATACGGTCTTCCAGAATTACGCGCTGTTCCCGCACCTGAACGTTCGCGACAATGTCGCCTACGGCCTGCACGTCAAGTCTACACCGCGAACGGAAATCGGTGGGCGGGTGGAAGAAGCTCTGCGCATGGTGAAAATGAGCAGCTTCGCCGATGCGCGGCCGGCTACCCTCAGCGGCGGGCAGCAGCAACGCATCGCCCTCGCGCGCGCATTAATCAATCGGCCGGAACTCCTGCTGCTGGACGAACCGCTGTCCGCGCTGGACGCCAACCTTCGCAAGCAAATGCAAAGTGAGCTGAAAGCTCTACAGCGGGAAATCGGCATCGCTTTTCTTTTTGTGACACACGATCAGGACGAAGCCATGGTTCTTTCCGATCGCATCGCGCTGCTTCGGAATGGCGCCCTTGAGCAAATTGCTTCGCCTCGCGAAATTTATTCCCGGCCGGCCACCCCCTATACGGCGGAGTTCATCGGACAAACCAATCTGCTGCGCGGAGAAGTTCAGAATGGCGTGGTCCGCTGTGGCCCGCTGCAATGGAAAACGGCGCACGCCGCCGGCACCTTGATTTTGTCGCTGCGACCCGAAGCGATCCGACTCGCGGTGGACGCGCTGCGATTTCCGGATGCCGTTCGTTTCCGTGGAGCTATTCGACAGCAGATTTACGGCGGCGCCAGCGAACTCCTGGAAATCGATTGCGGCGGTAATCTGACCCTGCGGGCCAGAGTGGCCCCCGCGGGACCGATCACGGGCGAACGGGAATTTGTTTTTTTGGCCGCTGACGCCATTCCTGTAAGTGAGTCCTCGGCTGTCGCTCCGTCAGGTACGCCGGATCACGAGCCGGCATAGATGTACTCACGAACGTACAAGACCATCATTGCAGCGCCACCGCTATTGTGGGTCTGCCTCTTTCTTCTGCTGCCGTACGCACTCATGTTCGCGCACAGTTTCTGGCTTGTTCGCGATGGCTCTCTTGTACATCAGTGGAATCTTCAGAACTATCGCGCGCTATTCAGCAATCCTCTTTACATTCAAGTTTTCCTGCGCACCGCGCGCATCGCCGCTTCGGTAACCCTTTGCTCGCTCCTTCTCGGCTACCCGCTCGCGTACTATCTTTCATTCTATGCAGGCCCGCGCAAGGAACTTCTTTATCAACTGGTGATTGTGCCTCTGTGGGTCAGCTACCTTGTTCGCGGCTATGCCTGGAAAACCATCCTTGGCAGCGACGGCGTGCTTAACGGCCTGCTGCAATATCTGCACGTCACGCGCGAACCGGTCAGCTTCTTTCTCTACAGCCCCTTTGCCGTTGTACTGATGCTTACGCACATCTATACGCCGTTTGTTTTTCTTCCCATCTATGCCGCGCTGGAGCATATTCCCCGCACGCTGGTCGAAGCCTCGCAGGACCTGGGCGCCGATCGCCGCGCTACGTTCTTGCGCGTCATTCTTCCGCTTTCCATTCCGGGCCTGCTCGCTGGCGCGACGTTCGCATTCGTGCTGTCGCTGGGTGATTTCCTCGCGCCGCTGCTTGTCGGCGGTCCGTCGGCCACGATGATCGCCAATATCGTGCAAAGCCTTTTCGGCGCGGCGTATGATTGGCCACTGGGAGCCGCCATTTCCGTCTGCATCCTGCTGACCACGGTGGCCGTGCTTTTCACCACCGAGCGCCTGGAAAAACGCTGGTCCTTTCGATGACTTCAGCAGACCCACGTCAGCGCGCTCCGTGGCTTGCGGCCTACGCCATCTTGGTCTTCGGCTTCATTTATTTGCCGATCGTCGTCCTTATTCTTTATTCCTTCAATCGCGACGGCGTCGGAGGATTCCCGCCACGCCATTTCACCGTTGCATGGTACCGCCAACTATTCTCGGACTCCGCAATCTGGGATGCGGTCATCAACAGCCTGCTGGTCGCTGCCGCGAGCGTAGTTCTCTCCCTCACTCTGGGTCTTCTCGCCGCTTTGGCCCTGCACCGCGCCAGCTTCCCGGGCAAAGCGCTCTTCCGCCGATTGGTCCTGCTCCCACTGATTCTTCCCGGCATTATCACGGGCCTGTCGTTACTGATGTTTGCGGTGTTCGCCGGAATGCGGCTCAGCCTGCTCACCGTTTTTCTCGGGCACGGAACCGCGCTCATCTCGGTCGCCACCACCGAGCTTTTTGCCGGCTTGCAAAAACTGGACCGCGCGCAGGAGGAAGCTTCGCTCGACCTCGGCGCCACTCCCTGGCAAACCTTTTGGCGCGTTACCCTGCCTAATCTAAAACTTTCGCTGGTCGCCGCCGGCCTGCTGATCTTTACTCTCTCGATGGACGAAATCGCCGTCACATTTTTCCTGATCGGCCGCGACAACACCTTGCCGCTGGAAATCTGGGGGCGCCTGCGCCGCGGCATCACACCCGAAATCAATGCGGTCTCTTCGTTAATCTTTGCAGTTTCCGTGTTGCTTATCGTCGTGTGGTATCGTTTGCGCGCGCGCAGCGTAAGCTCAGCTCCGCGAGAGCTACTCGAAAATCTCTAGGAGAGTGCAGACGGTGCGGCGATTCGTAAAGTTCCGAGCAGTGTTCATTCCCGTGATTTTGCTTGCCTGGCTCAGCTCTTTTCCTCAGCAGAAGCCCGGCTCGACCGCAATCATCAACTCGCAGGTTGCCGACGGAACCGGTAAGCCGCTGCGGCAAGTGAGCATTCGGATTGCGGGTGAACGCATTGTGAAAGTGGGTAATTTCCAGCCTGCAAAAGACGAAGAAATCATCGACGCCAAGGGTCTGGTGCTCGCGCCGGGCTTCATCGATATTCACAACCATTCCACCGAGGGTATCGAGAGCGATCCGCTCGCCGAAACACAAATCGCGCAGGGGATCACTACTGTCGTGGTGGGCGCGGACGGCGATTCGCCCTGGCCCATCGCACCGTGGCTCAAGGCTCGTGAGGTGAATCCGGCCTCGCTCAACATCGCCGTGATGGCTGGCCATGCCACTATTCGTGAGCAAGTGATGGGCAAAGATTTCAAGCGCGTTGCGACCCCGGCAGAGGTTGAAAAAATGGCACAGCTGGTTGATCAGGGGATGACCGAAGGCGCGATCGGTTTGTCCAGCGGGTTGGAGTACGAAGTGGGGAGCTACAGCGCCACCGACGAAGTGGTGGCCATGTCCACGGCGGCAGCCAAGCACGGCGGCTTCTACATGACGCATATCCGCGACGAAGCGGATAAGGCCTTCGAGGCGCTGAAAGAAGAGATCGCTATCGGCGAGCGCGCTCACATTCCCATCCAGCACTCGCACATCAAGCTGGGAACCGTTGGTGTTTGGGGCAAAGCGCCACAATACATTCAGGTGATCGAGGCAGCTCGCAAGCGTGGGGTGGATTTTCTCGCCGACTGCTATCCGTATGATGCTTGGCACTCCAATCTCAAAGTGCTGGTGCCCGACAAACAGTACGAAAATCCGCGGAGTGTGGCGAAGGCTTTGGCCGACGTAGGCGGCGGCAGCCATGTCACCGTCGTCGAATTCAAGCCCAACCCCAGTTACGAAGGCCACACGATCGAAGACCTGGCTCGCAGCAACAACATCACGCCGGTGGAAATGTTCATCCGCTTGATTCGCGAGAGCGATGCCGCCAACACGGAACCCGGCATCATCGGCCAGTCGATGATCGAGAGCGACATCAAGGCTTTTTACCAACAGCCTTGGGTGATGGTTGCCAGCGACGGCGGAATCGGCTCACGCCATCCGCGTGGCGCAGGGACGTTCCCGCGCGTGCTCGGTGTTTATGTGCGCGAGAAGCACTGGCTGACACTGACGGAGGCCGTCGGCAAAATGACTTCTCTTCCCGCCAAGCGCTTACACTGGAATGATCGCGGCATTATCCGCGAGGGTGCGTTTGCGGATCTGGTTCTCTTCAATCCCGCCACGGTGATCGATCGCTCTACGTTTTCAAGTCCATTCACTTTGCCAACTGGCATCGAAAAAGTTTTCGTGAATGGAACTCTCGTCTGGAGCTCGGACAAACCGACAGGAGCCCGTCCCGGGCGTGTTCTGCGATTACCCCGTTAGCAGCCACCTGAATCAAGCAAATAGAGTTAAGGTTTGATATTTTGACGCGGCAGACTACTCGTATCGCAGGGCTTCGACCGGATCGAGCTTTGCGGCTTTCATGGCAGGCCAAACACCAAAGATCAGGCCGACGCTTACGCTTACGACTACGCCGGCCGTCGCCGCCCATAGGGGAACAGCGCCGCGCCATTGCAGCGTCAGACGAAAGAGGAGCACCAGGCCGTTTACAAGCACCAGCGCAATCAAACCGCCGGAAGCGGTCAAGGTCATCGCTTCGAGAAGGAATTGCCAGGTGATGTCGCTGCGTTTGGCCCCGATCGCTTTGCGCACACCGATTTCGCGCGTGCGCTCGGTGACACTGACCAGCATGATGTTCATCACTCCCACGCCACCGATCAGCAAACCGATGGCGCTAAGCACCAGCGTCGCGACGTATACCATCAGCATAATATTGTGGAACTCCGCGACCTCTTGAGCAGCCGTGCGGATT
>Ga0210408_10003663_pt1 | contig 14069 bp, 21 predicted proteins | sample IncBWH4MmetaG_FD_155471 | JGI IMG/M metagenome (GOLD analysis project Ga0210408, IMG submission 155471) | Forest soil microbial communities from Barre Woods Harvard Forest LTER site, Petersham, Massachusetts, United States - Inc-BW-H-4-M | ecosystem: Environmental > Terrestrial > Soil >...
CGATAAATCTTAGAGCTCTATCGACAAGTGCGCCGGCGCCGAGTGGTTGGGTGGGCCCGAGTGTGTTCCGCCGGGGCACTTGCGATAGGGGGATTTGGACGAAGCCGCTGGCGTTTGCGGCGGACGCGGGGGAGCTTATGGGATTTGCTTTGGGGTTTCGAAGTTTGTTCGTGTGCAGGATGGGTGGATGGGCAGTGTAAGTAAGAGAGATTGGAGTTTGTGGGGTAAGTGGAGCACGATCGGTGGGAGGTTTTTCGTAAGAGTAGCGGGTAGATCAGGTTGGGCAGCGAGGAGTAGAGACACGACGAGCATCAGAGCGAAGGCTCTGGCGGTGGAGAGCGGAATGGGTACTCGGTCAGGAAGAGTCAAGGGTGGGGCTCCTGATCGGGAGTTGGGAAATCGCCCATGCCGAGAGTCTTTCCACGATGAGCATGGGGGTGGCGCACTTTGGACAACGGAAGCAGGCGGGCTGGGGGAGTGCGGAATGGGTCAGTGCGAGTGCATGGGGTTTGGGGTTGTCCAACAGCAAACGCTGACAGCGGGGCAAGAGTTTTGTGCGATGACGATTGGCCAGGAATCCGAAAGAACGGATGCGAACAAAGCCGCGGGGCAGAACGTGCAGCAGGAAACGGCGCAAGAACTCTTGGGAGGAGAGCGTCATCATCCTCTTCTTATTGCCATCTGCGTAATCCTTCCAGCGGAAGGTAACCTGGTCCTGGTCGAAGGCCACGAGACGGTGGTTGGTAATAGCCACGCGATGGGTGTAGCGGGCGAGATAACCCAGCACATGCTGGGGACCGCCGAAAGGCGGCTTGGCATAGACGACCCAGTTCTGCCGGAACAAGGGGCGCAAGAAGGAACGGAAGGCCGCCTCGTTATCGAGGGGCTGGAGAGTTCCGGCGAAACTAAGTTGGTGTTGACGGAATCGGCGTTTTAAACCGGCGACGAACTTGCCGCGGAAGACGCGACTGAGTACGCCCACGGGCAGGAAGAAGGGATAGCGGGGATGGATCCAGTGTGTGCCTTGGGGGGAGAGACCTCCGGCGGGGATCAGACAGTGCAGGTGAGGATGATGAAGCAGGTTCTGACCCCAGGTATGGAGGACAGCCAGGAATCCAATCTCTGCTCCCAGGTGGCGCGGATCGCGAGCTACCTCTTGCAAGGTTTCGGCACTGGCGCGGAACAAGAGGTCATAGAGGACCTGCTTGTTCTGTAGAGCCAACTGAGAGAGTTGGTGAGGTAGGGTGAAGACGACGTGGACATAAGCCACGGACAGAAGTTCGTTCTGACGAGCTGCGATCCAGTGATCGCGAGCCCCGCACTGACACTTGGGACAGTGGCGATTGCGACAGCTGTTATAGGAGATGGCGCGATAGCCGCAGCGAGAACATAGGTCGCGATGCCCGCCTAGTGCCGCAGTGCGGCAGCGTGCGATGGCGTGCAGGACTTTCCGGTGGGCCCAGTGGATCCAGCGGCAGTGGTTCTCGATGAAGCGATTGCCTTGTGCGCGAACGATATCGGCCACCTCCAGGGGTGGCCGGATCATTTTTTCTTGAGCCTCCGGGAACGATGGACGCGGTCGAGACTGGAGACTTCCAGGGCATCGAGCGGATTGGGGACGGCCTGCAGATGCTTGGGAGACAGATGCAGATAGACCAGGGTGTGCTCCAGTCGGGAATGTCCGAGTAAAACCTGAAGGGTGCGCAGATCGGCGCCGGCTTCCAGGAGATGAGACGCGCAGCTGTGGCGCAAGCTGTGGGGAGACAAGTGTCTGGTGATGCCCGCGGCTCGGGCCGCGTCCCGACAGGCTAACCAGATGATGTTGGGACTGATGGGCACGTCGGCGCGTCGACCCTTCACCGTACCGGGAAACAGAAAGGTCTCGGGCTTCATCCAACGCCAGTAGACGCGCAAGGTTTCCAGCAGCTTGGGGCTCAAGGGAACCTCGCGGTCACGGCGGCCCTTGCCCTGGCGAATGCGAATCATCATGCGCTGACTGTCGATGTCTTGGACCTGGAGACGACACAGCTCGGCACGGCGCATGGCGGTGGAGTACAGGGTCATGAGCAGAGCGCGGTGATAGAGGTTGCGGGCCGCATCAATCAGCCGGGCCACCTCTTCGGGGCTGAGCACGGTGGGGAGTCGCTGGGGGCACTTCGGGAAAGGAATATACTCGGCCAGGTAGTGGCGTCGCAGGGTTTTGACGAACAAGAAGCGCAAGGCGGATACATACTGGCTGACGGTGGCCGGAGCCAGCTTCTTGACCTGGAACAGATGGGCCTGATACTGCCGGATTTGCTCGGGCCCGAGCTGGTCGGGTGACCGGTGAAAGTGCTCCGCGAACTCGCCGACGATCCGGACGTAGGTTTTTGCGGTACGATGGGAGTAATTACGGCGCTGGAGTTCCTCCAGCATCTTTTTGCGAAGTTGGGTCACAGGGACCTCCTTGATTTCTGTGACCCAACCTTATCTCAACCTCTCCTCACTGCGAATCACGAGCACGCGGCAGCGTCCGCCGCGCCAGCGGCTTCGTGCAAATCCCCGTTAGACCAACGGTGGCGATAGTAGATGGGCCCCAGCGGAAACCCACAGCACGGAGCATTACAAATTCATTACAGTAGGCGAATAAGCGTTCCGAGACGTCCACCATTCAGAAACGCCCAGGTGATTGAAAACAAAACTTTAAGATTGGTGGCGGCGGTTGGACTCGAACCAACGACCTAGGGATTATGAGACCCTCGCTCTAGCCACCTGAGCTACACCGCCACGGTGTGTTTTCAACGACTTAAAGGTTACCATTGTGCCATTTGCTGCATGCTTGCTGCATGATATGCTTCCGAATGTCGAGTCGGAGGGCATATGGGGCATGTGCAGCGCGGCTACATTTACGAGGCATCGGGATGGTTCTTTGTTCGTTATAACGTCACTGAGATTGTAGACGGTCAACCAAAGCGTGTGCAACGTTCTCATCGCCTCTGCCAGAAGGGCGGCAAGTACCACGCCCGCGACTGCAAGGTCGTGAAGCTCCTCCGCGATGAGTACATGCTGAAGATCAATCAGGGCCAGCAGACCACGCGGCACTACCAGCAAGACATTCGGATTGTGGACTTCTGGGAGCACCGTTACCTCCCCTATTGCGAAGAAATCGTTGCGCTGACGGGCAAGCCTCGCAAGAAACCCGAAACGATGCGCGGTTATAAACAAATCTGGAATCAGCACCTCAAGGCTCATTTCGGCAACACGACGTTGCGGGAGTACGAGCCGTTCATGGGTGCGCAATTTCTTCAGACCCTGACGGGCACGCATAGCAAGGTCACGATAAAGCACATCAAGGCTCTCGGCAGTTCAGTCTTCAAACACGCGGTTGTCAAACAGCAGATCAAGGTCAATCCGTGGCACGACGTAGAGATGCCGGATGACGCTATCGATTCCGCTCCAACTGAACATTACACGCTTGAGGAAGCCGAGAGCATAATTTCGGCGCTCGTTGACCACGTCGATTGCCAGCTTGTAATCGCTCTGTCGTGCTTCCTCGGACTCAGGCCCGGTGAGATCGCGGCATTGAAGTGGGAAGACTTCGACTCAAAGAGCGTCCATATTCGCCGGTCTGTTGTGCGCGGCAAAGTCGGGACCCCCAAGACTCCTGAGTCTGTCGCGTCTCTGCCTTTGATTGATCAGGTCAAAATGCCGCTGCTCTTGTGGCGGAAAGAGTCGGGCACTCCAAAAGATGGTTGGGTTTTCCCATCGCGGGACAACACCCCGGTCGATCTTCACAACCTGGTTGCTCGGGTCATTGTGCCCCACGTCGAAGGCTCGGACAGGTGCATCCGCTGTGACCTTACACCCAAAGCATCGCCGGTCAAATGGAAGACGCTCTATGCTGGCCGCCGTGGTGCTTGCACCGCCGCCGTTGAAGCCACGAACGGCAACTACGCCGTCGCGCAAGCGCTGCTGCGGCACAAGAGCATGACGACGACGCTTAACGTTTACAAGAAGCAGATTACCCCGGCTGCATTTGCCGAAGGCATGAAACTGCTGGAAGCCGCTGCACGCAAAGACACGAAGGGGGAACAATGAAACTCACGGTGATTTTGCTGGTTTGCGTCCTCGGAATTGGATGCGCCCGAACAAAGCCGGTAAGCAAATGCATGATTTTCGTTTGATAACTGTTCGAGTTGCGGACAACACAATTACAACCATTTATTGCAAGAAATCGTATCCTGACCCGTTCACTATAGGCGGACTTGTCCACTTCTGGACAACCACACTTAGTACTTAAGCAAGTTTTCCTCCTTCATTAAACAAGTTTGACCCCTTACTTACACAAGTTTCGTCTTGGCTGTTGGTCGGAAAGAAATATTTTCGTCGCGGCGTGCGACCTTCGCCGGGTCCGGAGCGTCTAACATGGAAGAAGCGTCTGGGCTCGGCAACCCTTACAGGGACGCGGCACGAACCTCTAGCCGAAGGGGCGGGTAGGTAAGTAGCGACATCGCTAGCATCGAACCCGCATAGGTTTCCGTCTGTAAAAGGAAATCAAGGGCTGTGAAAACACCCAATCCTGCATTCAACTCAGGAGACGTGGTGTGCCCAATACCCTCGCAATTCCGCAGAACAACCCCACACAGTTTGAAATCATCGACGCCGCAGAGCTTGCGCAGCGTCTGCGATTGCCCCTGTCCTGGATCAGGGAGCAAACAAGAAGTCGCGCCACCGATCAGATTCCCCATCTGAGATTCGGAAAATATGTGCGTTTCGCGTGGCAAAGTCCCGAGTTAAACGCCTGGGTAAAACACCGAATTCGCGCATGACCCGTTAGGAACGCCCAAGACACTAATTCCCAGCCCCGATCTGGATAAGCGGAATTTTCCGGCGTCCTAAACCTGCCGGTCGAAAGCGTCTATGAAGTATCGGTACTCGAATCACGCCGCCAGTGATGCGGCTCTAGAATATCTTCTCGAAGACAGCGCCCGAGGTTTTGACAACCTCATGGGGTGCTGTTTCCTCGCTTGCAAAGGATTGTATTTCCCCGATCTTTTCACCCCCTACAACCAATCTGGCACGCAGATGCTCGGTCAGAACGGCCAGGTGAGAGACTTCGTTCTGCTGTGGCTACTCGAAGAACTCAAGCCTCACCGTGGGATGTCCGGCGGGGACATTCAGCGACAGGAACCAAAGCTCCGCCATCTACCCCGCCGCGCCCGACTCGCTGTCCTCGCAGTAATCCGGAACTGCCCCGCATGTGGTAAGCGCAAGACCAAGAAGTGCCTATACTGTGGGCGGATTCTAACCCACAAGGAAGTCAATACCAGGGTCAAGAACTGCCCAGAGTGCGGAATAGTGCTCGCGGGCAACCACACGATGGTCTGTCCTCGCGGGTGCTCGACTCCGAGTTGCCGCACGAGTCTTGACCAAGCGTACCTGAGGGAAGACCCCGAAGCCGCGCCTTTATCCGGATTCGTTGTTCAATCCGCCAGAGCCGACGTAGCTTTCGAAATTGAATCGCTACGCCCGGACCTGAATGCGCTCCACCCTGACCTCTGCGATTACCTAAAGCTGGCTTACGAGCACTTCGCGAACGACGGGAGGAAAAGGGACCTTACTGCAACTCTTGCGAAAGACAAGGGCTTATCCCATCGAGCCGCGCTGAAGCTCCGCAACAATCTGGGAGAAATCATACGAGAAAACGTCGAAAGCCCTGTCTTATCCGCGCTATACGCAGCATTCGCTAGAGACTCTCGCGGCGTGCCTTATCTGGCCGTTGACGTGAGCCGACAGACCAAATTCGCAATGGAGGCGAAGCGCGAAGCAACGGAACGTCTGCGCCAGTCCTGCAAGGAACTGGGCTTGCCCGTGAGAGCGGTGAAGCGTATGCAGGAGAGCCCATCAGCGCCCGATTGTGCGGACCCAGACGATTCACGGGGCTCGACTGTGACATTTGTCTCAGCAAACAGCGAAATGCGAAAGCTGGCCGTTCAGGACATCTTGGAACATATCCGCGAAGCGGACTACGTCTCCGACGAAGACATCGCGGAGTATTACGACGTTGAAAGTGTTGAGGAACTCACGCTCAAATCTGACTTCCTCACAGACCAGCGGTACGCAGGGCAGGACATTGCGTATGACGAAGAGACCGGGTACGACGAAGAAATAAATTAGCTCGCAGAGGGTAGTTTCCTGAAAAAGTGGCAAATAAGGAACACGAGAGGGACAAGGGCTGATTGTAACTGGCGGTACCGTCCTCTTAGCTCGTCCTCACACCCTCTTATAGACGCTTTCAGCCCGCTGGGGAGTTTAGGACCTCGTCAGCGGGCACCTTGTCCGGCTCTGGACAACTTCCAATCCATTCAGGGTTTCGGGTTTCCATCGCTTTGCGCAGCTTTTGGTTTCCAGATTGATATCTGGCACAAATCAAAACCTTCACGCTCAGCGATTCCTCGCTGGGCTTTTGCGTTTTAAGGAATGTTCCATTTATGGACACAAATGACAGTTCGCTGCTCGATGGATGCGTCGTCCAGATCACGCCCAGCGGGAATGGCCGCCGATATCACGGGATCATCCGAAGTGAAGGGGCCGCCTTGTTGAAGAGAGGACGTTTTTTCTTCCATTGCAATGACATCGTGGACGGCGCGGAACTCCGGGAAGGTGATCGGGTCCGCTTTTTGCCCACGAACTCCAACCGGCCAAGGCAGTTGCCGCGAGCGGTCAACGTCAGTCGAGTTAATTAGTAGCAGAGGGAATTCGAGTGCGCTTTCAGCCGTATTTCCAATTTCTCACCGCTATTGGTGAATCGGAGTGGAGTCAGTTAGACGACAAGCGGCAGAGAGAACTTCTGCGAGCAAGCAGGCAATGCAAGGTCGTGACGGCTCCAGAGGTCGAGCAGGACGAAGACAAGGAGCTTGTTATCGACGAGAGGGTCATGTTTCAGATTCGGATGGTCACGAATCGGAACTCGATCAAATGCCCGTGTACCAAAGATTGTGAACCAAAAACAACCGCCTCGGCTCTACCGGGGCATTGAGGATTAACAATATGTTCAAAACCAGCAGTCTTCCATTCGCAGCATTCTTAACACTCACCAAGAAACTTCGATTCATTTCAATCGAAACAAACCCGACAGGCAACGCCGATATCTGTTTTGACGACCCAAGCGACATCGGCGCCGCGTTGGAGTTGGCGTTCATAAACAGCGAACCCAGTACTTTCGTCGCTCCTAACGATTATCACCAAGCCATAAAGAATCTACGCGGCAGCATCCAACGGACGGTGAACCGCTCCAGGGCGGTGCTTCGTGGCTAAACGCAAACGCCTTATCGTCGAGCGCGAGGAAGGGATCACCAGCTATAAACTCTCCAAGATGATCGCGGAACTTCGCGGGTTTCCCGGAGTCGTCAAAGCTGTATGGCGAACAATGGCCGACCGTTACCCGAATATTTGGGCGAGCATAGCGACCTTTTCATATGACTCCGGATTCTCGGAACAATCGGTCAGACGGGCCATTCGTACCGGAGAAAGTATCGGAATTCTTCGTGCCTTGGGAGACAAGCGCGGGGGACGGCAAAACACCGAACAATACGTCTTTGACGTTGACTGCATGAGGACCCTGCTCGAAACCCAGCCACAGAGGAAGGGTTTTAGCGGATTAAACCCTGCCACACAGGATGGGTTAAGCCTACCAGAGAGGAACCCTTTCGTCAGAAACCCTACCACACAGGAAATAAACCCTTCCACCGTGGTAGAGGAACAGAGAAGTAACAGAGAAGTAGGCCTTAACAGAGAAAGTGAACAGAGAAGGCAGATCTCGCCCCCTTTCTCAAACCCAACCCCAAAACCTTCGGACAAGGAAAACCAACAACCCACGGCCAAGAAGATCGCGGCCATTGAGAAGCTCGCCAAGGAAGCCAATCCGAACGCGATTGTTGCAGAGGAACATTGGCAGTCGTTGGCCGACGCATTCCCCGGCGTCAGTAACGTTCTGACCGGCATCACGGGGCCAATCCGGGACGGCATTGTTCGACAAGCAGTCCATAGCCGTGTCCGGATGATGGACGAGTCAGAGCTTGTCAACGCTGGGAAACTGATTGCCGAGTACTTGGTTCTGGACCTGGAACGGCAGTTGTCCACATCTGGACAGGGTGCCGCGCAATGAGATTCATCCTATTTTGTCCGCGATGCGGATTCCGATTGATTTATCACCCGAACGGGGAATGTCCCCTCGTCCCAAGGTAGGCGGGCTGAGTTGTACCGGCACTTTGGTCCGAACCTGGACCGCTGTGATGCGGAAGCAGTGAGAGCGTGGATTTCCGCAGAAGGTCGTTTCCCTCGACAGCATCCGCGCCATTTCTCCTGGAAGTGGACAAGCTATCCGGATCGCGGGACGGCGCGCCTGCTGGTCGCTTCCCGAGAAGGCAGACGACGATGACCTTTTTAGCTAGACTTTCGTATCGTGTAGGCCAAACTATTCTTGCCAAACCCTAGGTAAGCAACATGGCGCTACAATGATTCCGCATGAATTATTTCTTGATCGGCGTGATGTCGCTGCTTGGCGGTTGGATTGGTTCTTTTCTCGGGGCATACCTGAAAAAGAAAGGGGAGAACCTTGCTACCCATGAGGATGTCGATAAGCTGGTCGAACAAATGAAAGCGATAACTCAAGCCACGAAAACTATCGAGTCAAATATTTCAGACAGGTCATGGGACAGACAGAGACACTGGGAGCTAAAACGAGACGCCGTGTTTGCTGTTATGCAGGCTTTGGGCAAGGCAGATGAAGCCCTGCACTCCGTCTCGGTCGTGATTCTGGAAGAGCGAAAAGCCAAGGACCCTGACCAATTCCATGAAGCCAGGGTGGAAGCCTGGGAGAAGTTCTATGAGGCGATTGAAGACTTCGACCAGAAGCGCGCCCTTGCGTTGATTGTATGCGGGAAACTAATGAACGATACACTGACGAGTTTGAAAGAAGAGCTTAGGAGTCGTGGTTTGAAGCTTGGCGAGGGCGAAATAGATTCTTACGAAGACTGCAAGCCTAATCTTGCTCCCATTTTCGCGCGGGCATTCGCGTCCGCTAGACACGAACTCGGAATCGTTGGGGAAAGCAACAGCGACAAATAGTCGATGAGATCGCTGCTTCAATGCGACAGCAAGGCATACCCCTCTTTTGTCGCACTGAGCTATATGTATAACAATAATAGAGTTAGGTAATGCGACAGACGGAATGCGACAATGCGCTGAGATTTGGCGGAATAACTACGCTTTGCGCGCTGTCCGCAAGCGGGACGACCAAGCCGCGCAATTGAAAGATGGACTCAGAACTTTCCACCGTCAAGTGTCTGTTCGGAAGGTCCAAGCTGCTTCAGGAACCATCGGTATTTCTCAAGTAGCTGGGTCTCGTCGGTTGGGTCGGGGGCTTTCTGCCTGCTAGTCCAAAACGCGGCTGTCAGGATCGCCGCAACGACTTTGTGGTCGTTCATCGCAAACTCCTTACTAACATTCGGGGGCCGCGCAATGGGCCTAGGTCCTCTAAACCTGACCGGGTAAGCGGTACAGCTCGACAAACCGACAGTCTCTGTTGGCGCAGCCGTATACCTCAACTTTCGGCCTAGCCTGTCCTGAGAGAGCGCCCGCGCTCCCATATTGGAATATTGCGACACCGTCTCGTACCAGGGGCTCGCCGCATTTTGGACACTTAGGGTTTGCCACACGGTATCCCGTCGCCGCTCAGTGTGGGGTTAGTTCATAGCACGGAACAAGTCACTAAATAGGTGCACACAATTTGGACGACGCATGGGCCGCGAAACGCCTCTGCTTAAGAAAGTGAGCTAAACAATGGTTTGTTGGACAACATCGGGGGTTCTTGGGCAAAAGTCGAAACTATCGTCACGCCACCGCTTGACCGAGAATTTCGATGACTTGTTTGACCTCCGCGATCAGCTTTCCTTGCCATTTGAGCACGTGGCGGAGGTCGCTGAAGCGCCGTTCTGACTTGTGACACCTGTTACAGTTTTCCCTAATAGTGTGTAGGCGTCACGAGGGGGGTCTCTACGTAAAATTAAGTACAGTATGTATTTATTTATTATCAATAGCTTAGCTCAGATTGTCACAGGCTAACTACCCCTCGTGACAGTTCTCACTATCTGGCGTGGGTTGTCGCGAGTGTCACAGCCCTCCCCTGCCTGTTCAGATGTCCTGATGTGGATAAGTCATCCGTAGGCCGAACAGAAAGGGGGCTCGTGACGACTCAGCAGAATGAAAGGCCGCGCAATTTTCACAGTGATAATCTTGCCAGAGTAGCAACTTTTAGACGCAACGTTTCAGGAGGCTGTATGAACGATCTGACTAATTCGAGCGATTTCGATTGGGTTTCGGCGAGGGAAAGGTGCTCAATGACCACGGCTTTTGTAACACTCAAGACCCAGGTCAAACGTGACGTAAATGCCCGCAATAAAAACCTAGGCGACCGATACGAATTCCGGTTCGATCTTACCGACAATGGTGACAGTTTTACGGTTCATACTGCCTCAGAACGACAAATTGATACTAAAACGGTAACTTTCGAAAGGACCGGCAACACTTTAAATGTGCGCGGGACAGATGGGAAAACAAAGTTTATGGCGGCCCTGACCATCAACTCCAAAGGTGAATGCAGATTCAAAATTGACGGCGAGGAATGCGATTCATGGTATGTACGCAAGCTGGCTCTGGAAGACCTATTCTTCTGGAATTCCTAGCGTTGAACTACGCTCAACCGCTCATGTCCGCCGAACCCGTTCCGGTCGGAAAACTGACCAATCCCACGCTATATCACTCTTCGTTCGCAGAACCCGTTTTCGCCGAAGAATCGGAGAATCCCTACTAACTCACTAGAGAATCAACGATTTCAGCCCTGATTTCCATGCAGTACGTCATGCAGTAGCCATTTTAACCCATTGATTACACGATGGTTGAAAGCGAACCATGGTTATATGAACCTTCGCTCAGGCGCTAAACGACACCAAAACGACGGGTAATGGACACCAAAACGGGGCAGTAGGCGCGGGCAGAGGCGTTTATCCGGGGAACCACCTCTGGAGCGGAAAAGGTACTACTTTTTGGATCGAAGGCTCCAGCCATCACCCCAGCCACCCGGTCGACTTTGTGACCGGCTGGGGTGGCTAGAAACCATCCCTAATGGACCCCTTTCCCGGATGACCCACCCCGGTGTTTTTCTGGCTAGGAGTCCCTTAATCGACAACTGATGGAGGCACTTAGAATGCCCCGCCCTGCGTATTAGAAGCCCGTAGGCGGTAGTTATACGTTCTGTGGCCTTTTCCTCGACCATTTAGCTAAATTAATTTGTCCGCTTTCCGGACAGCAGGGGGCTATATCGTCGAATACGCGACATCTATAGTGATATTGTCCAGCGTCGGTTTCGCCAAGATTCCTTCAGGTCTTGCGGGGTGGTTCTTTGAAACCTTGATGGTCACGCTATTTGCCCCGGTCGCCAAAAGGATGTCCAGAAGTGCCGCCTTCCGTTCGAGCGTGATAATCGCAGCGGCGTTTGTCTGATCAGTCATATATCTGCCTTTGACCACCGCCAATTTGCGCGGCAGCTGTTTGGCAGATTGTACGCCCGATGCTCTGGCCTACCCAGTTCACAAATTCGAAACGAATGGATGAAAGAAGTCTATGGCCCGACTGTTTCCCCGTAATGTCGAAGATGTCGTCCGTGTGCTGACCGGACTCTGCAAAGACGAAAAACAGCCTCCTGCGATGAGGGCTAGATGCGGGGAGCTTGTTTTGTCCGCATATGGACTTGTCGCACTGCCGCCCGAACAGAAACCCCGCCAGCAGGGGTTAAAGCAAATCCGGAGCGCTTTGGACCTCTCCGCAACTGACAAGAAGATTGCGGGGCAGGTTCGTACAGGCCGAAAGAAACAGACGGAGAAACTACGAGAGGAACTCACAAAGTTATGATCCGGCTCACACCGTGGCACATTGCAGTTGAGTGGATATTTACAATCGGGCAAGAAAATATCGATGCCTACTCGGCTTTGACCGAGGACCTGAAAGAAGTCCGCACACGCCTAGACACTTTCAGCCAGTCCCCTAGCCCGCAAAATCGGCTCAAACTTGAACAGACAGCCGAGCCGTTCATTTCGAAGTCCCTCAAGGCATTCGCTAACGAATACGTCGAACACGTTGATTGGGACCTCTTGACGGAGGAATTTCGGACCGCGAAGGACCCGAGACTCTTTGATATTTCTAGGCTCTTATCAGAACCGGACACTGTCGAGAACCGTGCGCTGATTTTGCTTCGCATCTGGAAGCAGATCATCGAACTTTCCACGTTCAAAATCAACAGCCTGGAGTTCGCGGCTTTGGGCGAGGTTATTTAAGGTTTCCTCGCCGCTCCCCGGCTCGGGTTGGTTATTAGGAGATTTCCAACCCTGCCGGTGAGCAAAGGTTTTAGTTGAAACAAGGAGAAAAGCATGACGATGATAGACGACCGAGATTTTGATTTTCTAACGCCGGAGTTTTTCGACGACGGCACAATTCCAGAGCCGCTCGGGCCAACTGCCGAAGATATGGTCCAACAGCTGTCGGACCCGACTTATGTTTCTGAATATCTGAAAAAGCAGAGAGCAGCGGAGAAAGACAAAGCGCAGGAACTCATCCGCCGACGCCAGATCGCCATTATGGGATATCAGGAATTCGCCGCGCAGGACAACGGGTATTTTCACTGCTCCGAGAATGTTGACATTCTGTTCCGATCCTTGCGCAACGGCAAAGCTAACCCGCAATGCCGTTTCTTGGATTACTCCGTCGATGGGTTCAAATTGGTATTCGAACTCGCAAGGAAGAAGGACGGGTTGCTCGAACTCGGGCCGAACAAGGGATTCACGGACGCTCAGATAAATGCGATGAGCACCCAAGAATACAAGGACAAAATCGTGTATCCGAAACCCAAAGAACTGCTGGAAGAAGAGGAAGAGATTCGACAGCAGAAGGTAGCAACGGCAGTATTCGAGCCCTCCCGTCGTGACTTGCAGATTGTCTGGGAAGCGGCGAAGCGCTCAGGGAAAGTAAGCCTGAGTGGTCTCATGAGCCTGCTTCCTTCGTACACACGAGAAGAATGCACCGCTGTCGCAGACAGCATTCCCAGCTTGTTGTGCGTAGGAATGGGAAATCGCAAAGTGTGGTGGCCGCGCTGATCGAACAAGACACAAACCAAGCAATGAAGAACGCCGCCCGCGCATTCACGGAGTTGCATCCGGAATACATCACGTGTCCAGAGAATCTAGAGCCGATGATGGAATATCTAGTCGAACATCCGGACTTGGACAAGACTGCGGTGGCCAGTTATGAGGTGACCCAGCCCCCAAAAACTGGACCATCTAGAATGTGAGTTCTCTCCACACCCAAGAGAGGAGAACCGCAATGAAAGGCACGCGACACAAGTGAAGAGCAGATCATCGCGATCCTGAAGCAAGGCGAGGCAGGATTGACCACGGCCGAGTTGTGCCGACAGCACGGAATCACGGAGCAGACTTACTACCGCTGGGAGGCTAAGTACGGCGGGATGGAGAGTGGCGACGCGAAGAAGATGAAACAACTGGAGGACGAGAACCGGAAGCTGAAGCATGTGGTGGCCGAGCTGACGCTGGATAATCGGGCATTGAAAGACGTGCTCTCAAAAAACTGGTAGCGCCTGCGGGACTTCGGGCAGCCGTGAGTTATGTGGAAGTCGGGTACCAGATGAGCGAACGGCACGCCTGCAGGCTGTTGGGATTGGGACGAACGACGCATCGCTATCGGGCGCGAAAGGCAGAGCGAGACGGCGCACTGCGAACACGATTGAAAGAACTGGCCGCCCAGCGCATGCGGTTCGGATATCGGCGGCTGACGGCGATGCTGCTACGCGAAGGAATGCCGGCGAATCATAAGCGTGTGTACCGGCTGTATCGCGAGGAAGGATTAGCGATGCGGATCCGACAGCGGCGGCGGATCCGCTGGAGTGGCGCGGTCGTTAAGCCCGCGGCGAGTCAGCCGAACGAACGTTGGTCGATGGATTTTGTAGGCGATTGCGTGAGCCG
>Ga0210408_10003664_pt1 | contig 14067 bp, 13 predicted proteins | sample IncBWH4MmetaG_FD_155471 | JGI IMG/M metagenome (GOLD analysis project Ga0210408, IMG submission 155471) | Forest soil microbial communities from Barre Woods Harvard Forest LTER site, Petersham, Massachusetts, United States - Inc-BW-H-4-M | ecosystem: Environmental > Terrestrial > Soil >...
CGATCCCGCACAGGCCTTCCTCGCGTATGTTTCCAACGAAAAAGGTAATACGATCTCGGTTATCGACACCGACAAGATGGAGACGGTTGCAACCATCAAGACAGGGCAGCGACCGCGCGGTATCGAAGTCAGCCGGGACGGCAAATTTGTCTTCGTCGCACTCGGTGACGATGACGTGATCCAGATCTTCGACACCAAGACGCACAACGACGCTGGCGAGCTGCCGTCCGGTGCCGATCCCGAACAGTTTACGCTCGATCCGGCCGGCAAGCTTCTCTACGTCGCCAACGAAAACGACGCGATGGTGACGGTCATCGATGTCGAGAAACGCACGGCCCTCGGCCAGGTATTGGTCGGAACCGAACCCGAGGGCATGGCGGTCAGCCCGGATTCCAAGGTGCTGATCTGCACGTCCGAGACGACGAGCATGGTCCATTTCATCGACACCGCTAGCCGCGAGATCATGGGCAATTTGCTCGTCGGTTCCCGGCCGCGCTTCTCGGCCTACAAGTCCGACGGGTCGGAGCTGTGGGTGACCTCAGAGATCGGCGGTACGCTTGCTATCATCGATCCGGCAACACGACAGCTCAAACAAACCGTGACGTTCGAAATCCCGGGCCTGCGGTCGGAGGCGATCCAGCCGGTCGGCATCAATATCACCAAGGACGGCAAGCTCGGCTTCGTCGATCTGGGGCCTGCCAACCGCGTCGCGGTAATTGATGGCGTCACCCACGCCGTCCTGAAATATCTCTTGGTTGGACAGCGGGTCTGGCACGGCGCCTTTACACCCGACGAGAAATATTTGCTGGTCGCCAATGGCGTCTCGAACGACGTCTCGGTCATCGACGTGGCGTCGTTGCGGGTGATCAAGTCCATTCAAGTCGGGGAATTGCCTTGGGGCGTTGCCTTCGGTCCGAACTGATCGCCGTATTTGTACGCCTGCTGGGCGGCGTCAAATCCGCCGCTTCTCGTGGCCCGGATAGTCGCAGCTCCACCGCGTGGCGACCCATTCCGGATGTTTGCCGATCCACTCGGCTATATACGGCTGTGCCGCCATCATGCATTGACGCGGCGAACCATTCCAGCCGAACTGAAGATACTTTTCTTCGCAATTCGCCGGATTGGCGATGGCACAGACGGTCAGGATGATTTCAATCATTCCCTTGTGTCCTTCGCGTTTAAACCGTCATTCTAAGACAGTACGCCGAATTGGTCGGCATGTTTCAATTCCGGCAGAATTTTGTTCCTCCGCTCCACCAATGGTTCCCACATCGGTCGCCGAGAGCGCCGACCAACTGCAGCCGTGGGCAGGCTGTTGCGGGACATAAAGATAGCGCGGTTGGCGAGCCGGCGGCTCTGCCGCATTGCAACCTCAGTCAAAACCGTTGGACCGCAAGCCTCATCGCGATCGCGGCATTTCGATTCCTCGCAGGGATGCAGGACTTGCGAAATCACCACTTGCGAAATCACCGGCCTTGACATTGAACGCGAGCGTGCAATGTTTCCAAAGATAAAATAGCATGGCCAGGATTTTTGCGCTTTATCCCTGACGCTGGCGCGTGACACGACGGCTTGTCACTTTGTCGATGCTCAACCTTCCAGACGGTCGAGGACTTTCAAAAAACCGTAACTAATCCGGGCTCAAGAAAAAATTGAGTGGAGGAACGGTATATGAAGACACGCGCCGCAGTCGCGTTCCAGGCCAAGAAGCCGCTTGAAATCGTCGAACTCGACCTGGATGGCCCCAAGGCGGGCGAAGTCCTTGTCGAGATCAAGGCGACCGGAATTTGCCATACCGACGCCTACACGCTCGACGGTTTCGACAGCGAAGGAATCTTCCCTTCGATCCTCGGGCATGAGGGGGCCGGCATCGTCCGCGAGGTGGGGCAGGGCGTCACCTCGGTCAAGCCCGGCGATCATGTGATCCCGCTCTACACGCCGGAATGCCGCCAGTGCAAGAGCTGCCTCAGCCAGAAGACCAACCTCTGCACCGCGATCCGTGCCACCCAGGGCAAGGGCCTGATGCCCGACGGCACCTCGCGCTTCAGCTTGAAGGGCCAGACCATTTTCCACTACATGGGCTGCTCGACATTCTCGAATTTTACGGTGCTGCCGGAGATCGCGGTCGCCAAGATCCGTGAAGATGCTCCCTTCGACAAGAGCTGCTACATCGGCTGCGGTGTGACCACGGGCGTCGGCGCGGTGGTCAATACCGCCAAGGTCACGCCGGGTGCCAACGTCGTCGTGTTCGGCCTCGGTGGCATCGGACTGAACGTCATCCAGGGTGCCAAGATGGTGGGCGCCGACAAGATCATCGGCGTCGACGTCAACGATTCCAAGGACGCATGGGGCCGCCGCTTCGGCATGACGCATTTCGTCAACCCGACCAAGATCGGCGGCGATATCGTCCAGCATCTGGTCACGCTGACCGATGGCGGCGCCGATTTCACCTTCGACTGCACCGGCAACACCAATGTGATGCGCCAGGCGCTGGAGGCCTGCCATCGCGGTTGGGGTGTATCGGTCATCATCGGCGTGGCGGAAGCCGGCAAGGAGATCGCCACGCGGCCATTCCAGCTCGTGACCGGCCGGGTCTGGAAGGGCACCGCTTTCGGCGGCGCCCGCGGCCGTACCGACGTGCCCAAAATCGTCGACTGGTACATGAATGGCAAGATTCAGATCGATCCGATGATCACCCATGTCCTCAAGCTCGAGGAGATCAACAAGGGATTCGACCTGATGCATGAAGGCAAGTCGATCCGTTCGGTCGTCGTGTTCTAAAACGAAGTCGCGTTCTAAACCAAAAACGTCAAACACAAGGAGGATAGGCCATGACTGTTCATATCCACCCATCGATTGACAACGGCGTCAAGAAGGGCACCGGCGGCTTTGCCGGCGGCACGCTCGTCTGCAAATGCACGGACCGGCCGGTCAAGGTCGGCATCAGGGGCGACGTCGCCCACAACCATGCCTGCGGCTGCACCAAATGCTGGAAGCCCGAGGGCGCTGCCTTTTCGGTCGTGGCCGTTGTGCCGCGCGACAACGTGACCGTTCTCGAAAACGGCGACAAGCTCCAGATCGTTGATACGTCGGCAACGATCCAGCGCTACGCCTGCAAGGCTTGCGGCACCCATATGTACGGCCGCATCGAAAACAAAGGGCATCCGTTCCACGGTCTGGATTTCATCCACCCGGAGCTTTTTACCGAAGGCGGCTGGGCGGCTCCTGGGTTTGCGGCATTCGTATCCTCGGTGATCGAGTCCGGCGTCAGTCCTTCCGAGATGGACGGGATCAGGTCGCGTCTCAAGGAGCTCGGGCTCGAGCCGTACGACTGCCTGTCGCCGGCGCTGATGGATGCCATCGCCACCCACGTGGCGAAATCCAAGACAGCGGCAGCAGCCTGACGCGGCCACTCCGTTGCAAGCTCCGCCGGTAGCACAACGGCCGGCGGAGCCGCGATCCTGTCCGATACCTGACGATCTTCGCGTCACTGCGGCGCCGGAGCGGAGAAACCATGACCGTTGAGACCGTGTCGCTGAACCGCTCGCATGGCGGCATGCAGGGCGTTTACAGGCATGCCAGCCGCGAAACGAAGACGCCCATGACCTTTTCGGTCTATGTCCCGCCGCATCAGGCTGGCGTAAAGCTGCCGGTCGTTTGGTATCTGTCAGGCCTGACCTGCACCCACGCCAACGTGACGGAGAAGGGCGAGTTTCGGAAGGCCTGCGCCGACCTCGGCCTGGTCCTTGCTGCGCCGGATACCAGCCCGCGCGGCGAAGACGTGCCCGGTGATCCCGCCGGCGCCTATGATTTCGGGCTTGGCGCCGGCTTTTATGTCGACGCCACCGAGCCGCCATTTGCGCAAAATTACCGCATGTGGAGCTATGTGACCGAAGAGCTTCCCGCGCTGGTCGCCGCGCAATTTCCGGTCGACCCCAGGCGTCAATCGATCTTCGGGCATTCGATGGGCGGCCATGGCGCGCTCACGATTGCCTTGCGGCATCCCGATCGCTATCGCGCGGCAAGCGCGTTTTCGCCTGTTGTCGCGCCGTCGCAGGTGCCGTGGGGCATCAAGGCCTTGGGCGGATATCTGGGCAATGACCGCGCTGTCTGGCGCAAGCACGATACCGTCGCCCTCATCGAGGACGGTGCAAAATTTTCCGATCTCTTGGTCGATTACGGCGACGCCGACCAATTTTTGACCGAACAGCTTCGCCCCGAACTTCTGGAGCGTGCCTGTTCGCAGGCCGCTATTCCACTGCTCCTGCGCCGCCAGCCCGGCTATGACCACAGCTATTATTTCATATCGACCTTCATGGAAGACCACTTGCGCTGGCATGCCGCGCGGCTGGCTGCCTGACCGGTCGCGCTGCCGGCCGCAATTGACTATTTTATTTTATCTGCGCGCCATCAGGCGGAGGATCATCGGCCGGCAGCCTGTTCCTGACCAGGAAGCGCACGCCGTGTTCGTAAGCCTCTGCGGTGTCGCCGCGGATCTGACCACCCAGGTGCGCAACGCCGGCTCCGCTGGTGGCGTCAAGTATCCAGATGTCCATCGAAGAAATCAGTGACGATACCTTGTGCACCACCGGCACAACGGCGTATGCCGCGCCGGCCTTGCGGGCGACTGCGAGAAAGCAATCGCCGCATCGGTAACGCGGTGCTGTTGCGGCGATCTCGGTGCCGAATGGTCCGAGATCGACCGGCGAATAACGCCCGGTCTTTTCCAACGTTTCCGACAGGACTCGCGTCGCCATCGCAAGCCTCTCGGTGCGGTCGGATTGCGGAGCCTCGCCGCTGGTGTCGTAAATTTCAAACGGAAAGATGGCCGTGGCCGGAGCGGCTGTGGCGCAGCCGGCCCAGCCGACGATACCGCAAACAACAGCCGCAATCCGGGCTAACGCGCCATGGGGCATCATCGTTGCTCAACCGTAACCAGGGAATTTGCCACGACCGCCGCACATAGTAGCATGTCTTCCAGCACTGCCGGAAAAATGCGGCGCAGCGACATTTGGGAGGAGCACGACAATGGCGAGAGTGATGGCTCTGATGGCCTTCCTGTTGGCATTCGTTCCGCTGGGCGCTTCGGCAAAGGACACCCAATTCTGGAACTTGACCGCCAATACCATCACGTCACTGCAGCTTTCGCCGCCCGGCAAGAACGAGTGGGGCCGCAATCAGGCCGACAACGATCGCGATCACACCGTCGATCATGACGAGCGGCTGAAGATTACCGACACCGCCGCTGGTCTTTATGACGTCAAATTTGTCGACAAGAGCGGTCGTACCTGCATTGTCCCGAACGTTCAGGTCAAGGTGGGTGCGATTTTCATCATTGAGGAGAAAGAGCTCAAGGACTGCGCGAAGTAACCGGCATATGCCGGCGCCGGCTTAAAAATTTATGCCGAACAGGATACGCGCCTGCTGGCGTTCGAAATTGACAAGATCAAGAGAACCGACGGCGGCGGTGGCGTGGCCCGCGACTTGCGCGCTCCAGGCGACGGCGAGCCAGGCACGCTGGGGAAGCTTGAAGTAGATCGTCGGACCGATGAAGAAGCCTTGGCCGGCGAGGTTATCGAACCCGGGTCCGTCATAAACGCGCAAATAGCGCGCTTCCGCGCCGACAAAAATCCCCGAACGAACCTGCGCCATTACGGCCATGGCAATGCCGGCCGTGGAATCCTGCGACCACATGCCGGTCAGCTTCGAGCGCGTGGTTTCGGGCTGGTAAAGCAGATTGAATGCCGCAACGACCCGGTTGGGAACGACCTCCCAATCAGCGGCGGCGACGAAGTCGACGCCATACTGGTGGGCGGGTTCGCCGGTCACTTCATCGGAGCGGCCCCAGCGCGGCTCGGCGCCGACGGCAAGACCGAACGGAGCGGTTGCGCGATTGAGCAGCCGGTAACGGAAGTCGGCGGCCAGCCCTCCAAATGTGGTGTAGCGTTGATCGGCGAGACCGCTTACGCCTAATATGTCGTAGGCGTTGACGACGCCGGTCAATTCGGTTCGCAGGTTAGGCATCGGCACGTACTCCACCGACAGCGTCGAGGTGCCGGCAACGTAGGTTCCGGTGCGCTTCGAGAATCGACCGGTTGCCGATCCCTCAATCTCCTTTTCGCCGATCTCGCCAACGTCGCTTCCGATGGTGAAGCCGAACAGATGTTCGGTATCGATTGTTTCGGTTCGAGCGGCGCCAGGCATAAGGGCAAGAACGACCAGTACGAAGGATCGTGCCATTCGCCCGTGCTTCGTCACCGAAGCAAGTCGTTGTGAACCGGCGGCGGTTGCGAGGCATTCGCTCAATCCAACGCTCCATGACTCCGACGCGCTATTCCCGTGGAAGCCGGCGCAACTAACCCTGACCAAATGCGGCGCGAGGTTTTGCCGCACTGCATCCAGAAATTGGCGCACGGGGACGGGAGGAACCCGGGGCGCAGTTGATAGTACTCTCCTGTGCCGGCATTGCCATCTCATGCCCCAAATGCAGCGAGATTGGCGGGCATTTTGCTTATCTCGTCGGCGGGTAGATAGTGCAGGCAGTTTAGTAGGATGGGCGACGTGCGAGCGACATCCCTGTTCCAGATTTTCGTGGCTCTCTGCCTTGCTGGCAGCGTTCCGGCGTGGGCCACCGACACCTTGCGAATAGGCCTGCAAACGACCGGCACACTCGCCTGGCAATTGGATGTGATCCGCCGCCACGGTCTCGCCGAGGATGCCGGGCTCGATCTAAAAATCAGCGAATTTGCTTCCCCAGATGCAGGCAAGCTCGCCCTCAACAGCGGTTCGGTCGATCTCGCTGTCGTCGATTGGCTTTGGGCCGCGCGAGCACGCGCGCTCGGGGCCAAATGGCTGTTTTATCCCTACTCCAGCGCGGCCGGCGCCATCATGGTGAAGGACGATTCGCCCATCCGCGATATCAAGGACCTCAAAGGGCGCGTTCTCGGCATCGCAGGCGGTCCGCTCGACAAGAGCTGGCTGATCGTCCAGGCGGCCGCGATCCGCCAGGGCATCGATCTCAAGCGTGCGGCGAAGCTCGAGTACGGCGCTCCGCCGCTGATCTCTCAAAAATTGCAGCAGGGCGAGGCCGAAGCGAGCCTCAATTTCTGGAATTTTTGTGCCAGCCTCGAGACAAGGGGCTATCGTCGTATCTTCGACATCCGCGATGCCGAGGCAGCGCTTGGGCTGCACCAACCGGTCGCCCTCATCGGTTACGTGTTTTCCGAGCAATTCGCGGCCACGCACGAGAGCACCATCGATCGCTTCATCGCGGCCGCGCGACGAGCCAATGACATCATGCTTCGATCCGACGAGGAGTGGGATGCCTTGCGCCCGCTGATGAACGCGGATGATGATCGGACATTCAAGGCTTATCGTGATCGAACCCGCGAGGGAATGCCGCGGCGACCGATCGCAGCAGAAGAAGCGGACGCCCGCACGCTGTTCAGGGCGCTGGCGAGCATTGGCGGCGCGGACCTCGTAGGTCCATCGCGGGAGCTCGATCGAGGCCTTTACTATCAACCGGCCCGCGCGGAGATGGAGCGTTGTTGCCGAGAATATATTCGCTGACTGCCCTGATTGGGATCTGGGCCATTGCAGCCGCGCTGCTTCAGTCGCGGCTTCTCCCTGGTCCGTTGACGATCGGAGCCGCGATCTTGGCAGATATCCGCAGCGGAGAACTGCCATTCCAGATGGGCTGCACGCTCGGTCGTGTGGTCGCTTCGTTCGCGATCGCAATTGTCCTCGGCACCATCGCGGGTTATGCGATGGGACGCTCGAAATCCCTCGATCGGTACGCCGATCCGTGGCTGGTCGTGCTCCTCAATATGCCGGCGCTGGTGATCATTATCTTTGCCTACATCTGGGTCGGCCTCAACGAAACCGCGGCGATCCTGGCTGTCGCCATCAATAAATTGCCGAATGTGGTCGTCGTGGTGCGCGAGGGCGCCCGCGCGCTCGACCCCGAGCTCGACGAAATGGCGAAGGCCTTTCAATTCGCTTGGCCTTCAAGGATTCGTCACCTCGTCGCACCGCAACTCGCGCCTTATCTCGCGGCAAGTTCGCGTTCCGGTCTCTCCATCGTCTGGAAGATCGTGCTGGTGGTCGAGTTGATCGGACGCCCCAACGGGGTCGGATTCGTCCTGGGGTCGGCTTTCTCGTTATTCGACATGGCCAAGATACTGAGCTATGCGATCTGCTTTATCGTGCTTATGCTTTTCATCGAAAGCCTCGTGGTGCAACCGCTTGAACGACGCGCAAACCGCTGGAGACGCCGCTCCGCTTGAGCTTTGCATCGAGACCAAGAGCTTTGTGTCCGCCGATGGTGCGCTGGTGGAAGTGGTTCGGGGTCTGGAACTGCGGCTCGACGCCGGATCGTTTGGCGCGCTGATCGGCCCTTCCGGTTGCGGCAAGACCACGATTCTCAAAATTGCAGCCGGGTTGGATCCGGATTTCCGCGGCCGGCTCCGCACCCCAGGCTCCGGGCGTCTGGGGATCGTATTTCAGGAACCTCGACTGCTGCCTTGGCGGACGGTCGAGGAAAATATCCGCCTGGCGCTTCCCGCCGACCGAGCTAACGTCGATCTCGACGATCTCTTCGAGATACTCGGTCTCGGCTCTCATCTCGCCCGATATCCCGGCGAACTGTCGCTCGGACTGGCGCGCCGCACGGCGATCGCCCGCGCATTTGCGGTCGGGCCGGATTTTCTCTTGCTCGACGAGCCTTTCGTATCGCTTGACGAGGCGCTCGCCGAGCGGCTGCGCGAAGAACTCCTGGCGCTTACCGCGCGAGCGAAGGTAACAACGCTGCTCGTGACCCATGATCTGACCGAAGCCGTCGAAATGGCGGATCGGCTGTTTTTTCTGTCAGACCGGCCGGCACGTATCATCCTAGAGGAGGCGTTGCCGCTGCCGCGAGGTGCGCGCAGCCAAGACGTTGTTGGGGCGATTTGCGATGAAATGCGCGCGTTGCTGGCTCGGGCGGCGATCGACGCCGTCATACCAGCCGGGTCTCGATCGCGAAGCGTACGAGTTCCGAAGCCGAGCGCAGGCCGAGCTTTTGGCGAATGATGGACGAGGTGTTGGCAATCGTCTTGTAGGAGGAATGCACCAGCCACGCGATTTCAGAAAGACTTTTGCCAGCACTGAGCAGGCGCAATATCTCGATCTCGCGTGACGTCAACTTCGACAGCGGGCTCTGGGCGAAGGCCGGCCCAGCGAAGGCAACGCTTCGCGCCATCGCCGCAGGCAAATAGACGCCGCCGTTTCCAACTTCCCGGATGGCCTCAACCAGATCGCATGGATCTCCGGACTTCGAGACGTAGCCTTTAGCGCCGATCTCGATCGCGCGGGCGGCGAATACCGGATCGTCATTCATGCTGAACATAATGATGCGCGCGGACGGGGCGCGGGCAAGAATACGCCGCGCCAGCTCAAATCCGGAAACGGTCGGCAGATTGATGTCGAGAACGCAGACGTCGGGGTGCTCGGCGACAAATACCCGCTCGCCACTTTCGGCATCCGAGGCTTCCAGTATCGCGATATCGCTGTCATCTGCGAATAGCGCACGGCAACCCGAAGCCACGATGGGATGATCGTCGACGATCAGAACACGCATCGGCGTTGCCCCAAATCCCGGGTCGACCTCGGTCGTCGTATCGCACCAGACGACCGAGCGACACCAACATCCGCGCCTTCGCTACACCAGCGTCAGATTGTGCATCTCGAGCGCAAGTGCTGTACGGTTCAATTAGATAGCTGGCCTTTTTGCCTGTCAACGCTCCTTGTGAGCAGAAACTTGCGCAGGCCGCCGATTGGGACGAGTGCTATGTGGCAGAAACTCTCTTTGCGCGCCCGGCTCAACGTGCTTCTGGCGCTCATTCTCACGCTTGGCCTGGTCATCAACATCGCGCGGCTCGTGCGGGAGGCGGGGCCTCGGGTTCAGGCCGAAGATCAGAGTGTTATACGACTGGCCCGCGAATTTATCGGGACCTTGGTGGTAAGCCTAAACGAAACGCCAGACCCCGACGCAAGGCTGAGCCGGATTATTCAGGACCTTAACCAGTTGCGTCACGTCAGCATTACGCGACAGGACGGTGCGGTAGAGGTTAAATCCGCAACCGCCGACGGTTCCGGCGACGGCCGCGAGCCATCTTCGGTCCCCGCGTGGTTCGTTGCGCTCGTCCATCCGGAAAAGACCGCGGTGGATGTCCCGATCTCTATTCACGGCAAATTGGAATCGCTCGTCATCACCTCACATCCGAACGACGAGATGAACGAGATCTGGGACGGGATCGTGACCCAGCTTCAAGTCGGTTCTGCGATCGCGGCTGCGCTTTTCCTGATCACGATGATGGTGGTCAGCCGGGCCCTCGGACCGATCCAATCGCTTTCGCAAGCGATGAAGAATATTTCGGCCGGCCGCTATGACACGCGCGTGACGCCGGGAGGTCCGCCGGAATTGGCCGCGATCTGCACCAAGCTGAACCATCTTGCGGCAACTCTGGGAGATGCCGTTGAAGAGAGGCGACAACTAGCGGAACGCGCCGTCTCGCTGCAGGACGCCGAACGCAAGGAAATTGCCCGCGAGCTGCACGATGAATTTGGGCCGTATCTTTTTGCGCTGCGGGCCCATGTCAGCTCGCTGATGCGGGTTGCGGACATGCGCGAGCTAGATATAGGCGTGATGCGAAAGCATGGCGACGCCATCCTGGAACAGGTCAATGCCTTGCAGCAGTTCAACCGGCGGGTTCTTGAACGGCTGCGGCCGATTGGGCTTGCGGAACTGGGTCTTCGCGATGCGATCGGCGCCCTGGTGCGGCTGTGGCGGGAGTCCCATCCGGGGGTGGTGATCGAAACGGCGATTTCGAAGTCGCTCGGCGAGACCGGAGAGACGGCCGACTTGACGATCTACCGCACCGTTCAGGAGGCGCTGACCAACGTCTTCCGCCACGCAAGCGCAACTTCGGTCAATGTAACGATCGAACCTGCGAAAGAGCTTGCGAGCGTAGGCCGCGGCTGCGCCCTTGTCCGTGTGCGCGACAATGGCAGCGGACTGAAACCGGATACCAGATTGGGCCTCGGCCTGACCGGAATGCGCGAGCGAATTGCGGCATTGGGCGGCACGCTGACCGTCGGTTCCAGCGATGGGGGTGTGGTTGTGGAGGCGCTCGTCCCCATCGGTCAGCGCTTCTAGTCCGGTTCGGGAATTTTTCCCGAAAATTTCGGGAAGAACCGGTCGCCAAGCCGCGGACCTTTTGCCGCTGGCCGAGCTTCCCCGATGCCTCGATAATGTCTTGCACCCAACCGGCGGAAGCGCGAACAGCCGGGGCGAAACAGGGCGAGACGATGAGTTTCCGATATCCGCTGATTGTATCGATATCGCTGTGCCCGTTTGTCTGCAATGGATCTGCTTACGCCCAAGAGCCGTCCGGCGCCGTTCAGGCCTTGCCGCCGATCGTGGTGACCGGAACGAAGCCGAGCGTCAAACGTGGCCGCAACGAAAGTGCCACCCGCATATCCCGAGCCATACCGAGACTCGTCGTGTATCCGACAACGCCGTTACCCGGCGCCGGCATCGATCCCGACAAGGTGCCGGCCAGCGTCTACCCTGTTGACGCCGCCCAGATCAGGCAGACCGGATCGTTGAACATCAGCGATGCCCTTGTGAAATATGTGCCGGGCATCACCGTCAACGAGGTCGCGGGCAATCCGTTTCAGCCGAACGTGCAATTCCGCGGATTTGTCGCATCCCCGGTGTCCGGCACGCCGCAAGGACTTGCGGTGTACCAGAACGGCGTCCGCATCAACGAAGCGTTCGGCGACACCGTCAACTGGGACCTGATCCCGACCTCCGCGATCAAATCGGTCACAGTCGTGACCAACAACCCCGCCTTCGGCTTGAACGCGCTCGGCGGCGCGGTCAACGTGCAGATGAAGGATGGTTTTGGCTATCACGGCGCCGAGATCGATACGATGGGTGGCTCGTTCGGGCGCATCCAAAGCTCGGCGCAGTGGGGCAAGCAGATCGACAATGTCGCCGTCTACGGCGCGCTTGAGGGACTGCACGACAACGGCTTTCGCAATTTCTCGGCGTCGGACGTTCGGCGCTTCTATGGCGACGTCGGCATCAAGAACGATCAGTCCGAGTTCCACCTGAATATGGGCGCGGCCGACAACAAGTTCGGCGCGACCGCGACGGTGCCGATCGAATTGCTCCAGCAATATTGGGGCGCGACCTACACCACGCCGCAAACCTCAAACAACCGGCTCGGCTATATTAATTTGACGGGGAAGGTCGACGTTACGCCGAACTGGACGATCGACGGTGTCGCTCATGTCCGGGTTTTCGACCAGAAGATTCTGGATGGTAATCCAACCGGCGCTCAGCCCTGCGCGGCCGATCCGACGCTGCTCTGCTTCGGCGACGGCAGCACGCCGGCCAACGGGCTGAACGGGGGCCAGCTCTCCAACCCGTTCGATCCCGCTGCCACACTGGGCGAGCTCGACCGGACGACGACGCATTCGACCACGACCGGCGTATCATTGCAGGCCACCAATACCGATCAGCTATTTGGGCACAACAATCATTTTGCGATCGGCGCGAGCTTTGATTCAAGCGTGACGAATTTCTCGGCCAGCGCCGAACTCGGCACGATCGGTCCAAACTTTGTTGTCAGCGGCAGTGGGATTTTCCTCGGCCAATCCGGCAATCCGGTTTCAATCGGACCGGTCGCGCTTCGTGCCACCAATCAATATACCGGACTCTATGCACTCGACACGTTCGACGTCACCAACGCGTTCGCGATCACCGGGGGCGGCCGCTTCAATGTCGCCAATATCAATTTGCAGGATCAGATCGGCACGGCGCTGAACGGCAATGACTCGTTTAGCCGTTTTAATCCGATCATCGGCGGAACCTACAAGATCAATTCCGGGTTGACAGCCTATGCCGGCTATTCAGAAGCAAATCGCGCGCCGACCCCATTGGAGCTCGGGTGTGCCGATCCCGCGCATCCCTGCATCATCGCCGCATTCCTGGTCTCCGATCCGCCGCTGAAGCAAGTCGTGTCCCGCACCGTGGAAGCGGGCCTGCGCGGCAGCAGAGATATGAATATCGGCACGCTCGGATGGAAGCTCGGCGTCTACCGCGCCGACAACACCGACGACATCCTCGCCATTCCAAGTCCGGTGTTGCAGGGGTTCGGCTATTTCCAGAACGTCGGTTCGACCCGCCGCCAGGGCGTCGAGGCCGAGGTCAATCTCAAGTCGACCGCACTGCAACTCTATGCCAGCTATGCGCTGGTCGATGCACGTTTCCTTGACGCGCTGCAGGTCGGCTCCAACAGTCCATTTGCGGACACCAATGGCAACGTCCAGATTCTGCCGGGCAATCGAATCCCGGCCATCCCTCGAAACCGGATCAAGGCCGGCGTCGATTATGCCGTCACCGAGGCGTTAAAGGTCGGAGGCGATGTGCTCTATGTCAGCGATCAATATTTCGTCGGTGACGAATCCAATCAGGCGCCGAGGCTGCCGTCCTATGCTGTCTTCAACCTGCATGCGTCCTATCAGATCGACAAGACGTTTCAGATCTACGCGCGCGCCGACAACATCTTCGACAATCGCTATGCGACCTACGGGACGTTCTTCGATACCGGCGCTATTCCCAATTTCGCCAATGGCGGCGCGCCTTTTACGGACCCGCGTTCACTCAGTCCGGCGCGGCCGCGCGCCTTTTATGCAGGCCTGCGGGCCACTTTCTGATTTCAGCCCGCACCGTTGCGGCGAGCCAGAAAGCCGCGGGCCGGATCGTAAGCCAAAATCGCGCCGAACAGGAATGCGGCGGTGCAGCCGAGAACGACAGTGAGCGAGATCCAGTTCACCTGTCCATAAAGCGCAAAGCGAATGAGCTCGGTTGCATGTGTGAAGGGGTTGAGTTCGCACACATAATAGAGCAGGGGGCTCGATTCCTTGACCCGCCATAACGGGTAGAGCGCCGAAGACGCAAAGAACATCGGAAAGATGACGAAGTTCATCACGCCGGCGAAATTCTCAAGCTGCTTGATC
>Ga0210408_10003666_pt1 | contig 14060 bp, 16 predicted proteins | sample IncBWH4MmetaG_FD_155471 | JGI IMG/M metagenome (GOLD analysis project Ga0210408, IMG submission 155471) | Forest soil microbial communities from Barre Woods Harvard Forest LTER site, Petersham, Massachusetts, United States - Inc-BW-H-4-M | ecosystem: Environmental > Terrestrial > Soil >...
AAGTTTCGCCAATTCCCTCCCTTTCGTCCAGCCAATTTCCTTCAGATCTTTCCTTGCCTGTGGCGGCAGGTGCTCGTGGATGGACTCAGGTAGTAGGCCTTCCTCCTCGATTCTGGAAACCGCCGTTCCAGGAACTCATCGAAAGACTTCAGATTTTCCAATCTCCAGTACTGTCCCGCCCTAACCTCGCACAAACGCCTTCCTAGCTCCACAAACCTGGTGTCTCGCTCGGGCCTCTTTACGCTGTTCCCAAGCCAGGATCTCCTCTATCTTGGTCAGCATGAACAAAGCCCGCTTCTTGCTCAGCTTCGGCAACATTGGCGGATTGCTAGTCGTAAGCTCGTCGAACAGACCAAGATCGTCTCCCAGACGCCGAACGAGTGTTGTTTCGACCAGTTCCGCCCAGACAGAGGCCGACATAGGGGCAACTGGTGCAAGAGTTCTGTGGAAAGCGGACTCCGCTGTGCGGCAGGAACTGGGCTGATTCGATCCGACGAATGGTGTCGTCGACCAGGCGACTGAATTCCTCGCATTGTTCGTTGGTGATAGGCGTCCGGAAGTACTGGATCTCGACCAGTCGCTTCCGGACAAAAACGACCTGGGCGACGTCAGAGATACCGGACATCCACGAGTAGCAGATCAGCTGAGGGTCGAGCATCAGGAGTCCTTGCGGTTCTTCCGTATACCGACTGGAAGTGGTCTTCCACTCCAGCAGGCAGCGGGTATCGTCCATTCTTCGGTGTTGAACCGTGCAACAGTTACATAGGAGATGGATGTACCCGCGCGGAATCACCGCGCCGAATTCACCGGAAAGAGCACTTTACATTTCTCTTGAATCCATTGCCGCGGTCACGTAGTAATAGGTGTCCCCGGATCTCACATTTCCTGTCCGACCCTGAGTTCACACCACTGAATTGTATGAAGTTAAGGGCTGCGCGATAAGCATTCGTCGAACGAGTTCTCCACGACGGAGGCGTCACATGTACACTGCTCGTCAAACCATGAGTTTCGGCTTCAACAACGGCCGACGAATAACCACGAACTCTCTCATTCTAGTTGTACTCGCCTTGTCGTCGGTCTTCGCCGCGAGCGCTCAAGTGACGATTGACGCCATCGTTCCCGTTGACCAAGGTGCGAAGAAAACGTCCGTATCAACCGGCACGTTTTCCACCTCCTCGGCCAACGAGTTGCTTTTGGCATTTATCTCTGCCGATAGCATCTCCAGCACGAACGTGGCGGTGAACAGTGTTTCCGGTGCCGGACTGACATGGGTGCGCGTGATCCGGACAAATGTGCAACGCGGAACGGCGGAAATCTGGCGGGGCTTCGCGCCCTCAGCCCTCACCAATGTGACGGTGACCGCAGCACTTTCTCAGAGCGTCAATTCTTCCATGACGGTCATGAGTTTTTCTGGCGTGGATACAACCGGCACCAACGGATCCGGCGCCATTGGCGCCACAGCCCCGGGCAATGCCCCGGTCGGTGCACCGACTGCGACTCTCATTACGACCCGCAACAATTCCCTTGTTGTCGGCGTGGGGAACGACTGGGACAATGCCATTCTCAGGACTCCCGGGTCGAGTCAGACCATCGTTCACCAGTTTCTCGCGCCCGTCGGTGACACCTATTGGGTTCAGCGCGAGAACAGCGCTACGCCGCTGAGTGGTACCAGCGTCACCATCAATGACACCGCGCCGACCGGCGATCGCTACAACCTGAGCATTTGCGAAATCTTGCCAAGCGGCAACGGCGGTACGCCGACTTATTCGATTTCCGGAACTGTTTCTCCTGTTTCGGTCGGCAGCGGCGCCACTTTGACGCTAACCGGGCCGATGGCCGGTTCGACGACCGCCGACCAATCCGGCAATTATAGCTTTAGCAATTTGCCAAACGGGACGTATACGGTTACCCCCAGCAAGACTGGTCAAACGTTCACTCCCGCGAGTCAGACCATCACCGTCAATGGCTCACCGGTTCGGGGTGTCAATTTCGCGGCGGTCACTTATACCCTCTCCGGAACGGTCAGTCCAGCGTCTGTCGGCAGTACCACCACAGTTACGCTTAGTGGCTCGGCCAGCGTCACGACCACACCCGACAGCAATGGAAATTACGCCTTTAATTTGCCGAACGGAACATACACCGTCACGCCCAGCCAGAGTGGCTACACCTTCTCACCGCCGAACTCGACAGTGACCATTAATGGCGCGCCCGTCGGTGCGGTAAATTTCTCTGCTACCATCGTCACAGGCAATTTAAGTATTTCCGGATCAATCTCGCCGACTTCCAGCGGAATTGGCACTCTAATGACCTTGAGCGGGCCAGTGGGTGGAACTGCAACCGCCGATGCCAACGCCAACTACAGCTTCTCGGGTCTGAATCCTGGCACCTACACCGTGACACCCAGCAAGAACGGGTTCTCCTTTACTCCAGGATCACGGACGGTCACCATCAGCAGCACGTCAGCAACCGGCGTCAATTTCACCGCTGCTGCTGTCCCGTCGTCTTCTATCACCGGAACGATTAGTCCTGCATCGGCGGGCGCCGGTTCTGTGGTCACTCTCTCGCCCTACGGTTATGCAGTCGCCGACAGCAACGGCAATTTTAGTTTCAGCAATTTGCCGGCAAACACCTACACGCTCACAGTCGCGCGCAGCGGATTCACTTTCAGTCCGCCTCAATTGACAGTCGTTCTCAGCGGTACGCCCTCCGCTGGCAATAACTTCAGCGGGAGTGCGCTGCCCCCGTCGACGCTCAATTACCCGGATCTGAGCGACATCATTCCTCCGGCTGCGATGTCTATTGTTGGAACCGGCAGCAGCCGCGTGTTCCAGTACACGCATGACACGTTCGAGGGCGGTAACGGCCCGCTGGAAATTCAGCCCGTGTACAACTCTGCATCCGGCAACTACCAGGGCATCCAGCACATCTATTCACTCACCAACGGTTCGTTGACGGTGACGCAATCAATGCCTGTCGCTGGCGCGTTCGTGTTCGATCCCGCCCACCTCCACTTCCACTTTCCCTTCGTGACCTACGGGCTATACAACTCCAACCCTGACGGCAGTATCGGCACCCTGGTTGCGCCGAGCATGAAGGACGGGTTCTGCATTGACAACTCGTTCATTTACGACTCGCTGCTGCCCAACGCCGGGTTCGGCACTTGGGGGACGTGCAGCGATCCGACCACACTACGCGGCTTATCAATTGGCGCTGTGGACGAGTATGACCAGACCGACCCAGGCCAGGCAATCACGATCGGCACTTTGCCCGACGGCATTTATTGGCTGCGGGCCCTGGTTGATCCCAACAACTTCTTGGCCGAAAGCGACAAGAGCAACAATGAGACCGACGTGCAAATGCAATTTACCGGCAATACCGTTACGGTGCTTAGGATCTTCAAGCCGGTCCTGCCCCCGCCGCCTTCGGTAACACTCACCTCGCCGGCCGGCGGCGGGATTAGCGGCACTGTCCAGCTCACGGCGTCAACACCTTCCTCGGGCGGCAGCGGCATGCAGTTCCTGCTCGACGGTGTGCCCTTCGGCAGCGTTGTTCCCAGCGCACCTTACGCCTTGAATTGGGACACGACAACTTCGGCCAATGGAACTCATTGGCTGGCGGCGCAGTACACCGATTCCACCGGTCGAATTGGCACCTCTCCGGTAGCAACGGTCAATGTTGGTAACAGCGGTAGTTCTGTGCCGGTTGTGACTGTCACCGATCCCGTTGCCGGTTCGACGGTGAGTGCGGTTGTGATCATCGCGGCCAATATCGCTTCAGCAAACCCGGTCTCCAGCCTTCAGTTCTACGTCGACGGTACGGCTGTCGGCTCAGCCGTCACTGCGCCGCCGTACAGCACGTTCTGGGACACGGAGACATACAGCGCAGGCACGCACTCGATCACCGCTACTGCCACGGACTCCTTTGGGGGCATTGGAACTTCCTCGCCGGTCTCGGTCACGGTGGACAACTCGCATCCGGCCAATTTGATCGGCATCGACAAGCAGGTTTTTGTGGACGGCGTCGGCACCATGACAACTCCGACATTCTCCACCTCGGCCGATAACGAACTTCTGATTGCCTTCGTTGCGCTCGACGGTCCATCATCGTCATCACAGACTGCGACTGTCAGCGGCTCTGGGCTCACCTGGACACTACTCAAGCGCAGCAACACGCAAGCTGGCGACGCGGAAATCTGGGCCACAGTCGCGCCCAACCCGCTCACCAACGCTACCGTCATCGTGCAGCCCGGCGTGGGCACTGGATATCATGGAACCCTGGTTGCGGTGGCATTCACCAACGCTGCTGGGCCAGGAATGGTGAACCAGAGTGCGGCTCCGTCCGGTGCGCCGGACATCTACATCCCGGGTGTCTCGGCGGGCAATTGGGTATTCGCGGTCGGAAATGACTGGGACAATGCTATTGCGCGCACCCCAGTATCGGGCCAGTATCTGGTGCATCAGCGGATAGATGCATCGGTGGGTGACACCTATTGGGTGCAGGCGACGACCACGCCATCTACGGCTACCGCTCTGGTTGACCTTCATGACAGCGCCCCCACCACGGACCGCTGGAACTACTGCGCTGTCGAGATTGTCGCAACACGCCAATGAGCAACATTGATTAGTGATTGCCAAGTAGAGCGTCGCCGCCCGAAGGTGCCGGCGAAAACACGGGAGGGGGCGGAATGAAGTTCGTCGTAATATTGCGATCAGCGAGGTTGTAAATGATGAGGCATCATCGCCCGCTCAGCGTGCTGACTGGTCTTCGACCGATGCTTCACTACTTACTTGAGAAGCACGCACCTATGGCGTGACCGGCGCTCTTCAGGTGGCGTCTCCGCAACGTGCGGATCACTGAGCGTTTGCGCCGACCGGATATGCCGAACTGAAATGAATACGAGTGTGGCAATAGACTCCAGTCGTGCCAATTGCGAACGAGCCGAATTCCTGCTCACCGAGCATCAGGAGTACTCCTGGGAATGTATCCCGAGCACAGCGTAATCAGGTTGAACTCGGAGTCGTCCCCCGATTGGCTGCGTGGTATTTTGTGGTGAGCCAATAAGTTCCGAGGCGAGCCACATTTCTGACATCTCCAATTGTCTCGAACGAGCACCTGGCCCCGGAGTTGCTCGTAGGCGTCAGGTGCCAGCTTAATTGGTGGCCTCTTCGATTTCCCGTATTTCACGATGCTCTTCCGTTAACCTGCTCGAAGAAAAGCTGCCGGTCTTGATTGGCAGGAAGCTGAAGAATCTGATGACGGAGGACCTCGGGATTTCCGCCGTCCAAGTTCGCCCCAGCTATAAAGTCTGCACAGATCATCTCCAGAGAATATCCGCGCGATTTGTCTGTCCCCAGCATCAGTGCCGCAGTCTCGAGTGCCTGCTTGATCACCGGGATCTGGCTTTTGTAGATCTCGATACATGATATCGTGTGGTTCTGTCCCCCGCCCGGTTAGTTCCTTCTCTACCTCCCGCCTGAAGTCCTCCTTCGACAGCTTTCGAGCTTTGTGCAACCAGGTTGCACAATCGAAGTGCTGGCCATCCTCGGCGAGGATGTCATATCCCGGTTGAGGCAAGCTTCTTTTGCGGCCGGACCGGAAACGGTTTGATTTTGGGCTGCTTGCTTTTCTTAGCCTTCGAAAGATCGTAATTCAGCTGCATCTTCAGCCAAAACTCGGGAGACGTGTGCGGCATGGCCTTGGCAAGCCGCACGCTCATCACTGCTGAAATGCCGGCGCGGCCGTTGAGTATCCGGGAGAGATTCGGCCGCGTCACCCCGAGGCGCCTGGCCGCCTCCTTCACAGTCATGTCGCCCAGGTAATCCTTCAGGACCTCGCCGGGATGGGATGGATTGAAAAGCATGCTTAGCTCCTAGTGGTAATCCTGGTAATCGATGAGAATCGCGTCCTCGCCCTCGAACGCAACGTGACCCGCCAGTTCCCGCTCACCCGCACGGCCCAGTGGCCCCTCCAGGTCGCCCTTGAGTGGGTGCAGGGCGTACCCTGGCGCATTCATGTTGGCCGGGCAGGTGGCAGCATCCAGAGCGGAGAGCAGCCTTCTCAGTCGGTTTGCGTGTTTCTGGCTGAATGCCAGTCTTCGAGCCGGTCTCGGCAAACTGCTTGATGCCTTTGTGCCGATAGCTCTTAAGCATATGTGTAGTGTATCAATACACGATACACATGGCTCAATGGACATCCGCGCCGCCAGGCGGTCCAGCAAGGAGCCCGGCGATGAAAATCTTGAAATAGATGATCTCGTGCGGTTCTGAGTCCCGCCCCGTCAGGTCCTTTTCCACCTCTCGCGCGAACTCTTCCCTCGGCATTGAGCGGGCTTTGTGCACCCAGGGTGCACAATCGAAGCTCTGACCCTCCGCCCGCGCAAGCTTCGCCAACTCCCTTCCTTTCGTCCAGCCAATTTCCTTCGGATCTTTCCTTGCCTGTGGCGGCAGGTGCTCGTGTATGGACATCAGGTAATAGGCCTTCCTTCTCGATTCCGGGAACCGCCGTTCCAGGAACTCATCAAACGACTTCAGGTTTTCCAGCCTCCAGTACTGCCCCGACCGTACCTCGCACAGATACCTTCCTAGTTCGACGAACCGAGTATCGCGCTCGGCCTCCTTCCGCAGCTCCCACGCCAGAATCCCGTCGATTTTCGTCAGCACGAACAAAGCTCGCTTCTTGTTCACAGGCGCCGTCACAAGTGGTTGCTTTCGTGGCGCGTGAGCCAGCTCGAAATAGAAGCCCGGACCGGAAGACTACGAAACAAAGCCACGAGGTGCTTTGTTTTCAGTCCGAGGGTTCGGAGGAGACTTCCTCGGGTGAGACCGTCTTAGTTTCGTAGGCCCGGAGTCCTCGGATCAGAACTTCAAGGTCCGGATTGTTCCCAAGCGAAGCAGATTGTCGTCCGCTGTGACCAGGGTTAGGTCCATGATTTGAGCAGTGGCGGCAAGGAACCGATCTGCGGGATCGCGTTGTAGCAGCGGGAGCTGCTGGGCGATTAGCACGATCTCGTGGGTGAGAGGTGCTTCCCGCAGAGGCGCTGTGGCCGCGGTCAGCCATTCGGACAAGTTGGCGGGGAGCCGAATCTTGCCCTTGGCATTCAGCAACAGTGCTTCCCAAGTTGAAACCGGGGAAAGCCACAGCTCATTGGCGGGGCTTCTCAGCACATCTCTAACGCGGTGGCTGAGTCGGGACGGATCATGCAGAGCCCAAAGCCAGACGTGAGTATCGAGGAGCAGTTTCAATCGCGCAGCGCCTCGATATCTTTCTCGTCGATGACGGGAGACACTATGTCGCCAATGATGTCCATCGTGTCCTTCATGGAGCCGATCCAGCTTTTTTGTCCGGCCTCGGGCGAAGGCGGCACGATTTCGGCCACGGGCTTGCCGAAGCGTGTGACCCGAATGGGTTTTTTCGTCTGGCGCACCTGTTCGAGCAGGGCGAGGCACTTGGCCTTAAATTCAGAGATCGCAACTTCTTTCATTGATCCATTGAACCACAAGTGTTAACCATGGTCAACTAAAGTGGTCATAGCATCCGTGACTGCGAACTGACTCGGACGACATCTACAATTTTCTCGCGGGCACCGGGCGATCAGCACGGTCTCCTGGGTGAGAGGTGCTTCCCGCACCAGCAGCGGCGGCCCTCTCCCACTCTTGAAGACCAACGGAGCTGTGTGTATACTTAGCGTATATACATTGTGGAGGTTGGCATGGGCACGGCACGAGTATTCCGGTCCGGAAACAGTCAGGCAGTACGGCTCCCGAAGCAATTTCGATTGAAAAGCAAGGAGGTCGAAATCTTTCGGCGAGGAGATGAAATCGTGCTGCGGGAGAAGAATGGAACCATGGTTCGGGCGTTTGACCTGCTGGCGGGCTTGCCGGAGGATCTGGTCATCGCCGGACGCGAGAAGGATCACCCGCAGAAACGCAAGGGGCTGTAATGGAGCCTCGCTATATGTTGGACACCAACATCTGTATTTACATCCGGCAGAGGAGGCCGGAAGAAGTTTTGCGCCGATTCCGGAAGCTTCGTCCGGGAGAAGCCGTGCTTTCGGTCATCACCTACGGAGAGCTACTCTATGGGGCGGCAAAGAGCGAACAACGGGTGGCGGCGCTTGCACGCCTGCGTGAACTCGTCCATTTCCTGCCTGCGATGTCCTTGCCGGAAACAGCCGCCGAAGCGTACGGAACGATTCGGGCGCAGTTGGAATCGAAGGGCGAGACGATCGGAAACAACGATCTGTGGATCGCTGCGCATGCAATCGCGGTAGGGCTGACGTTGGTTACAAACAATGAACGGGAATTCCGCCGGGTGCGGGGGCTGAAGACTCAGAATTGGGCTGTCTAGCATCCAGCAGGAGCATCCGGAGTGGTCAAGCTCTCACCATTACTGTAGTCTCCTGGCTCTATCACTCTGCATCCAGACATATCTTTGTAGCACTGCAATAACTAAGATGTCTTTTCCGTCTGGGCCGTGACGATGACGACACCATTGTTGATGCTGATTCCCGTCTTGAGCCGGTGCCAAATTGGTTTCTAAGGCGACAGGGTCACACGTCACTGTGCGCACTGTCCTTTCGCGGCTGTCATTGTGACGAGGAGAATGGAAGATGAATACGTGTTGGCGGGCAACAACAGGGGGTTCTTATGCGGATTGCAGACTTCCTCTTTGCACTGTCTCTCGTCTCCGCTTCGGTTTTGGTTTTGCCCCAGGGTTCACCGGTCCGGCCAAACCCACGTCCGGCCCACCCGTCCACGCTCTCCGATGAAGGTGGAAGTGCTGCGCAAACGTCGAGCGATGGCGTCCGGATGTTGCGACGTGCAAACATCGTCGTGCTGCCGGTTGAGTTGGCTGTGGCTAACAGGGCAGAACTGGCCTATCTCCGCGACCGCGTCGCGCAGGCCGAGGTGGATATGAGCAGGCTTGATCTTTCGGACTCGGCCGTTCGTGAGCAACTCTCTCGGCAACTCCAGCTTATGCGAGCGTTGCTTAATTATGCAGAACGGCGGGAGACCGACCAAGGCAAGGGTCGCGTAGCGCTTCAGGTCCAACGGCACTTGAACAAAATCGAGGGCCAAGTGATGTGCGAGGCCTGCCACAGCCTCCCAGCCCGAATGAACACCACGGGAGAATAGGGGTAGCTAGGCGCCCACGCAGTCGATAACAGCCATGGGAGTGCGGTCCGGGGGAACGAGGTTTCTCCGTGCCATTTATAGATGGGTATCACGTGAAACGGCCGCGAACCGACTCCTACGAAACTACGAATACAGTAACTCGCATAAAAGCTAGGGAACAACCGCTTTGACTGCGGCTGTCTTGCTGCTTTCGTGGCTATACATATCGACCGCAGACGCCGCATAATAGTACCTGGTGCTATTGGCAACCGTGGAATCGCTGTAGAGCGTTGAAGCAATCAGGCTCGCGTTGATCTTCTTCCATGTCGCGGCGTCCGAACTGCGATAGACGTTGTAGCCGACGATGTTGGCCGACGTCGAAGCTGTCCAGCTCAGGTCCACGACATGGTTGGCCGTGGACTGGATGACGGCCTTGTACGACACCTGCGAGACAACACCGCCGCACCCAGTGACCTTGACGGCGAAGGAGTAGGTGGCTGCGGTGGTCGGCGTTCCGGCGAGGTCCAGCGACGTCGTCGTGCTGGACACCTTCGCGGTGAGGCCGGCTGGCAGCCCTCCGGACGCGATCGCCCACTTGTAGGGAGTGCAGCCGCCGCTGGCGTTGATGACCGCAGAATAGGCTGTTTTGACCGTGCCGTTTGGCACGCTGCTGGTGGTAATGGCGACGCTGGATCCCGTGGCCTGGATGACGACCTTGTACGACACCTGGGAGACAACCCCGCCGCAGCCGGTGACCTTGACGGCGAAGGGGTAAGTGGCTGCGGTAGTCGGCGTTCCGGCGAGGCTCAGCGATGTCGTCGTGCTGGACACCTTCGCGCTGACGCCGGCTGGCAGCGCTCCGGATGCGATGGTCCACTTGTAGGGAGTGCAGCCGCCGCTGGCGTTGCTGACCGCAGAATAGGCTGTTTTGATCGTGCCGTTTGGCACGCTGCTGGTGGTAATGGCGACGCTGGATGCCACGCATGGGGACACGAATGGGACCAGCAGGAGGGAGAGTAGCCAACACTTCATTACTCTATGCTGGCGTGACTACAGGATCCCCAACAGATCCGGGAGGTTTGCAGCCTTCCTATTTTGCATTCGGAGTTCAACTGAATTACCGCTTTTGGGCCTTGATGCCGATTCCACGCGCTTAATTCGTTTTTCGAACGATCGCTTTTGCATAGAATTCACCGTCCCTTGAGGCTCCCCCTCAAACGGGCTTCGCTAGTCGGGCTGTCTCATTCATTTCGAGGTTGACCGCCGTTCGGAACTAAGCCAAGCTTGTCCTTTGGCCCTCCCCATAGGAACTACTCGCAGGAGGGGAAATTGCCGGCTCGCAAGCGCTTGGTCGATCGCTCCGGAACACGGCTTCCCAGCCGGCGACAGCTGCGAGTCATCGAGCTCGTAGCCCAAGGATTCAAAAATAAAGAAATCGCCAAGGAACTCAAGATCAGCGAACACGTCGTCAGGAACCATGTTGAAAAAATCTACGACAAGATTGGCGTAAGGAATCGGGTCGAACTCGCACTGTGGTATTGGGCTAGAAGGCAGGAGGGGAAGCCGCTCCGAACCGGCAGTTGAGCTAACACCTTCCATGAGGAAGCCGGGCGGAGTCAAGTGCGGCTGGCTCCCTTGGCGACGCCATGATTGCCGACACCGTACTTGCTCACCACGCCACGCTAGCACCTCGCAACACTGCGCCCTTTGAGGATGTTTCGATTCCTTGTCATAAGCCCCTGGGTTCGATGAGTTCGTCTTGATCCCCACCCGAGGGTGAATTGAAGAGGTATCGCCCAACAGACTCGCCAGCCTTCCCGACCAGGTAACCCGCCCCGCTCGGGAAATTGCGCAGCCGACTCTATGTCCCCGTGTACTCCTCAGACTGTCCCAACGTGATCTGGTGAACATCCGACTCCTAAATAAGAATTGTGCCAGCAGTTCTCCTCAGCTGGCATCCCGAATCGCCCAGTCGAGGAGTGAAAGAGCACCACCATTCCCCCCTGTGCGCCATGCCGCACAGTCGTAGGTGTGAACTGTGACTCTAGGCCCCAGCAACTTCCACGTCCAAATCTACAAGGTTTCACAAAATCATCGTTCCCTTGTCCTACTAGCGTTCCTGGTGCTTGCCGTGTCTGCCTTCGGGCAGTCGCCACAAATTGTCCTGGGTAGCTCGCAAATCCAGAGCTCGCTAGACAATAATGCGAGCGGAATGGCCGAGGCATTCCCCGTTACAGCGCAAAAGACCGGCCAGGTTAGTTCGCTGTACGTTTTTCTGGACACCTCCAACACAGCCGCTACAGCCTGGGTGGGCTTGTACACGAGCGGATATCACCACCCTCGAACTCTGTTGACCCAGTCGATTATCTCCAATCCTGTCGCCGGACAATGGAATGCAGTGGCTGTCCCTCCAGCGCAAGTAACCCAGGGCATTAGGTACTGGATTGCTTTGCTCGGTCTCAGCGGACAGATTCAGTTCCGCGATAGCACGGGCTACTGCCATTCGGAGACGAGCCAGCAGACCAATCTGGCTTCCCTGCCGGGCACTTGGTCAACCGGATCGCGATTTGACACATGCCTGGTTTCGATGTTCGGAGCTGGTGCTCTAACATCTCCGACGCCTCCGCCACCAACTACCGTTTCCCTGACTCTTTCTCCGACCACTGTTTCGCTACAGCCAGGTCAGCAAGCACAATTCACAGCCGCCGTGACGGGAACGACCAATTCGGCCGTAAATTGGGGAGCATCGGGCGGAACAATCAGCAGCACCGGTATGTACAATGCGCCGTCTGCCGCGGGGACTTTCACCGTAACTGCGACCAGTGCTGCGGACCCCACCAAATCAAGCTCCGCAATTGTCACGGTCGCCAGCCAGCCCCAGGTTTCGATTTCGATTTCGCCAACCTTCAGCAGCCTTCAGACGGGTGGACAGCAACTCTTCGTCGCCACGATCTCAGGAACGAGCAATACGGCTGTAAAGTGGGCAGCATCGGGCGGAACAATCAGCAGCACCGGTATGTACAAGGCGCCCTCTGCAGCGGGGACATACTCCGTAACTGCGACCAGCGGTGCAGACCCCACCAAATCAAGCTCAGCGACTGTTACGGTCGTCGCCCAGCCCCAGGTTTCCATTTCGATTTCGCCAACGACTAGCAGCCTTCAAACGGGTGCACAGCAACTATTCGTGGCCATGATCTCTGGGACTAGCAATACGGCTGTAACCTGGTCAGCTTCCGCAGGAACGATCGCCAGCAACGGGACCTACACTGCTCCCGGTGCGGCAGGAAATTACACTGTTACCGCGGTGAGTGTCGCAGATCCAACGAAGTCTGCATCAGCGGTAGTAAGTGTATCCCTGGCGCCAGCCATTGTGGTACGCGTTTCTCCGGCGACAGTTTCCATGCCTGAGAAGTGGCAGCAGCAGTTCGCGGCTACTGTCTCTGGTGCCAGCAATACTGCCGTTACCTGGACCGTTACGCAGGGAACAGGAACAATTGCCCAGTCCGGACTGTACACTGCTCCCCAAGCCGTCGAAACCGACGTGGTTACGGCGACGAGTCAGGTCGACGGCACGAAATCTGCAAGTGCGATCGTTACCATCGACCCACCGCACTCGGTTTCGTTGACCTGGATGCCGTCGACGTCTTCTGGAGTCTCCTACAACGTGTATCGCGGAACCGTGAGTGGGGGACCTTATAACTTGCTCAAGGGTGGCGTCAGCTCGACCGCCTACACGGATTCGAACGTACAGTCTGGTAGTACTTATTACTATGTGACGACAGCAGTCGATGCTAGTGGAGTGCAGAGCGTTTATTCTGATGAGGCGCAGGCGGTAATTCCGATGCCCTGAGCGTGTACAACCAGGTATGTTGACACGAACCAGCGACTTTCAAGCGGTCGCCGACGACAGCGACATTCCTATCTTGGTGTGCGCCGCACAAGTACATGTCCAGTTGTCCGTTGAGCTGTCGCGCCTCGGTTACCTTTGTAGCTGGCAGCACACCCTGAAAGAATACCTGAGAAAGTATCCAGCACCTTAGCGATCGAGCCGATCTAGAAGGGGCCGCTTACTCCATGAGCTGGTGCAATCTCCGTATCAGGTGGGATGTGCTCACGCTCCGCGCCTACTGGTTGAGAGCTATTTTGGCCTTGGCCACTTTGTTCAGCGTGGGATGCGCAGGCACAAAAATGGCTGGCACATCTCCATCGAGTCCGACGCCGACTGCGAGCCTCTCCCCCAGCAATTCCGCGCTGAATTTTGGGAGTGTACAGCTGGGCAGTGCAAAATCAATGTCACTCGCGCTCACCAACGCTGGAACGAGCGCAGCCGTTCAGATTTCTCAGGTCACCGCCTCTGGCCCGGGCTTCACCGTAGCCGGATTGGTTCTCCCGGCTAACTTGGCGGCGGGCCAGAGCATCACCTTGAGCGTCGATTTCACGCCCGCATCGGCAGGCAGCACAAGCGGCAATCTATCCATAGCGAGTACAGCCACCAATGCGAATATCTCGGTAGGCCTGTCTGGATCTGGGCTCGCATCCGGACAGCTCGCGGTCAGTCCTGCCAGCATGAATTTTTCGGGCGTGACAGTTGGTGGCAGCCAGAATCAAACGGGAACATTGACCGCGGGCTCATCCAGCATCACGGTCTCGAGCGCAAGTTGGAATGGAACCGGGTTTTCACTCAGTGGCATCTCTTTTCCCGTGACAATTCCCGCCGGACAGAACGTGCCATTCACGGTGACCTTCGCGCCTCAAACAACAGGAGCTGTAAATGGCACAGTTTCTTTCCTGAGCAATGCGAGCAACTCAGCGACCAACGAAACTTTGAGTGGGACCGGCGTACAAGCGACCCTGCACACCGTGAGCCTGAGCTGGGACCCGGATGCTTCAACCGTCCAAGGCTACTACGTGTATCGTGGCGCACAGACAGGGGGGCCGTACGCAAAG
>Ga0210408_10003669_pt1 | contig 14051 bp, 15 predicted proteins | sample IncBWH4MmetaG_FD_155471 | JGI IMG/M metagenome (GOLD analysis project Ga0210408, IMG submission 155471) | Forest soil microbial communities from Barre Woods Harvard Forest LTER site, Petersham, Massachusetts, United States - Inc-BW-H-4-M | ecosystem: Environmental > Terrestrial > Soil >...
CGCGGTCTCGGTGAAATAGACCCGCATACGTTACATACCGAGACGGCCCTTTATTTCCTCAAGAGAAACGCCCGTGCCCTGAAGTGCTTCCTCGTGCGAGCGATCAAGCTCAGCTCGGGTGATCGGGCCAATAATGAAGTCCTCTTCGATCTCAAGAAGCGCTTTAGCTGCTTCTTCCTGCGCATCTTGAGGCCAAGTTTGAACTCGGTCGAGCAACGTTTTTAGATCATGCGTTTTCATGCACATTAAGTATATCATACTTTGTTGAAATGCGCTCGAAGCAAAAAATGACTCAACTGAGCCATTAAATGGCACGAGAATTCCTTCCTTCTTATTTCTAATGCAAAATATTTGCGGACTAGGTGTTTCCCGCTTCTTCTCATGCACCGCCTTGCCAGGGTCGTCGCGATGTATGGCGAATATGCAGAATGGTGATGGTCTCGTCGGCTGCGGTATAAAAGATTCTGAAGGGATACCGGATCAATGGGACGACCCGCACATCCTGCCGGTCTTGAACGGCCTCCCCGCTCTCGGGCATTGCGGCAATACGCGCGACAGTCGCGCGAATGTAGGTTTCAAGGGCAGCAGCTACCGCACGACCGAATGTTTTGCGGCTGTAATCAGCAATCTCTTGAAGATCAGCTCGCGCACGCGGCGTATACTCGACGTTCATGCGTGGCGAAATTTTGCGAACGCGGCCTCGATTTCCTCTTTGCTTGCCACCTCTCCCCGCGCCACTTGCCCGAGAGCCTCATCGATCGCGTCAAGCTCCTCCGGCGTCGCGCGATACACGCCGCTGCGGCGCGCTTCGATGTCGCGGGCAATCTCGGCGAGTTCTTCCTGATCCTCCGGCGGCCAAGCCTCTACCCTGCGGAGGATTTCCTTTACGCTCTGGGTCATAATTCTAATATAGCACAAGGGCCTCTTTCCTACCAGCAGCATGGCCTAGTGGAGTGACCGCTCGATGAACTCGCGTGGGCGCCCGAAATTTCGTCGACTCTGGCGGCGAATGAGTTCCAGCCGCCCGCGTGGTTCGTAGAGCCGCGGCAGCATCTCGACGTGCTCATGTCCGATGCCGCGGCGTAGCCAGGCGGTGTATGGCGCTTGGTCAACGAGTTCGCTCGGCGGCAGCGGAGCGAATTCTGAGGACAGGATTTCGGCGTCGCGTCCCGAGACGCGAAATACCAGGAGCACGCCGGCATTCCCAAGCACCGCGTTTTGGACCGAGGCGTCGAGCTGGTCGATGTATTGGTTGGCGAGACAAAAGTGCGTCGCGAATTTGCGGGCCTCGGACATGAGCGACGCGAACGCGTCGGTGCCGAAGCTCTGGAATTCGTCGACGTGGGCGAAGAACGGCACCCGCGCAGCGGGTGCCTGGGCGCTGCGCCCCATGGCGACGAGCTGGAGGTGTGAGACAAGGAGGGAGCCAAGCAGGTTTGCCGCTTGCTCCCCTATCCTGCCTTTGGCGAGATTCGCGATGAGAATGCCGCGATGGTCCATGGCGTAGGCGAGGTCAAATTTCGGGGTGTGCTGGCCTATGATGGCCCGCAGCGCCGGCGAGGCAGCGATCTGGCCGACTTTGTTGAGAATTGGTCCGGCCGCCTCAGCGCGGTAGCGCTCGTCGTACTGCGGGTACTCCCCTTCCCAAAATCGCCTCGCGATCGGGTCTTTGAGCCGCGCGACGAGACGCGCGCGAAAGTGCTCGTCGGTGTAGACGCGCGGCAAGTCAATGAGCGTCGCGCGTGGCGCGGCCAGGAGGGCCATGAGCCCATTGAAGAGAAAATGCTCCAGGCGCGGACCCCAGCTCTCGCGCCATAGGTGCTTGAAAGCGGACACCATGCCGGAGGCGGCGAGCGCGTGGCGCTCGGGCGGGATCCCCGCCAGCGGATTAAATCCGACCGGCCAGTCGGCGTCGCCGGCATTGAGATAGAAGACCGAATGGGTCCGCGACGGTGGGATGCAATCGGCTACGGCCTCGGCGAGGTCGCCGTGCGGGTCGATAATCGCGGCGCCTTCCCCAGTGACGATGTCGTGCATCGCCAAATTAAGCAGGGTCGTGCTTTTGCCCGAGCCTGATTTGCCCACGATGTAGACATGCCGCTCGCGGTCATGCTGCGACAGTCCAATGGGACCCCAGGTCGTGCGAGCGATATATGCGTACAGTTGCTCCATATGCCGGGGCAGCCACCAGTGCGACCCACCGAACTATCGAGCACCAACGTGCTCAGCTGATGAGTGGTCGGCGGGGACTATCCCCGCTTTGTGGAGTGACCCGCCGGGCGTGCCTGGTATGGCGTGCCGGCGCGGTACGTGGTGACTGCCCCGGAACCATGAGGAAGCCCCGGAGCCAGACGTTCAGTATACGGCCCTGCCGTCCCTGCCGCGCTGTGGACAACGCGGCAGAAAAAAGCACTCGCGGATGTCTCGCGAGTACCAGGGAGCGCAGCGACCCGACCCGGCTGGGTCGCGTGATGTGCGGCGAAGCGCTCGTACTTTAACCCCCCGCATTTGTCGGCAGACCGCACACCGGCCAGCGCCCTAGCGCGGCCGGGCACCCGCCCCAGCGGGTGTGCGGTCGGCGGCGGAGCCGGCCGACCCCGTGCGCCCAGCCGAGCACCGCAGCCCCAGGGCGAGGAGCGCAGCGGACGCGACTGTGGTCGCGGACGGCGAACGCGGTTTTGCCCTCCGGGCAAAACTACGCGGAGAGCCCCCAGCTCCGCCTAGCTTTGGCATTGCGAGACGGTTCGTCCGCAATGCAAGGCGGAGTGGGGGCACGGGGTCGGGCGGCACGCCCGACAAATGCGGGGGGAAATTGTGAGCACCTGCAAGAACTTGCGGGTGCGGAGTAAGACGGCGAGGGTACAAACGGATTTGTACGACTGTTTGTATCCTGCAACCTCGCCGACTTTCCTTCTTTCAAAAAGAAAACACACAGGCTCTTCTGTGTTGAATGTATATATGAATATATTAGGCCGCGCGCCGGTTCTGAAAATCATGTGAATTTGCCGGCTGAATTTGCCATGAAGCCGAAAAATCCTTGTGTCAAAAGTCCCACCTTGTTGGGTGAAAAGTCCCAGCTTCTTGTGTCAAAAGTCCCACCCCTGGACGGTCTTGTCAGGACCCTGGTTTCGACACCACCTCACGCGCGCCGTTGCGGCCCGGCCAACAACGCCTTGCGAGCCTTCTTGATGCTCTTGCCTGATATCTTATGAACGGCAATTACCTTCGCTTTCGGGCAGGCATATGAAACTCCGGACGTGCAGTCAGGATCGAGCATTATCTCCCCTATCGGCTCTACCTCGTAGACAACAGGCTCATGACTTGCGGCTGCGAAAAACTGTGCGTCATTCTGCCTTGTACTGACATAGACGCGGTCCTTCCGATGAACAATTCCAGCGCCGAAATTGGATGCCGACTCACGGCCGGTTTGTGATGGCGGCAAAATATAATCGCCAACCTTCAGGCCCCGATTGCCGCCGTGAAAATAGCGGGTGACCGGCTTCGCGGTTCCCTCTTTTGGAGCGCTTGTCATGGAACGGCAGCACAGCCCCTCCCTCGTTGCGAAGCATTTCAGACTACAAAAATCCTTTTTCTGCTACAACGGTGTCACCTGGCAAAGTCACGGGACGCCGTCAATTTCGCCTTCGGATCACTCTCGACCTATCCAGGTGGCTTTGCGTGACGGTCGCCCGGCTATTTTCGAGCCTGCCAGTGGTCGAACGAGAGAACCTTGTCCGGATATTTTTCCGCGGTGATACGGGCGCGTTCCATGCCAAACATAATATCCGCCAGCGATCCCCTACCGCCGAAGCGCGGGGCTTTGACCCGGGCCGCGGCCTCGATAGCGGTCCGCTCCTTTGCCGGCAGGGCGGCAAAAATGTGGTCGGCCTGCGTGCGGCGGTAGTGCGAATATTCGACCCGTTGCTCGGTCACTTTGTCTTCGGAAGCGCGCCGGGCCTGAGCGGCCCGCCCGGTGGCGCGGGCGTCGCGCTGTGCCAGATACCCGTCGAGGTACTGGCGCAGGCCGCCGAGCGATTGAACCTCGAAGCGAGTCCGTTTCGCCTGGCCGAGCGCGTAATCGATAAAATCCGCGGCCTGCTCGAACTCGATTCGGTCGAGGAAAAATTTTGCCGTTTCCACCTCTTTGGAGGAGACGTACGGGATGCTGCCCTGTGCTCGTCCCGTGCGCTGTTGAGCGAACAGATACGCAAGTTTCAGCGGCTGGGCGATCTCGCGACGGTCCTGGTGTTCGACGAACTCGACGTCAGGTCGATTGGCGCGGCGATAAAAACGATCGTAGTCCGCAAAAAATCCGGTGCCGGGTCGGAAGTTCAAAATGAAGCCCGGTTTCCCTTTTGCTTCAGTGATCTGGTAACTGGCCAAGAACCCCGCACTGACCAACTGGTGCAGGTGCGGCCCCAGCTGGTCGCGTTCGATGGTCGAATGATAGCGGTGAATTGAGAGCCCGCCGAGCCATTCGACGCAGATGTCGTCGTATCGCTTGGCAAATGCTAGGCGTTTTTTGTGATGGCCGTCGTACAGATTGGCGAAATGGAAGAACAGGCGCATGTACAGCGCCTGGCCTATGGTGCCAAGCTCCTGCATGAGCGCGTGATTGAGGCAGGTGAAATGGCCGTCCTCCAGCGACGCCATAATAGGGCGCGCCAGCGTTACCGTGCACGCCTCGACCGGATCATCAGGATGCTCGCGGCGTTCGATGTATACCTCTGGAAAAATTGCGAAGGAATGCTCGAGAAACCGATCCGCCGACTTGAAGCGAGTTTTGACGAATGCGTAATGAATTTCCTCAAGCGCACGCACCAGCTGCTCGCTGGCGCTGCCGCTCCATGCGGTGCGGCCGATAAGCCGCATCAACTCGCGTCTGGAAAAAGACACGTCGCTGTGGCTGGGCCGGCCATGCCCGGAGTGCTTTTTTATGAGCGCGACGAAAATTTTGTGGGCCAGCGGCCCCGGCTGGCCCAGCTTAGGGTCGGGCCGAATGATGATGGCCTTATCGGCCACTCCCCTATTGAGCTCGATGGTGTCGGTATGAGTCGGTGCGGTTCGCCGGTCATGACAAAACAGCGCGCCGGCGACGCGCAGGAGCGTGTTCTCCATGTAGAGCTTATCGGCGACGACCTGCTCAGGCGCACCAGTGTGCGCCGCCTTTGTAGTCATGCCTCTTCATGATACCGCGATGAAGCCGCCGCTCCCTGTGCGACCTGGGGAAATATTGTGGAGAGCGATCCGGGAGGCGTTAGCGTCCGTTCGCGAATGGTCGCGAACGGACGGCGGTGGTGCAATCACCGTGCAGCCGTACGGCTATTCCGCGGTGTGCGGTTCGCGGCCGCCCGGTAGCGCAAGCATCTTCTGTAGGCCGGCAATGAGGATGTTCGTTTCGCGGTCGCGCTCCAGCAGCGCGTCGATAGTCTTGTCCTTCAGTGCGATTTGGCCGTCCTTCACGCTGATCTGCTCGCGCAGAAAGTGGTTTTCGCTTTCCAGGCGTTCGAGGTAGCGTTCGTCGGGGGCGCGAACGTTCGGGTCCATTCGCGGCTGTTCGCGACCCTTCGGGGCTGTTCGCTGTTGTTCGGGGCTCGGTTCGTCCTTATTTTCTAAGGCGCGAACATTCGCGTCCGTTCGCGACTGGTCGCGACTATTCGCGACCGTTCGCAGCTCATTGATGTACGCGATATGGCGCTCGACGGAGTAAGGCGCCACCAGGTACTTTTCTCCAGTCTCGGTTTCGGCCTTGCGGCAATCGAGCTTTGAAACAGCGCAGTATTTTTGGATTGCGCGCGGCGTGCGGGGGTGGCCGGCTTTGGCGTACAGGTCGGCGGTTTCTTCGATCGAGAGGGTATACTCGTGGTCTGGCGAACGTTCGCGACTGTTCGCGTCCGTTCGCGACTGTTCGTTGCTCATGGGTTCAGGATACCGCGGCGCGTCTCCACCTCGCGCCGGTTATCCCCACCAAGCGTTACTATCCGAGCGCACGAAACGTACTAGACAGGTGGACGAATCCGCTGACGCGTGCGGCGGTCGCGATAGCTTGGACGGGTCTTCTTAACCCGGACAACGGCGGGTCTCATCTTCTTTTTACGTTTGATCGCCGCAAAGTTTGGTCCAGTCGGTCGAACGGGAATCGGCCGTTTTGGCCCGCTGAGGCTCCTGGGCGAACGTTTGGTCTTTGGCATAAGCGACCGCCAACCGTGAGGTTGACGATTAATCGATGTCTCAATATGAGCCTTCAGCTCTCTTGGCCTGCCTTTGAGGATGTACCGGCAAACAATGCGGTCGGCATAGGCCTGAACGTCATCAGAATCGTGCACCGAGTAAACAATAACTTGAAACGTGTTATGGCCTGTGCTTCGAGCCTTGCGCGCGGCCATGAGGCCGGGATAGCGAAAGAACTCGGCGCCAAGCGAAAGAAGTGGCTGAGCGAGCGCTGGCGAGAATGGAATGCTCAGATCAATGATTACGTAGCGATACCGGATTTTCTCCAAGGCAGCCAAGGCCCCTTGTAAATCTTCGGTTTGTACGACCTCAAATCCTCTTGCCTTAAAGTAATCGGTGAGCCATTCAGTCTCAAACGGCTCATCGTCAATCACGAGCACTGTATTTAGCTTGTCTTCAAACTTCATACCCATGCCCCGGGCAGACGGATAGTGAACGTTGATTCGTTGGTGCGGCCCCTATACTCAATAAAGCCCTTATACACCGATACAATCTCGCGGCAAATGTAGAGACCGAGTCCGCTCCCACTGGCCACGACTTGTCGCGCATTCTCGCCTCGAAATCCCGCTTCAAAAATCCTGTTCCACAGATCCTTTGGAACAGGGTCACTACTATTCACAACTTCAATCAAGAGGTCACCGGATGATTTTTGAATATGGGATTTGACGATGATGTCGGTGGCGTCATGTCCATACTTCACGCAGTTATCAAAAAGATTGATAAAGACTTGGCGAAGAAGGTCCTTGTCAGCGTAGACTTTATGCTGGGTCTCTCTATCAACGAGATGAATTTTCATTTTTTTCTTGCGTGCCGTTTCCTGGAAGAACAAGGCCGCTTCAATTAGTACCGCGGGAATAACCGTAATTTTTCCAGGGTGGAGCTGCCGGTACCCTTCTGGGTCGCGCGTGTATTCTGCAAAGAATGCTAAATTTCTAATGAGTTCGATGCAGTATTCGATTTGGCCGCGCGATGCTCTAATACGCTGCTTGACGCTTCCGGGTGGTACATCGCCGCTAACAATGTTATCTAGCGTTCCGCAAACAGCATTAAGCGGATTCACTACTTGGTGCACAAAATTGGACATCAAGCTCAAATCGAAGACCTGTTCGCGCTTGCTCGGTATATCGCTCATGCCTTTCTCCTTGCCTTGAGCACAATCAGTTTTGGCTCAAGGTCCCAGTCGATCAAGCCGAACGTGCTGATCAAACTAAATAGCTGGTTTGTTCGAAGCGTAGCCGTGGAGGGGACGGACACAACGACGTTGTCATTTTGGATGACGTAATTGAGCTGCGCCAGTCCGAGAGTCGTTTTGATGGTTGACAGCGCTGCTCGTAGGCTTGTCGAGTCAAATCGCAGAGCCGGAATCGGATAAGGTTTGCACCAGTCATAGGAGTCACGGTCGGGCCGGAAGCGGCGGTTTGTGAAATGGCCGTGCCTTTTTACGTCATCAATTCTTGCTGAGATTAGTTCCGTGAAAGAAGCGATCAATTCGATCCGATCGGTTGAATTCGCGCCGAATGCCAGCGCAGCGTAGGTTGACTGGGCGAGTTTCGTTAACTCGAATATTATTTTCTCGAAATCCACGTGGAGATTTTGGGGCTCCCTCACTAAGCCATACTTCACAGCAACTTGTCCGTGTACGGACAAGAGATGTTCCAGATGGTAGAAGGGCCAAATTCGAATCTGAACACCGTGCTTCTCATTGTGCCGTTGGACTTCGTCCCGGCATTGCGGTGAAAACGTTGATGTCGTAACGAACAAAAGAAAATCTGCGTTTTGATTGACCGCAACGGTGAGCTTTTCATAGACAGTCGGCCAGTTGAGCGACTTTGCATAGCGCTTGCACTCGATATACCAACGCTGCCTTACGGTCTCTCCCGAAAAATCGATTACGGCAATGTCTCCTTCGAGATCACGTCCGCCATCAGCGCTGGGGGTTCGCCATCGAAGATTCTGTACTCCCGAGAGAAAGAGAATGTCGTACGTGAGGTTCTCAAATTCCGCAGGCTGTAGGCGCTTCAAACGCGCTACAAGGCTGGTGCTGTCCCTACGGGACGCCATGGCTGTCTCACTAACCGCGAAAGTAATTCCCGGGCAACAGCCTACAGCATGAACGCATCGCGGAATAGTCGTAGAAAAGCTTGGAATTTATGGGGCTTGCGACCGCCTGCGATGCGTGGCGGAGCGATGGGAAACCCGGCAAGGGGAGGCACGGAGGCGGCCTCGGCAGGCGATTCGCCGGCGGGGCGGGCGGTTTACAGGCCAGCGGTAGGGGAGCAAAATTCCCAACAAACCTGAGCGTTACCAGGGTAGGTGAGGCAGACTACGAATCTGGGGGTCAGGAGTTCGAATCTCTTCGGGCGCGCCATTTGGTGCCAAACATTGCCAACGCCGCCATCGAAATCTCCGCGTAAGAAGCATGGTCCAAGCCTTGCCGGGCTGACGAAGCGCGCGCGGCGTATCATCGATTCCGGCGTTCGCGATCTCGCTTCCAATGGCAAGCACCTCGCAGGCTTCGGCCGAGTACCGCTGACGCTCATCCATCCGGCCCGAACGCGGTCCGTTTAAGCAAGACGGTCGCGATCAAGTTACGCACCTTCTTCCTTATGTTCGCTGTCGGGCGACTCTTCCGTTCTCACGTCGGCCGGCGCCACCGCCCCGCGCAACCTGAGCATCATCGCGATGACAGCGACATCCGCCCTGAGAAGCTCGAGATCGCGGGTCATTTCGCGCAATTCCTGACCCTTGCGCGCGAGGTCTTCCGAAGCGTCGATGGCGTTCTTGCGCTCGGTCACCCCGCCGGAGCTGGTGGCGAATGCCCTCGCTTTGAGCCAATCGAGCCGGGAGCGCTGCGTGTCGCGCGCGAATTTTCGCTCGATGTGTTCTCGGCGAACCTCGTAATACTTGGCAAGCAATTCGACGTCGGACACTTGCCATAAAGTTTCGAGCGAGAGGCTCATGGGTTCACCGCGCAAAGTTTGGATAAGTGTTGGTGGCGTAAAGTTACCGGGGCAGGATCGGCGATCAAGGGACCCAGGGCCTGGATTTATGAGTGGACTTTCCCGACCTTAGGGGGACTGGGTCGCTGCTTCGCGCTACCATTGCGGTGATTCGTGGAGGCAGCGCGATGAGCCGCCCGCAACCAAAATATTCGCCGACCGATGACTACGCGCGACGGATAGCGCGCGCCATCGCCAAGGGTAAGCCGCCGCCGTACAGCGACGACCTGGATCGTTACTGCGAAAACTCCTCGCGCGAAATCTTCGCAGCCTTTGCCGGGGCGGCCCGCCACATGCCTCCGGCCGGCAAGGACGAGGCGTTGGCTCTCGGTTATCTTTTTCTCCTGCAGCGGCTGCTCGAATTTGTTCGCTACCGCACGGATTCCGGCTACGCGGAGGCGGCGATACTGATTGCGGATTTTCAGGCCCACGTGGTGGCGCAGGTCGAGGCGGGCGAAGTCGATGCAACGATGTTTGCGTTCGTGGGTGGGGCGCTGCATCAGGCGAAAATCCCTGTCTCACCGGAGTTTGCAGCGGCGACCGCGAAGCAGCCGTTCGATGAAAACGAGGACGAAGCGTTTCCTGCCGATATTCGGGCCGCTCTGGGCGGCGTCCTCGACGGCTGTGGGGGCGACCCGTTCCCGGCCGTCGGCGCTTTGCTCGAAACCGGTCATGCGCTGCCGGCGGAAACCCGCGGGGCACTGGCTGCTGCTCTGGCAGACGCCGGCACTTCCGAATTGCGCAGCCTTGCGATTCTGTTCCTGCTCGATGCCGATTCTACGGCGCGCCGTGCCGTTGCCCAGGCGCTTGCGCGGGTCGCCGCCTTGCTTAGCCCGGTCGATGTTCGTCGGCTCATCGCCATGCGCAATTGGCGGCCCGAGAACGAGCGTGGCGAAGTCGACACGGTCATACGCGCGGCGCGCGCGGCCGGCATCGATTGCGCGCAATGGGAGGCAGCGAGCGTCGAGACAATTCTCGCCTCTGCCATCGACGGCGTTGCAGCGCAAGGTTTCCTGATCATTTCACCGGCCGGGCGAAAAAAGCGCGTCTCGTCGGTCCTGACTAAAAACGGCGTTACGGACGCGTGGAGCGGCGGGCCGGAATCTCGGCGCCACATAGAGGCAAGCCTCGCGACCGCCGGCATGGATGCGCCCATGCTATCCGTGCCCCGGTCATATTTCGATCGCATGGTGGCGCATCACTTGGCACTCACCACGGAGAAGGGGGGAGCGCCACCGTTCGGCCTGCTCCAGGTGGCCGAGACGATCGGCGGCGCAGACTGGCATCCCGCGCCCATCACTTTGGCGGCATGCTTGGCCGAACTAATGGCTGAGATTCCGAAGGCAATGTGCGAGCCCGCAGCGGTCGCATCACTGCTGCGCAACAGTAACAAGCTTGCCGATCTTGAGCGCGTCGAACACTGCTGGTCCGAGGACGATCCGCAGGCCTTGCAGGTGGTAAAGCAGGCACGGGGCCGCAATCGCGGGCAGGTCGCCGCCTATCTCCTGCACACCGTCATTGCGCGACGACGCGAGCGATGGGCCGAGATATTATTGCGCACCGCGGCTTGGATGCGAGCGGCGCCGCAGCCTGATGATCTATGCTGGCGCGAGCTTGCGATCATCGCGAAATCGGTCGCAGAGGGGCGCGATCTGACCGAGATCGCGTTGATGCGTGATATCGCGCAGCGGACGATCGAAGCGCTCCGCAACATCGACGAGATGTGACGGAGTCGCCCCGTTCGAATTCGATCTCCTCGGTCGCGCCATCCACACCAGGTCGCGCCATTCGGGGCAGGCGCCTTTCGCAGGATCCTTGACGCGCCTTCCTGGTTACCCCGGGCGCCCGTCGCGCTGGACTGCCCCGAGTGCTATATTTTGAATATCGCAACATGGGTTGCTGTCATGAACGTTGCCGTCACCACCGCTGCTGAAGGGTTCCCCCGCAGAGCCTTCACCGTGGAGGACATCAGCCGAATGATGGAGGCTGGTGTCATCCAGGAGGACGAGAGATTCGAGCTGGTCGAGGGGGAAATCGTGATGATGGCGGCCAAGGGCATCGCGCATGAGCGCATCAAATCGGCCCTTACTGTGGCGATTTCTCGCGCCCTTCCCGACCATTTGACGATCGCTGTCGAAGCGACGCTGGAATTGAGCGATACGATCATGCTTGAACCGGATGTGGCGGTTTTTCCGAAGGCGCTGTTCGAGAAAACGACGAGTTTCGTCCGTCTCGACCGCGGTGAGGCACACTTGATTATCGAGGTGGCGGCGTCGAGCCTCGCCTACGATAAGGAGCTCAAGGCGCGGCTCTACGCGCGTCATGGGGTGAGAGAATTCTGGGTGATCGACGCAAACAGTCGCTCGACATGGGTGCATACCGAGCCGAGCGGGGATGGATGGTCATCGATAGCCAAACGCGGTCCGGAAGACTCCCTTACGACACCTGCGCTTCCTGGATTTTCGCCTCGTCTTGGAGCGATCGCCTGAAGGCAGGACACGCCTTTTTACGGGCTACCCAAACCTCGCGATTTCGACGAATATCCCGGGCCAACGGGCTCCGGCCCCGCCGCCACTCGCCGGCCGCGCCCGAGGGAGAGCGCCATGGGACAAGCCCGCAACAGTAACGGCAAATCCGCCCGCAACGGCAACGGTCATCGCAACGGCAACGGCAAGTCCGCCCGGCCGCGCGTCACCGAGCTGCCGAAGATCACCGTCCATTCCGACACGCGCGACATCCTCGCCCACGCGACGAAGGACCGTGACGCCGAGCCCGAGCAGTATTTCATCGTCGACGTCGACGCCCACGTCACGGAGACGGCGTTCTGGTCCGAGGTGACCGACCGCATCGACAACGACGTCTTTCGCCAAATGGCCAAATCCTTCCGCGACCGGGTCGGCTCGCCGCCTGGCCTGCTCAACGCGGTCCCCGGCATGGCCTATCAGGACGTCTACGGCCGCATCCCGCACCAGCAGCGCCTGGGCGAGCCGGTGCCTGACGGCCCGACCCACCGCCAAGTCACGCTCATCCGCCGCGCCATGGACGCCATGGGCGTCCACTACATGGTGGTGTTCCCGACCCCGATGCTCGTGCTCGGCATGCATCAGCAGGCGGACATCGAGGCCGCGGTCGGCACCGCCTACAACCGCTGGCTGGTCGAGCAGATCCTCCCCGAGGACGACCGCATCAAGGCGCTGCTCTATCTGCCGTTCAACGAGCCCGAGGCCTGCGTGAAGGTGGTCGAGCGTTTCGCCGACAGTCCCGGCGTGATCGGCTTCACCGTCACCTCGAGCCGCTTCCGCGCCGTGCACCACGACAGCTACATGCGGCTTTATTCCGCCATCCAGGAAACCGGCAAGCCGATCAGCTTCCACTCCGGCTTCCACTGGGGCGACCAGTCGATGCAGCAGTGCAACCGGTTCATCTCCATGCACGCGCTCTCGTTCGTGCATTTCAACTTGGTGCACATGACCAACTGGATCATCAACGGCCTGCCCGAGCGCTTCCCCAAGCTCAAGGTGGCCTGGATCGAGAGCGGGCTTGCCTGGGTGCCCTATCTGATGCAGCGGCTCGACAGCGAATACATGATGCGGTCGTCCGAGGCGCCGCTGCTCAAGCGGCGGCCGAGCGAATACATGCGCGACATGTACTACACCAGCCAGCCGCTCGAGCGCTCCAACATGAAGCTCACCGAAGCGACCTTCGAGGCGATCAACGCGGACACTCAGCTCTTGTTCGCCTCCGACTGGCCGCACTGGGACTTCGACCTCCCGGCTTCGATCACCAGCCTGCCGTTCCTCTCCGCCCAGGCGAAACGCAACATCCTCGGGCTCAACGCCGCGAAGCTGTTCAATCTCACCGTCCCGCCGCGGCGGATACCGGCGCGCAAGGAGGCGCCGGCGAAGCGCGTGCCGGTTCCCGCGTGAGGCGGATCGCCATGGCGCGCTCGCCGCGAGCAAAAACAAAGAAAACGGCGCATCGCGCAACGCCCCGACGGGCGCCGGTGGCGCGGCGCGGCGCGGATGCTCCCTTCGCCACCTTGGCGGCGGCGGCGCTCGAGCGCGGCGAGCCGGACGCGATCTCCGACGATCTGCTGCGCAAGACCTTGGCGGCGGCCGTGAAGGTCTATGCCGCCAAGGCCGAACGGCGCGGCGGCGTGCTTGCGCCGTTTAACGACGGCGAGGTCACTGCGACCGAGAGCGTGGTCGCCGCCTGCGCGCTGATCCGCGCTGCCGATCTCAACATGTTCGACGTGGCGATGTGGTTCCATCGGGCCCCGGGGTGACGACATGGCAGGAAACGGAACGAAGGACGTAGCAGTCGCGCCACTCGCTGAGTTTGCCGACGGCGACTACCGCGTCTTTTCCATCGATGGGGTCGAGGTCGGCGTGTTCCGCCTGGGCGACAAAGTCCTCGCCTACGAGAACGTGTGCCCGCACGCCGGCGGCCCGGTGTGCCAGGGGCAGATATTCCATAAGGTCGAGGAAGCTTTGACGCCGGACATGCGCAGCGCCGGCCTGCATTTCTCGCAAACACGGCACCTCGTGTGCCCGTGGCACGGCTTCGAGTTCAACCTCGAGACCGGCTGCCATCCGGGCGATCCGAGCGTGCGGCTGACGCCGGTCAAGGTCGCCGTGCGCGGCGGACAGATCTACGTGGGAGTTGCGGACTAGTTGATCGCGCGATCGCGCAACAAACTCGCCGTCATCCTTGTAAGTCTGGCTTTGCCGAATCGGTTAGAAACACCGGTGCGGTGGCGGATGGGAGCCCGTGTCATCCGAGGGCTGATAAGCCCGTTCCTCAGCTCGGTGCCCCGTCCGC
>Ga0210408_10003670_pt1 | contig 14049 bp, 22 predicted proteins | sample IncBWH4MmetaG_FD_155471 | JGI IMG/M metagenome (GOLD analysis project Ga0210408, IMG submission 155471) | Forest soil microbial communities from Barre Woods Harvard Forest LTER site, Petersham, Massachusetts, United States - Inc-BW-H-4-M | ecosystem: Environmental > Terrestrial > Soil >...
GCGGATGCCGGCAAAGCGCGCGGCGAGACCCTGATCAACGCATTAGCGCTGGATGAACGGCTGCGGGAGCAGGACTGCCGGGCCAATGTCTTTCATGTTGCCCCCACGCGTTCCATGCTCGCCGATGCGCTCGCGCAATATCTGGTCTGGAAAAAGTGGCGCAAATGGATGCTGATCACAGGTTCGCACGAAAGCGACGGGTTGTTCGCAGAGGCGCTCCGCCATGCTGCGACGCGGTTCGGCGCCAAGATTGTCGAGGAGCGGGTATTCAAGGACACCGGCGGGGCGCGGCGGACCGACAGCGGAGTCGCCGAGATTCAGCAGCAAATGCCGATGGCGACGCAAGGCGCGCCCGATCACGATGTGCTGGTTGCGGCAGACGAGAACGAGGTTTTTGCCGGCTACCTGCCGTACCGGACGTGGGACCCACGCCCGGTTGCCGGCTCGGCTGGATTGGTGCCCACCACATGGGAGCCCGCATTCGATCAATGGGGCGCCGTGCAGTTGCAGAACCGCTTCACGAAGAAGTTCCAGCGATCGATGACGGCACATGACATGCAGGTCTGGACGGCAGTACGCATGGTCGGCGAAGCGGCGAGCCGAGCTGGCTCCGACGATTTCGGCAAGATGCTCGCCTACATGAAAGGCCCGGACTTCTCGGTCGCGGCCTTTAAGGGACAGAAGCTCACCATTCGCGACTGGAACTTGCAACTTCGGCAGCCGATCCTGCTGTTCGACGGCAGGAACACCGTATCGGTGTCACCTCAGGAAGGATTTCTTCATCAGGTATCGACGCTTGATACGCTCGGTCTCGATCGCCCCGAGACCAAATGCAAACTCAAATGACAGCACCGCAGCAGCGATTTCTGTCGTCGCGATCTGGATCGCTCGCTAATGCGTTTTCGTGGGGTCGTGTTTTGCCCACTGGGTCATTCGACTACGCCCACCGCGATCGTTTATGCCATCGCTTCGCCATTTTGGTGGGCACGATTTCAAAACGGCGCGCGCGCAATGTCTACTTGCGCCGTTGCAATGGCAGTCCTATCGTTGTCGCGCGCGGTGACCTGTCGTTCCGCGCGAAAGGAGATCAAAGATGACTTGGAAGACTCCAAAAATCGTGGAAGTTCCGGTGGGGATGGAAATCAACATGTACGCCTGCGCGGCTCGCAAATAGGTAGTTGCGATAACTGCCGCATCCGACGGAGATGAACCGTCGTTGCGACGATGTGCCCAAAAACGGACGACGGCAATTTAAGGACGATTGCAGTTTGCGGAAGATTGCAATTTGTGGGACCACCTCCGTGCCCGCGGTCATCGGCTTCCCCGCGTCTCCTGCTTCGTTTGTGCATCCCTCCGACCATTCTCGTGCCTCGTCCTCCATTCATTGGCGGGCGGGGCATTTTTGTCTCTGCTGTTTCTGATTTTTGCCGACTCTGATAACAAGGTTGCGGCTTCGCATCACTCTCACTCTTGCTCATGGTTGACAGTTCGATGAAGCCAGCGCGCCGGCGCCTCAACCGAATGCCGCCTTTCTCTGTATGAATGCTGCCGCCAAAAGATTATGACTACTGAGTGCAGCCGCCAGGGCAAGCACGCTGTGAACAAATGTAAGCCCGGAGGATTCTCGATGATATCACGACGCACCGTTCTACACACCTTGGCCGCCGCTGCGTTGGTCGGCGGCAGCCTCCCTGCGTTCGGAAAATCGGGCCGCGCCAGTCCCGCCCTAATGTTTGATACGGACAACGACGGTACCGTCGACCTTGCAGAGGCCAAAAAAGCAGCCTCGACCTTGTTCGACAAACTTGACCGAGATCACGACGGCACGCTCGACAAGCGAGAACTTGCCGGCAGGTTGACCGCGAAAGAATTTGCCGCTGCCGATCCAGATCACGATGGGACCCTGACCAAGGATGAATATCTGGCGGTTGTGGAGCAGCGCTTTAATGCCGCAAATCCGGATCGCGACGGCACGTTAGACGCGAAGGAACTCGCCACGAAAGCCGGCCGACAATTGGTGCGCCTGCTAAAATAACCAGGCGCGGCCTGCCACGCGATATTCGCGCTGCAAAGCGCACGAGCGTGCTCCCTCCTCGCCCTTGGTCGAGATCGTCGGCTGACGGCCGATAGGTTCCTGTCCTGTGCCAGAGCTTCCGAGGCTATCGGCTTGTCTTTCCACTTCGGCAGAAGATCCCCGCGCATCTCACGCCCAAGTGTCGGGAAGATCGGCACCGACGCGGGGTTTCGGTCATCGGGCCACGTTTCCCGCGCTGGTCCGTGGTTTGGGCGCGGCCCCCGCCTCCAGCCCCCTAGCTGCAATTGCGGGGGAATCCAAAGGAAGAGTGAATGAAACTCGCAGTAATCGCGCTTTCCGCCGCTGCGGTGATTGCTTCCGCGCCTGCCGTGTTTGCACAAGGTGCATCGAGCAAGACACCCGGCCACGCGCAAAAGCACGGAAAGAAAGCTGGTCATCATGCTTCCGGCTACGCTCCGGGCCAACGCATGCAGGCCAATAGATCTAAAACGGGCTATCCGCGCGCCTCCGGTCACGCGCCTAGTGAACCCAGAGATATCACCGATATAATCACACAGGGTGGTGGCGGTGGTGGTGGTGGCGGCATGTAAATTCGATTGGAGGGCTTGCGGCCGACGGCCTGTCCGCCGCGTGGTCGTGTGCCGCCATCCAGGCGTCGCGCGCTGACCGCGACGCATCGCATGGCGTCTTTGCCCGCCCGCGACATCGAAGGCCAATCAGGCAAGCCGCCTATTCGGGCCCGCACTTTTGAAATAGCTGTGGTTCTATGTCTCGCCGGAGAGTATCTGGTAAGGGGGGTGTCGCGCGTTCCGTGTCAGCGGGAAATCGCTCCTCGATCGCCTCCAACGTTCGTCGAGCCGCGCGAAATTTTTCGCTGATGTTGTGCAAGCGAAGAAGGCTGGATCCAGTGGAAATGCTCTGGTTCGAAAACCGCAACCAGGCGCCGCCGCGAGGCACCGGTTCTGCCATGATCGCTCGGTCGTCCTGCCGCCTGGCGCTCACGGGAGTGGCATTATTGTATTTTTCCGATCTCGCCTCGGCCAACAATGCTGGCGACAGCGACGATGGTTCGACGAAAGCGGCTTCGACGCCGCCCAACATCTATCTGGACTTGCGGACCAACTACGCGACGGTCCCCGCCAATTCGCTCTCGATCGGCTTCAGCAACCCTTCATTGTCGACGGCCATCGCGATGCTTCAGTCGCTCTCGGCACTGACGAACTCCCCGAGGCTTGCGGCGCTCCCGCCCCTGTCATCGCCGTCGAGCCAAAGCATCGGGATGTTCCGCTAACGGTCGATGTCAGCGACCGCATCTCGTTATATGGCGGCTTCACGGCCAGCGCCTCGCAAAGCGGCACATCCGGCTGGTCGACGCTTGCGATCTCCAGCTGGAATGTCGGATTCCAGGCCGACCTTTATGAGCAGAATGGCGGATCGATACCAACGATGACGCTGCAGACGACGGTCACAAGATCAGTGCCGGATTCGCCGCTTGCCACGACGTCCCTCAACAACATCCTCGAGTTCGATTATGCGCTGAACGAGGACGAGACCAAGGGGCTGCTTGCGGGCGTCCAGTATACGAGGATCGACGTCGATTCGCCGCTGGCGCGGATCAACCCGAACACCATCGGCTATGTCGGCGGCTACTATCAATGGCCTGACAACTGGAAGTTCACTGGCCGCGTCGGCGTTCAATCGTTCGGCGGCGCGCAGCTTCTGAACCTGACGGCGATCGGGCCCTTTACCCAGCCGATCGTCAGGTTCGACCTGGACCGGATGGACGACAACGACAACCGCCTGTTCGGCGTGACGGCCCAGATCTCATGGGTGCCGAAGCCATCCTATCAGCTAACGATCAGAACGCCGCTGTACTTCGTAAGAAATTGAGAAATTTCGAAGGCCTTCAAACCCGCCGATTCTCATCCGCAGCATTTCCACAGGCCGCACAAGACAAGAATCTGAACGGCTGACAATGACTTGCTGCGCACAAAATCACAGCTTTCGATGATGTCAATTCCGTGTAGCTGAAATGACGCCGCGTGCAGTTCGACGCGCGAGGCAGCGTCAGTTTCCCGACTGCTCGAATGCCGCCCGGCAGGCATCGCTCAAGCTCGACTTGTTTCGCCGCAGGCAGGCCGTAATGGCGCGGACGTTCGGAATTTCGCCGGCGCAGAGCCGATAAACATCCGGCGTGCAGGCCTTTCGCTGCTCGGGCGTGCCGAGCGCAAACGCTGAACCGGCCGAGAACAGCGTGAGCATCAGGCCAAGCGCCACGGCAGCGCGGCGAATGAGCTTGAAAGATCGAGCAAATCTTGCGTCCATGGCAGTGTTCCCTCATCGCGCGGCGCTGTCGTCAACACCACGTCTGCACGGCCAATACGCGAACCATTCCCACGCAAATGTGATCTCTCTCACACTCGCTACGCCGACGAACCGCCTACTTTTGCGGCGAGAATTTCGGAGAACTTGAAAGAGATCAGTAACCAACCAAGCCGCGATCGCCAGATCGATAAAATTCGAATGATTTGCGCAATCGGAAAACAAAGTGATTTTGCGACCTTGCTCTTCCGAAGGTGGGAGAGCGCCGTGAGCGAAGTCGAATTCAACCAATTGCTGGATGCCGTGCGAGCGGCCGTTGAGCCCGTTCCGAACGAGGATTTCATGGCCCCCATCGCGCACAAGCCGATATTCGTCGGCGTGCCGCCCGAGGCAGCCAACGACAACCAGATGGCCTGGCCGCTGATCCCGTTCCCCGATGGTTGGTACGCCGCCTGCTGACTTGGCTGGAACTTTCGACGGTTTCTCAAATCACGCGCCAAGCGCCAAAGTCGATCCGCCTAGAGCTTCACGCGCTGAATCACTGGCGCGTCCACCTCCCGGTCCCAACTGCTGTAAAGGAGCCGGTCGACCGTGATGATCACGCCCAACACCATGACGTAACTGAGGATCAGCAGCGCGGCCAGGAAGAATGCGAGATTACGCCAGGTGAAATTTTCGAGCATTTTGCCGGAACCCTACAGGAAATCCGGCCTATAACTCCCATCCGTCGACTTGGTTCCTATGCCTGTTCAGCGCCCGCACGACGCCGATGCGCCAACATCGTCGGGTGGTTGGTGGACTTCTGCCGAAACCCGGCTCTTCATTGGCGAGGATTTGGGGACCGATTGAGATGAGCTTCTAACTGTTTGATTTTATTGATGGAGGCCACGACCAGAATTGAACTGGTGTAAACGGTTTTGCAGTTCTCGAACCTTCATCCCAGCAAATACCCTGCCGCCATTATTTTTCACGAGAGCATTGAGCAAGTCATGGCGTTATTCGCGGTGCTAAAGTTGCCCGTGCGCTGCGGCTTCCGGTTACGCCAGCAAATGTGTTCGGCGAGCCACCAGTCGCGACCGACAGCATGGAATTTTCGCGCGGTCGCCGGCGCTTGCGCCGCAAACAAGCTCGCTGTCGCAATTCCCTGCCACCGCGTGATCCGCACGGATGGTTCGGTCTCAGGTTACGCGTGGGGCGTTGAGCGAAAGCGAGCCCTGCTCGACCGGGAGGCATCGCAGAAAGTCCACGTGCCCGCCCGTCACTTCTGAGATCCGGCCGATGGATCCTCGCACCGCACCAAACAAACGACTCGATAAACGTGTTCGTGTCGAGGCGACGTCCGATGCGATTGCGGCCCTGACGCAGTCCGATCCCGCCAAAGTCAAAGTGATGGGCCATTTCCGCAAACTCGTCACAGACGGGTTTGCCGAATGGCAAACGCTGGACGACGGAACCATCCGCCTTCGACTGATCACGGGCGAGACGTACCTCCTTGAACCGGCCACGATCACGCGCATCGCGTGATTGGTGAGACGATTCTCTGATCCTCTTTCGTCGAGCGCCAGTACGCTCGGCTTTTGTTTCGTCAACGGCCTGAAAACCTTCCTCGATTTGAAAGCAAGCATCGGAGTTTGATTTAGCGCGCCCTCACATACGTTCAGTCATGAAGACAGATGAAGGAGACGATCCATGAATCTCATGACACACGCTGAGCTCTCGGCCGACCTGCCCACCACCTCCGCCGACGTTCTCTTCTACGCGACCGGCGGCTGCGCGTTCGGCATGGTTCTGATGGCCCGCAGCATCAAGGGTGTTTGTGCCATCCTCCTCGGTGATGACGCTCGCGCACTGGAAGATGATCTTGCGAGACGCTTCCCGTGCTCCAAGTTCGTTGCGAACGAGGCGATGGTTCGCGAAGACCTGGCGAAGGTGGCACGCTACGCTGACAAGCCCTCCGAGGGACTCGATCTCACGCTCGATATGCGCGGCACTCCGATCCAGCGCCGCGTATGGAACGCGCTTCGTTCAATTCCGCTCGGCAAGACAAAGAGCTACATGCAGGTGGCTCGCCTGATCAACACCGCCTATCCCCAGGTCACCGCTCGCATCGTCGCGAATGCCTGCGCTGCCAATCCGCTCGCGCTCGTCATCCCGTGTCATCGCGTCATTCGCGCCGACGGCGAACTCGCCGGCTATTGCTGGGGCCTCGAGCGCAAGCGCGAATTGCTCGAAAAGGAAGCCCGCGCATGAAGCGTGCTGAGGAATGGCCGCCTTTCGAAAAAGGAGGACGTCATGAAACTAGCCAAGATAACAGATGAGACAATCGGGCTCGTCGTGACCCTTCCCAATGGACCACATATCGTCGACATCGCCAAAAGCGTGGGCGTCTTTGTGCCGCACGATCCGCTGTCGAACGGCATCTTGAACGGCGCGTTCAAGGACGGCGGCGACTGGCCGTCGATCGTCAAGCACTGGGCGCATCTGCAGTGGCCACTCAAGCGGCTTGCTCTCATCGCGGAAACCTGCCCGGACCACCCGGGCCTAGTCCTTCAATCTCTTGTCGATCGGCATTTGAAGGGTGAGTCTGCCAATTCGATTGTCGCCATCGACATCACGGACATGCAGCCGCGCGAGGAACGGGATCCGACTGGTCGGCGTGCCATGGAACAGCAATTCGTGGCGCCGCTTCAGGATGCGATTGAAGCCGACTCGGCTGCCGCACCAGGGACGGCTCAAGTCATCGGCTTCGTGCGTCCCAACAGGGACGAGTCCTCGAAGCGGTGATGCATTTGGCCGGACACAGGAAGGCTCCGGTTCGAAAGCATGAAACGGAGTGGCAGGGCGACGTTCACAGTCCAACCTTCCAATACAGAAATATGGGAGTTTGGCTCATGACGTCTCGAAACGCCTTCGATGCTTTTGCCGCTGCGCGCGGCGAGGGACTGCATCCCAAGCTACGCGAACTGTTTGACCGGACAGCCGCACGGACGTTTTCTGAACTGGCGGTTCGCGGCGATGGCATGCTTCAGGCCGGCCCTGACCCCAGCGTCGGACGCGCTGGCCGTGCCATCGAGCGCCACGACTTCCGTGGAAGTGGAGACAAAGATACCTTCAGCTGTTCGGTCCATTCGGGGAAGTAAGGCGCAAGCCGCACAGGAATAGCCGGTTTGGTCTAGTCTGACGAAGAACTCAGTTTCTCGTGCGCGTTTTTCGAGGAGGTAGTTCAACCGACGTGCCGTCCGGGTCGGCCAGAAACACAGGGCTTTGAGCCAGGAGAGGGAGCGGAGGGTCGTCGAGAACAAAGCATACAGCCTGGGGATCGCGTGCGGACATCGCCATCCCGGGCAATGGCTCGAAAGTTACACCTGTTCCGTTACGCGCAGTGAGGGTAATCGAATCCCCCATGCGTGGCCCGCCTTCTAGTTCCGCTACTTCTAGCCCGACATTTTCGCGATACCAGCGCACCGATCGACGAATATTGGACGTAAACGTGATAACCGTAGGCGTGGTAGGAGCCGCTGTTGTGCGAGGACCGAACTCGGCGCCGGCACACCGGATGTCGATGCGCAGGAACAGCAGCGCAAGACATATCGTCCTGCTGTCTCGTTGCGGCATCGTGCTCGGAAAATTAATTGCAGCGCGCTGACTAGATGCCTTACGGCAGTGCATTGCTGCAGACCGTGAAGCGGATGGATCTACTTTCTTTCGCCACAACGGCTCTTACACGCGGCTGCCTCAGCAGTGCATTGGGCGACGCATGCTCCAGACAAGCCGCAATTCATCGCGCACGTATAGTTGGCTGAGTTGCAAGTGGCGACGCACTCCGTTGGCACTTCTCTTTGCGCCACTTGACGCCTTTCGAGCAAAGAAGCGGCATTGCTTGAGACTGCTCCCGACAGGAACAGCAACAGCGCCAGGGTTTTCCTCATGAAATGCTCCCAAACACGATGCGGTCGCTAAACCTCCGTCGCCGCATTCGTTTTCGCACTCCGATTCTTACTTCCAAATTGGAGCCCATCGCTTTGTCGGTCACGCCCAACAGCTGTGAGGTGGGCGTCCTTCGGGATCGGCGGCCGCGTGAGAGAAGAACCGCAACTGAATTCTCCGGCCGGCCTGAGATCGCTCGACTGAAGCGTGAGATGTCTGCTTCTGGCATCGAACGGACATGCCGATGCTATTGAGCGATGTCCGGTATCGAGGGAGAAGCAGAAAATAACTGCTCGCGGTGAGCATTTCGCCTTATGACCCGAAGCTGACTCTGGTGGCGGAGCACTTGTTGTTTCGGCTGCGCCAACGAAAAAAGCCGATCTTCGCCGGCACAAGCGCTTTCGTTGGCATTTGCTGTTCAGGTCTCTGGGCCAGGCGAGAAGCAGCGCACCAACACGATGCCGTTCTCCCAAATTCATCGTGCGGAATCTGATCCGGCAATGGGGTGGCTGGTGGAACGGCAATGCCGCGGATCTTTTCCCGGCGACTGTAGGACGGCAAGCGGCTGAAATCGCTGCTTTGGCCGGCGGCGTCGGCGCATTGGTGACCCGCGGTCGCGATTTGTTAGCGAGCGAGGATCTCGAACTCGCCTCGCAAGTCGCCGAATGGGCATCGCGCGCAGCGCCATCGGATCCTGCGGCGCAGAAATTGAAGCGCGATGTTTACGACAGGCGTATAGCAGCGACCAGAAACCTGATGGCTCAAGGGATCTACCGAGGCGCCATGAACGAGGCGCGCCTCGCTCTCGGAGAAGATCGCACCGAAAGGTCGGGGGCATTTACGCTCTAGCTAAGCTAAGAGTAATGGCGCAAGACCCCGAAAGTTGTCCTAGCCCGACGCCCCCGATTTAGAGGTCGGGTGTTTCAGTATCTCACAAACTGAATCGATAAGTCAGCCGAGATCGAGACAGGAGGGACAGAGCTTCCTCTCCCGTCGGTCCGCTCCGCTTCTTCAAGTTCGGTCATTCCGCCAGGCGGCCAGGTTGACGCCTGGCCACTTCTTATCAATGCTGGCAAGGCGTACCGAACAGGACCAAGCATGACATTGCCGAGCTATACTCCGAAACAACTACTCGCGAGGGTGCTCACCCTAGAGGAGTTCTTGCCCATCTCAGGAAAGATTGGACTTTCGCACCACCACGACTCGCACCGCGACCACTGGATCAAATGGCTGCGCGAATACGACGGACCCGGATATTACAACCGCAAGAATCACCAGAGAGACGCGGCATACGTCTATAACCACGTTCAATCCGCCGGCATGGTGGTGTATCTGGCGGAGGCGGCCGGACTGGATACCAACGTCGTGCAACGTGCCTTTCGGTTGGCCGCCAATACCGCTGGAAATAAAGCTGCCGTGACAGCCGACGCGCGCCGAGTGGTGCCCTGGCGGTTGGTTTGCAAGGGTCTATGGCCCTAAGCCTGTGGAACTACGCGCCGTGGACAGAGTCTTCCGGCTCCACTTTGGCGTCTGACCGCCTCCCCGCGGGCCGCCGATCTCATAATCCCGTGGTTACAGCCGAAGCGAACGGCGAGACAGCGGCTGCTTACTTATCACTTCCTGAGCGTTTCACGGTTTCATGTTCCAACCTCTGTTCCGCAAGTCGATGAAAGACATCCTCCGGCCAAAAGCCACTGTGGGTTCAAGCGAACTTGCTCAAAGTGTTTCGCTGTCTCATGTTCCGAATCGACTTCCGCAGGTGAGACGAGACGGGAGTGAGACGAGACATTACTCCAAGCGAACTTGCTCAAAGTGTTTCGCTGTCTCATGTTCCGAATCGACCCGCAGGTGAGACGAGACAGGAGTGAGACGAGACATTACTCTGCTTTGGGCTCTTCAGATTAATGACGGGGCGCACCCGAAGACCGGCAAGCCGACAAACACCGCTGCCCTGATTTCCCCTTGGGGGAACCGGTTCGGTACCGGCGGGGTACTAGTGGGGGAATTGGTAGGGTACTGGCGGGGGCCCGGTTCGCAAGTGGTTTCCAACCGAGCGCCGCGATGTAGCCGCCCTAGTACAGCTTCCCGTGGTTTGGAAGGTTTGCTGTTCCACTGCCTCATGTACCGAATCAATTTCGTCATTTGAAATGAGACAAGCAAAGACACCGGTTCGCATTGCGCAACATAGTGTGAGGGTTCGGGGACGGAAAGTGCGAGGCCGCCATTATCAGCGGTCAGACCGTTCGGGCATTCGAGCGCGCGCGAAGCCCACGCTAACCGGCGCCCAGCCGATCCGGCGGCGCCGCGAATGGTAGGATAGGCGATCTTTGCGGCGCCGCTTTGCCGAAATGCTTATTGCATCGCGTGCGATTTTTTCCACCTCAGAAAATCCCTGAACAGTTCCTGCTGCTCGCGAGTACTGAGCGGCTTAGGCTGGGCTGAGAACTCAACCTCCGCTCTCGACCCTTGCAGCTCGGGCAACGCACCCATCGGCGCCCGCGCGCCAAGATGCCAACACTTCTGGTTCGTTTCGCGATTCGTTCGATAATACCAACGTTCGCCTTCCGCCGGCGTTCGATTTGGCGCAGCAAGACAATCGGCGGCACCTGCGGCGTCGTTGAGAAAAATCATCAGCGCCACCGCGCCTGCAAGAGTGAACAGCAGGAAACGACCACGTGTTGTCATCGTAAACTCCCAAAAAGCAAGTTTCGAGACGGCTGAAGCGGTCGATCGGATCAAATACGGGAAGAATGTGCAAAACCGATTAAGGCTTGCAAACCGATGGTGCGAATATGCGGCTGCAATGGTCAGCAATTCTGGCGCGCAAAGGACATTTTATGGCAACGCGAGTCGGAACTTCCGGATCAATCGAGTCTCGTTTGCGCAGCGGGCCGCGAATGATGCGGCGGCGATATCATCAACCCTGAGCACTTTGCCGATCCTTGCTCCGGATTTGTTTGGCGAGTTTGCTGGCCGCAAAAACAGAATTCAAAACTATTGCGAGCAAGATGATCCAACATCCTACCGTCACGATCGAGAGGATCAGGCCGCGTCGCCGCGTCATTGAGCTTTCCGTCCAAGCACGATTGAGCGGGGCCGCCGTCCCTCGCGAAGCGGCGACCCCTAATCGCACGGTACGCATGGCCTGGCGGGGGTACGTGAGTGGCAGGCCAAACCGCACGACTACGACAACGTTAGGAGTTCGAAAGGCCGCTGCAACGAAACTCGCTCGTTAAGCTGAATGCTGGCGCTGCGGGTTAATGCTTGAACCACGCCAAACACGAAGACCGCCTTCGGGTGGTCTCCTGGGCTGAGAACTTCTCAGAGTTCGAACGTGCCAAGACGAAATTCATCCGCGATGTCGGTGGTCGTCGTTCTGACGAGCGTAAACGCCGCATTTGGGTGCTGCTCCCACACAGCGAGATCTTCAGCCGAAATCGTCAGCCAGCCGAATCTAAACATATATCGGCCCGGTTCGGTTACCCGTCCGACTTGTGCCCAGGTGATCTTATTGACCGCCAATCATTTCCCTTTCGCCTTCAGCCCGAGCTGGCCTTCGTTTATTCGTCCTTCTTAAGCTTCCGCCGCCCCCAGTGATGGGGCTTGCGGTCCGTATTGAACTCGCGAACATGGTGGCGGTTCAAGGCCTGCATGATACCGATCTGTGCGAACATCGTCGGGCCGTTGTTTCCCGCGACCAAGATCAGCGCCTCGACCGCGGCCTGCCATGCCGGATGGTGTTGCTCGGTTTCTGGCAGCTTCGTGATGTAGTCTGCGGCATCCTTGAGCGTCGCAAGCGGCTTTCGCTTCGGCACCGGAATTGGTTCGTTAAAGCGAGCGGACCAGGGCACTAGCGATAGCCCATCGCCGCAACGGGCGGTCCCTTCCAATGAAAATCCGGCCTAACGTCGGCGCCTCTCTTGCCGCAGGCCCCAACCGAGGGCTAGGAGAAAAGGCCGCTGGGTGAATGTCACTCGCTTCACTATCGGCGAGAGCCCTCACTTGGTCTTCGCCTTCAGCCCGAGCTCGACCAGGGCCGAGGAATGTTTTCCACACCCGGACGGGGCACGCGTAGATCGCGTCATTCGAGGACTTCAAAAGCGACGCCTTGTCCCTTCTAATAGCGATTAGTCGTCATCGTCGCTCTGGATCCGAAGACCCTCTTCATAAGGGTTGGTGGGGCTATTCGGAGAGTGGGGATTACCGGCGCCAAAACGATTCTTGATGCTGTCCGGAGAAAACCGGTTTCCGTAGCGGCCATACGGATTAGACACCGAGTCTGGATCGTAAAGGTTGCTGCTCAGGCGCCCTCGGTAGTTTCCGTCGCCGTCGTAGAGTTTGGGGGCGTCGGTGGCGTAGGGATTGTTGACCGACCGATTGCTATATGGACTGCCATATTGGCCGTATCGGTTGTTGATGCTGTTAGCGTCGTATGGGTTGCCTGCTCCATAAGGATTTGCAGTGGAGCTCTGGTCGTAGCGGTTGGCTGAATAGTTACCCAGATATTGAGCGCCTGCGCTTGAAGTCGCTGCAAGCAAACCAGCCAAAGCGGCGAACATGATTCGGTGCATTTTGATTCCTGAACGAATTCCGGCAGCGTTATTACGCCGTTGAATTTCCGCCTGCCTGACGAACGTCACCCACACTATCAGGGCCGCCTCGCTTCGCGCCGGGCGGCCTTTCTCTTGAGCAATTAATTAGCAGGCGCGCCAGAGCCCGCGGTGCGAACCAACCTATCCGCCTTTTTCAGAACGTAGGTATTTGCCGGCTGTTCTCTTGCAAAAAAGCTGATCACCACGAACGCCGCGCAAAATAGCAAGCCTACCAGCATAACTTTCCGATAGGTGCGTCTGTCTGCACTGTGAAAAGAACTCGACATAAATCACCACTCACGCAACGCGGATCCGCGCCAACGCTAGCTGGTGATCATTTCCGGACGGCTTCGTAGCGATTGGAAAATGGTTTCGTCGGAACCCCCGCCGCCTCGCTTCGCGCCGGGCGGCCCCGACCTATTCAACCCTGCCGCTGTCGATCGCCCGCGCGGGCCGGGACTCGCCTGTGCGCTGGCGCCGATCGACCGGCACATAACAGCCCGCGCGGCCCGGACTCACCAGCGGCCTTCCTAGAGTCGTGGAGGGGCTATCGAGGGCGCAGGGCTTCGGTCCCGCGCGGTCTAATGGACCACGTCCTGGTGTTCGACTGACAGCGATCGATAGTGAGCAGCCATTTCTCGGTAGTGTTGCCGCGATATCTGATCGGTCGCTTTTTCTGCTCGCTCCTCGAACATGCGAGCGCGCTCGGCAAGTTCCTTTGCGTTTGCCATCTGACACCTCACGCAGAACAAGAGTTAGCGCATTGAAAACGGTGCGGCCGCGAGGCAGCTCAGGCGCCGTACCAGCCCTCCGGAAATGGAATGAACGGCCAGGCCAGTTGGTTATCGTTCGTTTCTTTTGCTTTTGCTGTTACGAGGCACGGCAAGCTGTTGACGGTGCCTTTCAAGTCGATGCTCTTGGGCGCGGCCGATGCACCTGACGAAGGCAAGTTTAGCGGCCCGTCGCTGTTCGCACCTTCTTTCAAGGTCTAGAGGGATATTGCTCATATCGAAAACTCCGGGTTGTCGCCCCGGTCTCAAAGGCTTTAACGCGCGAGGTCCTTCAAAGGTCCACCCCGCGAGTCAGCGCCGGCGACGCTGCGGCGGGCCGGGATCTGTCGGCAACCCGACAGCCCTCAAACCGAACCCGCACCACGGCCTTCCTGGAGTCGTG
>Ga0210408_10003671_pt1 | contig 14048 bp, 13 predicted proteins | sample IncBWH4MmetaG_FD_155471 | JGI IMG/M metagenome (GOLD analysis project Ga0210408, IMG submission 155471) | Forest soil microbial communities from Barre Woods Harvard Forest LTER site, Petersham, Massachusetts, United States - Inc-BW-H-4-M | ecosystem: Environmental > Terrestrial > Soil >...
CACCGCAGTTCCTTGCTGAGTACGCTGACGACGCCGGCGAGGCCGGTCCGGATCGCCGATCGGGAGATCCGGCGCTGGTAGGTGAGTGCCTGCTGCAATGATGCGACCTCCTGCTGCGCGATCCTGCGCGCGACCGCCTGCGTGATCGCGATGAACGGCGTGGGGAGCGGCACCTCCAGCAGCGGAAACTTGCGCTCCGAGCAGGCAGCGACGATCGGGGCGGGGATCGCGGCGTAGCGCACGCCGACGCCGAAGCCGAGGCCCGCGACCCCGGCATCGGCGAGTCTGCCAACGTAGGCGTGCTGCTCACCGGCGGCCCGGGGCAGCCCGATCCCGGTCGTGAGGACCAGCTCACCGCCGGTCAGCCAGGGGGTGGGATCTACGAGGTCGCTGGCGTGCGCCCAGGTCAGCTGTTCACGTGCTGGCACTCCGGCAACCAGGCGCAGGCCGAGATCGTGTTGGGCGAGCAGCCATTCCAGGCTGGCGGTAACCGTGGCCATCACGCCTCCGGACGATCGCCATTTCGGCCAGCGGCATCGCTACGAATTCGACACTCTGTCCATGTGGCTTGCGATCGCGCCCAGCTTACCTTCGGAAGCAGTCAACAGCATGATGCCTGCCGCATGCCGGCCCCATTCATGAAGAAAATATGGCACCCCTGCATCTTGAGAACTCCATCGGCGGCGAGTACATGCAAGCACGTACCGGCCGTCGTACTGACTGGTCGACCCGTCGACCGGCGAGGTCTTCGGGGATGCGCCGACGTCCGGTCAGGCCGACGTCGACCTCGCATACGAGAGCGCCGCCATGGCTTTCGAAAGCTGGCGGTCCACCACGCCCGCCCAGCGCCAGGAGGCGCTGCCTCGCATCGCCGATGCGATCGAGGCGCGCGCCGACGAGCGTGTTCCGGCGATCACGGTCTGGCCGTGCATCACCTGGGTGTCGGTAGAGATCATCTCCAGCCAGTCAGCGGTCACCGCTCCAGTGTGCTTGACGGAGGGGAAGGCGACAGCATCGCAGGGGTCGCGCCGCACCAAACCAAGAGCCATACGGCTCCATGGCGAACATTTCGGCCATGCGGCGCGGGCATGGTGAAGATGCCATCTACTTCGCGGCAGACAAGAACCGGCACATCGGCGCGGTCTCGCTCGGCTTCGGCCCGGACGGCAAGCGCCTTCGCCGGAGGGTCTCCGGCAAGACCAAGCAGGAGGTCCGGGACAAGCCTTGGGCGCTGCACGCGGAGCTCGGCGTCGGGCTGCAGTCATCGGCGGGGTACACGGTCCGGGCGGCGGTGGAGGACTGGCTTGAGCATGGCCTGTCGGGCCGGTCGGCCAGGACAATCCAGCTGTATCGGGACGGTGTGAGGCACTGACGGATCGGCTGGGAGCCCGGCCACTGCGCAAGCTGTCCGCCGCCGATGTCCGGTCGGCCCTGTTGGCGCCCAGCGAGCAGCTGTCCACGTGGTCGCTGCAGATCGCGCACAACTGCCTGGTGGGGGCCATCCGGCACGCCGAGGCGTTGTCGGTCGAGCAGGCCCAGCAACCGCTGTGCGCGGCCGCCGGTGAGCGTCCAGGCGGTGACCCGCATCCGCTGTATGCCTACGTCGTCCTCCTGCTGACCACAGGCCTGCGCCCCGAGGAAGCCCGAGCGCTGCGCTGGGATCACGTCGACCTGGACGCGGGCACGGTGGCAGTCTGGCGCTCCGACCGGGCTGGCGGCGACACGAAGACCCCCGAAGTCCCGGCGCACCCTGCGCTAGCCCAGATTGCCGTAGACGCCCTCCGCCAGCGCAAGACGGCCCAAGCCGCCCACCGTCTGAAGGCTGGCGAAATGTGGCACGACACCGGCCTGGTCTTCACGACGACGATCGGCACCATGCTCGACCAGCACAACATCAGGCATGCCTTCCGCCAGATCACAAAGGCAGCGGGACTCGGCGAAGAATGGGTTCCCAGGGAGCCGCACCACACCTTCGTCAGTATCATGTCCGCAGGCGGCGTCCCGGTCGAGGAGATCGCGCGGTAGCGGCGTCCTCGATGACCGGCGCGAGCTGTAGCGGTACACGGTCACGGTGGTAGTCCGGTGCCCGACTAGGCAAGAGATGTTCTATAGCGGCACCTCACCATGCCCGGTCATCGGGATCCCGCACCCGCGCTGGGGGAGCGGCCGACGGACTCCGTCCGCTGAACGAGGGCGCCGCGGCCTCCGCCGAGGAGATCATCGCGTTCCGCCGAGAGTGCCTCGCGCACTACAAGTGCCCGGACTCGATCGAGTTCGGGCCGCTGCCGAAGACATCGACGGGAAGACCAGAAGTTCGGGCTGCGCCAGCGCGAATGGGCACGCCAGGACACGCAGGTCGGCGGCGTGTAACGTTCCTGAACCGGCCGACGCTCACCCGAGCCGACCATCACCGGCGTACAGAACGGCTCGGGTATCTGACGCGTGTCAAGGCGCTGACGCATCGTTACCGTTAGCCGGGAACCGCCACTTGGGTGGCAGCATTCCTCTCTGCCGCGGCCGTTAGCCCCGCCTGTGCTTGCGGAGGGCGCGCCAGGTCTGGGTCTTATCTCCCTCATCCAGCCCGGTCTCGCCCCGGGCCGCTGCCTCCACCTGCTCGGTCAGCTTCTCAGGGCTGCTGGCCGCGACCAGCGTTCGCTTGCCCCTGACCGCGACCCACACGCTTTCCAGGGGATCAAACATGATGCCCCACCGGGGGAACCTGGCCCGGAGCTTGCGCGTGTCGTCAGCCGCATGGGCGTTGTCATCTGGCATGGCATCCCCCTATTTGCTGAGAGCCAGCCTGTGCTCCCAGCATAGGCCCGGGGAGTCTGGACCGCTGGGGGATAGCCAGATCCCCTCGAGTGACGTCCCGCCGCCGACGCGGGAGCCTGGATCCTGGCCGCCGTGCTGGTGGTGCGTGCATCGTCTGTCAAGGCGGACGTCAGGCTCCTGCGGGCGGTCAGACGCGGCGGCAGGCTACGGAGGGTTGGGTACCGCCCTGCCCGATTCATCCCGGTGAACTTTGCTGGCTAACTGTGTACATCCATGTGGATTACTTGTGTAAAACGACGCCGAGCCTGTGTGCGTAGTGGGGAAATGCTGAGGAACGTATTGCCGGGTCTCGTGCATAACATGGCCTTCACCTGGGAGGATGCAGTCTGCGCCCTGTGCATAAAAAGAACGGGAATTGTCCACGCGCCGCGCCGCACAGCCCCATAAATAAGCCGAACGTTTATCGTAAGTATATCTAGTTGTGATTCGGGGCCGGGACCGTCGATAAATGGAACCCAGAGACGGTGAGCCCGGGGCGCTTTGACAAGGGAGGGCAAGCCGCAACAGCGGCACGTGTGCACCGGGGCGAACAGGCGCTCGCTGATGACAGGTCACGATCCCTGCACCTGCCGATGACATCCCGGCATGACGTGTATGCCGCGTAGGCAGCGCCCTATCCCGCACATGCGGATGCGTAGCCATTAGCCGATCTCTCATCCCGCGTATGGGCCTGTCCCAGAGGTCACCTGGGCTATTCGGCGCTCGCCGCTGGCTCAATGGGAGGTGCGACATGAAAATCAAGATCCGGCCACATGATCCAGGCGTGCTCGACGAGGCGGACTGGCTCCAGATGGATGGCTGGCTCGCCAAGCTCCGGGACGATGGCAAGGCCGGGTCGGCCGGCGATGACCACGTCCAGCCCGCGCACGGCAGCGGCGTCCGCCTAGGAGCTCTCGCTCAGCATGCCCGTGCTGAGGCTCCTGCCCGTGCTGAGGCTCCTGCCCGTGCTGAGGCTCCTGCCCGTGCTGAGGCTCCAGCCCGTGCTGAGGCTCCAGCCCGTGCTGAGGCTCCAGCCCGCGCTGAGGCTCCAGCCCGCGCTGAAGTTCCTGCCTGCGCTGAAAGTGCCGGAAGTGCCGTGCGGGCGGTGATCGGCGATCAGCTGCGGATGCCCGTCATGTGGTGCGAGATGGGGTCGTGTATCTCTTGGCGTACCGATCCCGCGGCGCTCGGCGAGGCCGATGCGCGCGCCCGCGCGATCAGCGCCGGCTGGCGCATCGACGCCTTGGACCGGCTGGCCTGTCCGCAGTGCCAGCAGACCGACCCGAGCTTCTGGGCAACTGGCCGAGTCGTCCGGTGGGATCGGTACACGGCTGTAGCCCAGGCCGCCGCCATACGCAACGAAACTACCGTCGGCACCATCGCCTGGGAAGGCAGCCGTTACCCCGACACCGTCGGTGGCTCTCCCTCCGTCGGCCCGCCGGAGCCAGCGTGGCGCCGTTGGGCACCTCCGTTCCCGCGGCGGCGGCCTTGACGGCAGTCCGGGCCGGGCCAGCATTCCGCGGTCGGCACATGGGCCCGCCAACCCAGCCAGACAGCCGGATTCTGCCCGCCCCGGACCGTACACCTGCCTACTTTGTCTATGCGACGAGATCGACCCGTCGGCTATGACGGCGCACAGGCCGGACCTGGCTGCCAGCACCGGCTGCGGCTGGTTGATGGTCGCCGCGGAGATGGTCGGCTTGCTACACGGCAGCTCGCGGTCATCGCCGCATCCTGCCCGGACGGGCTGGGAATGCCCGCCGCAGATCGCCATGTGCGCGCTCGGCACAGAGGCCCGCTCGGTCCCCGCTGCGCGGGACTTCACGTTCGTTACCCTGCGGCGGTGGGGCACCGGATACAACAGCCAGGACATCGCCGTGGTCGTGTCTGAGCTGGTGACAAACGCGGTGCGGCACGCTCTGCCGGGGACTGGAGCCAACGGCCCGCCCGGGCGAGTCCGGCTCGGCCTGCTGCAATACAGGCCCTGGCTGCTGTGTGCGGTCGCCGACCCGAGCAAAGCGACGCCGGTGCCGCGGGCCTCGGGTTTCCTCGCCGAGACGGGCCGCGGGCTGCAGATGATCTGCGCGCTGAGCGACCAGTGGGGCTACACCAAGCCCACCGACGCCGGGAAGATCGTGTGGGCCATGTTCACCGAACGGTAAAGATCGCCTTCGCCCTGCAACCGCCCACCTCGGTCTGCTCCGGCTGCTTTCTGGCAGACCAGTTCGGTTAGCGGAGCTAATCAGATTTAGGGGAGCCAAACGGGGAGCTAACGGAGGCAGACCCCGGGCGACACGGGGCGACGTTCAGGGACGATCGGTGCAGCTAACTGGCCCTTCAGGCGACACCAGGCGACGTTCCGCGACGGTAAAATTGCGTCTTACAAGCCAGGGTCACTGGTTCGAACCCAGTTGCGCCCACGGATTTTCGAGTCCGTGTCCAGGCTCTGATGGGCCGAGGTGGGTGAAGCGCCATGTCGGCTAATGACAGGGGTACGACTGAACCATCTTGCACGCGGCCGGGCTGAGCGAGCCGGCCGATCGGGTCATCGACGGGGTTAACCAGCTCGGCTGGCTCACCGGCCAGGCCGGCACCTCGCAGCGCGAGGGGTACATCTACTGGATGGGGCCGCAGATGTACGGGGTCAAGTGGCGCAACTTCAAGCTGGTCCTTGTCGCGCAGAAGTATATGCAAGACCCGGCCGCCAAGCTGCCCACCCCCCGCCTGATCAACCTGGCAACCGACCCGCACGAACGCGAAACGGTCAGCCTGCCCTACCTCCATACCTGGACGGCAGCCCACTTCAACAAGATCATCGGCGAATTCGAGGCCAGCCTGCACCGCGAACCGCCGATACCGATGGGCGCGCCGCTCGATCATGTGCCCAATCCCCCCGCCTAGCCTTGCCCGGTCTGTGCCATCGCCTGATCATGCACGACGATGGCCAAACGCCTAGCAGCGCCGATAGTTCGGTAGCGAGGTATGCGCATGCAGCTCGAACGCCTGGCCGAGCGCTGCCGTACGATGTTGGCGGGCATCATGGCATGGCTGGCTCCTTGGTGATCCTCCAGTTCGGCGAACCTAACGACACCCGGCACGGATCACTGGTCCGCCGATCGTCGGCTGCGTCCGGCATGCACAGCAAGGCAACCGGCAAGTCGCCGTCATCATCCCCGAGATCCAGCCACGCCGATGGCGTTACCGAATCCTTAGAACCAGCGAGGTCTGCTGCTGGCGACGCTTAATGGCACGACGGTCTTGAGGCCGGTGTGCCGGTTTCCTTACCGGTGCATCAGCGCTGGGCATCGGCAAGCTTGCCCGAGGCCTAACCTCCGTCACATTTCGAGGTGCGCCAGACGGCCCTTCGGGGTTCAATTCAAGCGTGTTGGCACCCGCCAATCGATATCCTCTCTGTGGACCTTCCAATACTCGAATGCGGCGGCGGGCAGCCGCCGTAGTTCAGATCTAGCCCCTCTCGCCCAGTGGTTACCCGCACTGTCAGTGAAACTGATAACCGCGATCACGCGGGACCCAGCAGGTGCTCCTCCCAGCTTGACATCCACGATAGCGCCGCCGCTCTTAGGCACGCTGATTGCCCATCGCCCGGGTGGAAGCACGCCAATCATGACTCGGTACTCCGGTTCTTGATCCCACCAGCGCTGGACCTTGTACGAGACCCGCGACAAGAAAACCAGGACGTCGGTCACCGGGTCTTCCGAATTGTTGAGAAGCTCAACGTCGGCAGCGCGGCCACGCAGCTCTGGGGGAAGCCAGGCGTCGCGACGCGAATCCTCGCCACCCGGGTCCTCGCCATCGGGGTCTTTGTGCATCCCGACGAACCACGCCGATATCCTCTCGGCTTGTTGCCTGAGCTCGCGGCGCAAGCGCTCTTTCCGCTCCCCCCGGGCTTCCCACAGCGCGAGGGAGACAGCTGCGACGGTCCCGACCCCGGCCACCCACGTAGAAACACTGCCCCATTGCACGGCGCTCATAGTGCCATCATGGTGGACGGCATGGGCTGTCCGACAGGTCGTTTGAGCGGTGCCGCCTTCCTGGTCAACCTCGATAGCGAGGCGCCGCCGACAGCGTCACGGTGCTGACGGCCGGTTTCCAGCGGGCAGACCGGCTCTTCAGCTGATGGCCGGCCGTCCGCTGCTGGAACACGGGACCGCCGTTCGGTCGTATTGGCTAGCGATTGGTGATGTGGCCGCCCGCAGGGTCTGCGTCGTCGGCGGTCACAGCAGTGGGCGCAGTGACGGAAGAGACGGCATGGTGCGGGACAGCTTGAACACGCAGACGGACTACGCCTGCGGCGGGCCGATCAGTTCGGGGCGTTCCGTGTGATCATGGCTGGTGGTATCCCACCGGGGTAGCCGGTGATGGTGATGGCCGGGGTGTTTGAAGTCACCGTGCGCGTCAAGCTATACCTCGCCCATCCCGCGGTGGCATTGCTGGAGGCCGTCGGCGACGACCAGGGCGATGGCGTGCGTAGGCGCGCCTCTTACCAGCATCCCTCACCGCACCAGCCAAAGGTGACCCGGCAGCGCGCTTCTGAGGTAAGAGCTGGATCGCGGCAGTGCGCAGGTCTGCCATACCCAGTAGCGTGTGTTTCCCACCGATCCGGCCCCAGCCGGTGCGACGGCCGCCGGCACCGCCGAACGGCATGTTGATGTCCCACCAGCAGGTGCTGTCATTGACGACTACCTGACCCACCGCGAGTTCCTCTACGAACCGGTAAGCCTTGCTGATGTTCTGAGTGAACACCGCTGCCTGCAGACCGAGCGGGTCACTGTTGGCGATGCCGATCAGCTCGTCCTCGCTATCGGCCGTGATGACCGGGACGACCGGGCCGAACGACTCTTCGGTGGCGAACAGGCTGTCGAGCGGGACCCGGTCGGCCACGGTGAACTCGTAGTACAAGTCCGTCGGCTGCCCGGGCCGCCGCTCGCCGCCCCGGAGCAGGTCGGCGCCGCGGCGCTCGCCGTCGGCCACGTGCCGGTCCATTTTCGCGGCGACCGCTTCGTTGTTCAGCGGGCCGAGCGTGGTACGCGTGTCGAAAGGGTCCCCGAGGCACACCATGTCGGTCTCGGCGAGCACGGCATCAACGAAGGCGTCGTGCACGCCGCGCTCGACCAGGACTCGTTCGGTAGCACAGCAGACCTGGCCGGAACACAGCGCTGCCCCGTACACCGCGGCCTTGGCCGCGGCCTGGATGTCGGCATCGCCCAGCACGATCAGGGGGCCGTTGCCCGAACATTCCATGATGGAGCGCCTGAGGCCGGCTTTAGCCTGGATCTTCTCGCCGGTGGCCGAGGAGCCGATGAAACCTATCGCGTCGATCCCGGGATGTGTGATCAGGGCTTCGCCCGTCATCCCCTCGCCGGGCAGGATGTTCACCAGGCCATCGGGCAGTCCGGCTTCACGCAGTACCTCCATCGCCGCCAGCACAGTGAACGCCGTGTGCGCCGGCGGCTTGACGACGTGGGCGTTGCCGGTGGCCAGGCCGGGCGCGACGAACTCGGCGAACATCAGCAGCGGGTAGTTCCACGGAGTGATGATCGCCCAGGTGCCGACTGGCCGGTAGAACGTCCACATCCGCTTTCTCGCGTCGGTAGAGGGCAACGTCTCGCCAGTCAGCCGCACCGCGTCCTCGGCATGCAGGTGGAACAGCGTCGCCGCCTCGGCGATGTCATCACGCGACTCCTGTAGCGGTTTGCCCTGCTCCAGGGTCTGCAGCCAGGCGAGGTCCTCGCACCGTGCCATGAGCGCGTCGCCGATCGCATGGCAGATCTTCGCCCGGTCCCATACTCCCGCCCGGCCCCAGCGCCCCTGCGCCGCGCTGGCCGCCGCGACGGCGGCACCGATGTCGGCCTTGACCGGAACCGGCACGGATCCGATCACCTCGCCGCTCACCGGACTGCGCACTTGCTGGCGCGCTTCGCCCGCACCCTCGACGTAGGAACCGTTGACGAACAGCCGGACGTCACCGGGATACTCGACCATCGCGCCTCCATTCAATCCGCTGACACGGTGCCCGGGGCGAGATAGCCCCGCCCGTTCGGGAGAAAAGATCTTTGATGCCGAACGGGCCTGGTGCGTGCCATCTCATCAGCCGGCCAGGACCGGCAGGACGGCTTCCTCCCGGGGGCCGCCCCGCGCGCGACTGCGGCGCAGCATCGCGGCGGTGACGATCACCGCCGCCAGGGTGATGCCGAGCATGATCGTGGCCAGGGCGTTGACCGCGGGCGTGAGGCCGAAGCGGACGGCTGAGTACAGCACAATCGGCCAGGTGTTGGTGGTGCCGTTCGTGAACGCCGGCACGACATAGTCGTCGAACGAGAACGTGAACGACAACAGGGCCGCGGCCACGATCGCGGGCATGAGCCGGGGCAGCGTGACCTGGCGGAAGGTAGCCAGCGGCCCGGAGCCGAGGTCGTAGGCGGCCTCCTCGAGCACGTCGCCCATCCCCACGAACCTGGCCCGGATGATCAGCATCGCCACGGACGCGTTGAACAGCACCTGCCCGATCAGGATGGTCCCCTTCCCCAGGGACGGGAACGCGTGGATGTAGTTGCGGGCCTGCACGAAGAAGATGAGCGAGGCCACCGCTATGACGATCTCCGGCACCACGAGGGTCAGGTAGACCAGGGAGTCGAACGGCGCGCGGAGCCGCGGCTTCATTCGGGCCAGGGCGAGGGCCGCGCACAGGCCAAGCACGGTGGAGATGACGGCGGCCTCCGCGGCGATCTGCAGGCTGGTGAGGATCGCCGGAATGTAGGTGGGATCGTGCAGGCCCGCGCTGAACCAGCAGGCGGTGAAGCCGTTCCAGACGGTGATGTTCCCGATCTGCGTGGGCGGGATGCTGCAGACGTTCGACCCGTGGAAGCCGGCCAGGGCGGCGGGCGAGGGCTTGTTGAAGGCGAAGACCGCCATCACCAGGATCGGCAGGAACAGGAACGTGTACACTAGCGCCGCCCACGCGGTGAACGCGTGCTTGGCCGTCAGCCGCCGCCTACGCACCGAACTGCTCCTCTTTGGTGGCGACCACGATGTACGCGATGACGAACACCGACAGCGCCGCCATCAGGCCGATCGACAGGGCCGAGCCGAACGGCTGGTTCTGGGCCTCGTTGAACTGGTCGCCGATCAGGTTTCCGACGAACTCGTAGTTCCCTCCGCCCAGGATGTTAGGGATGATGTACTCGCCGGTCATCGGGATGAACACCAGCAGCGCCCCGGTGACCACGCCGGGCAGGGTCAGCCGCAGCGTGATCTCACGGAACGCGGTGAACGGGCGCGCGCCCAGGTCGGTGGCCGCCTCGATCAGCGTCCAGTCCATCCGCTCGAGCGAGGCGAACACCGGCAGGATGAACAACGGCAGGTAGTTGTACACCAGGCCCACGGCCACGGCGTACTTGGTGTAGAGGATGTTGATCCCCAGGTCCCGGGCCAGGTACCCGTGCGGATCGAGGATGATCTTCAGCGCGTACGTGCGGATGAGGAACGACGTCCAGAACGGCACGACGATGAGGAGCAGCGCCAGCATCTTGTATGTGCTCAGGTAGCGCGCCATCCAGTACGCCACCGGGTATCCGACCGCGATCGTCGCCACGGTGCCGAGCCCGGCCATCACCAGCGTGCGCTCGAAGATGGTGAGGTACAGGGACGACCCGATCTGCCGGTACTGAGAGGTGTCGAATCCGTACCTGAGGCTGCCGAAGCCCTGCTGGGTGGCGAGCGAGAACGCCACCAGGATGGCCATCGGGCCCAGGAAGAAGACCGTGTAGTACAGCAGCGACGGCGCGACCAGCCAGGCCGGGTAGCGCGGCCGGAACGAGCGTCTCCGCCGGGTGGCGGCCGGCGCGGCCGCCACGTCCGGCGTCTTCGCGGCGACCGCCATCAGGCGGCCTTGAACTCCGTGTAGATCTGGGTCCGGGCCTGCACCACCTGAGGGCTGACGTTGAGGATGTAGTGGTAGTTGTCCGTGTAGGTCTTGGGCACGTTGAACATGGGGTCGTTGCGGAGGTCGGATGACAGCTGGTCCAGCGCGGCCGGCATCGGGATCTTGTAGTTGTGGTAGTTCATCTCGGTCACGGCGGTGCTAGGGGTCAGTAGCCAGTTGATCCAGGCGTGCGCGGCCACCGGATGCGGCGCGGACGCCGGGATGCACCAGTTGTCCGCCCAGATCTCCGACGCCGCGGTCGGGATGATCGCCGTGATGTCCTTCTGCTTCGCGCGCCCCTGTACGATCCGCCGCACGTCGCCGTTCCACCCCTGGCTGAGGATGATCTTGCCGGCGATGGCGTCGTTGATGTATGCGGAGGAGTCGATGGTGGTCACGCCCTTGCGGATCGAGAGCAGGAACGACTTGACCTGATTGAAGTCGTTCTGGCTGGTGGTGTTGGGATCCAGCTCGAGCGCCATCAGTGCCAGCGGCACCACCTCTTCGGCGCCGTCCAGCAGGTTGGTCCGGCCCTTGCTCACGTGCTTGGGCAGCGCCATGTAGAAGTCGTGCATGGTTTTGAGTTCGTCGGTCACGATCTTGTTGTTGAAGAAGAACATCGTGATGCCGAAGTCCTTGATGATGTGGTAGTCGCCGGTCGGGTCGTACGACGGCTTGAGGAACGACGGATCGAGGTTCTTGAGGTTGGGCAGCAGCGCCTTGTCCAGGCGCATGAGGCTCTTTTCCTCGATCAGCTCGGCCACGGCGTTCTGGCTGGGCACGATGATGTCGTACGACGTGCCGCCGGCGTGCAGCTTGGCCAGCAGTTCGTCGTTGCTGGAGTAGTAAGTCTCGTGGATGTTCATCCCGGCCTCGGCTTCGGCCGGCAGCTTCTTGAACTTCGTGTACGTCGAGGGGTCGTCGTACTGCGACCAGTTGTAGATCTCCAGGCGGTTCTCGAGGGGCTTGCCGGCCAGGGCGTTCGCCGAGCTGGTCGAGGAGGAGCCGGATTGCGTCGTCGCGGTGCCGCCGCAGGCCGCCGCGAACAGTGCCATGCCGCCTAGGCCGAGGGCTTGCCGGCGGGTGAGCGGTCGGCCCGCCGCATGCTGCACCTCACGGTGCAGGTAGTCGAGCTTCGGCTTCATCGCGCGCGGCGCGAGGATATTGAGCCGGTCGTTTTCTGTGTTCATGATTCCTCCTGCTCGCCGGCTGTGCTGGCGGGGACGGTCTCACCCAGAAGCAGCGGGGAGGATTCGTCCCAGCGCAGAGCGATCCGGTCGCCCGGGTGGATAGAGTCGAGCGCCGGATCGGCGCTGGCGCGCTGCTCGCGCACCACGATGCTGCCAATGCCGGGCAGCTCGGCCACTATCTGTATCTGGTCGCCCAGGTACATCTTGGTAATTACCTCGGCGCCGGCTGAGTTGGCGGTTCCGGAGGTAGGGCCGGCCACGGCCACGATTCGCTCGGGCCTGATCCCAACCCGCATCCGCGTGCCCTTGGCCGCCTGTCCGCGGCCACGCACGACGACTCCCGCGCCGGCGTCGATGGCGAAACCACCGTCGGCGGCCTCGACCACCTCCCCTGTGAGGAAGTTCATGTCCCCGATGAAATCGGCCACGAACGGCGTCAGCGGCCGATCGTAGATCACGCGCGGCTCGTCGATCTGCTCGATCACGCCGTTGGACATGACGGCCACCCGATCCGACATGGACAGCGCCTCGCCCTGGTCGTGGGTGACGTAGATGAACGTGATCCCGACCTGATCCTGGATGCGCTTGAGCTCTATCTGCATCTCCTTACGGAGCTTCAGGTCGAGTGCGCCCAGGGGCTCGTCCAGGAGGAGCACGCGCGGACTCATCACCAGCGCCCGGGCGAGTGCGACCCGCTGCTGCTGGCCGCCGGAGAGCATTGTGGGCCGGTGCATCTCCCGGCCGGTCATCCGCACCAGTTCGAGCGCCTTACGGGCCCTGGCGTGGCGCTCGGACTTGCCGACCTTACGCTGCTTGAGCCCGTAGGCGACGTTGTCGAGCACGGACAGATGCGGGAACAGCGCGTACTGCTGGAAGACGGTGTTGACATCGCGACGGTACGGGGGCGTGCCCACCGCGTCCGTACCGCCGATGAGGATCTCGCCTTCGTCCGGTTGCTCGAAGCCGGCGATAAGCCGCAACGACGTGGTCTTGCCGCAGCCGGATGGTCCCAGGAGCGACAGGAACTCGCCCTTGCGGACCTTCAGGCTGACCGCGTCGACCGCCTTGAGAGAACCAAAACGCTTGGTCACGGCGCGCAGCTCTACGTCATAGGCCCCGTCGCTACCAGGCGAAATTGCGCTCATGTCACCCCACAGACGAGTGTTTAGGGGCACTGTAGGGCATCCACAACGTCTAAGTCCATCAGACCCAACCGAAACCCTGGGCACGTGAAACACGGTGTTAAGTGGGAAAGGCGAAGATCGAGCCCTCCACGAAAGCCGAGGGTTCAGCGGTTGCTGCTCATGCCATCTTTCGACCCGCCGCCGGGCTCATGAGATACGCCAAGGGCTCGTCGTGCGGACCGACGTGACCCTCTATGCAGGCCGAGCTGTACGCGGTGAGACCCGTCCGGTGGTGACCGTGCGGGCGCGGGCTCCGCACGGGTGAGCATCATCGGCGTGGTTTACTACCGGCCAGGTGACCGCCCGCGCCTTTTCTACCAGCCTGTTGGTGCACCACCGCCGTAGGGCGAGCCCAGGGCTTCACCTGGAGCGACTACCGCGCCCTGATTATCATCGCCTCGCACCGGCAGTTGGCCCGCTGCTGGTGCTGCTGGGATGACCTCAACATCCACCTAGCTTTCCAGGTCGCAAGGTAGGTGACGTCGCCGCATCAGCAGGCAGGGAAGCGCGTCCGCCGCATGGTGATCGGCCGGACGAAGACGGAAATGAAGGCCAAGTTCCGGGATCTGCGCCGCGACCTGGACAGCGGCGCCGGTCCAGCGTGACCTGTACGGTCGGCGATGCGCTGGATGACTGGCGGGCGGCCGGGCTGAGCGGCCGGTCCGACCGGACCGGGGGAGCTCTACAGGGACACCGTCAAGACGTCAGGGAGCGACTCGATGAGGTCGAACTCAGGGAGCAGTCGCATAACAAGAATCGGCGAGCTTGTGAATCGTGTCGATGTTTCGTAACGTTGTTATGATACAGCGGGAGCCCGAAGCGGGACGGGACAGGAGGACGTCGATGGGAAGCCTGGTTCGGTACGATTTCGACGGCTCGGTCGCTCGGATCACGATGGACGACGGCAAGGTGAACGTGCTG